>Ga0268299_1000129_pt1 | contig 295802 bp, 212 predicted proteins | sample NOBtaG_FD_193484 | JGI IMG/M metagenome (GOLD analysis project Ga0268299, IMG submission 193484) | Activated sludge microbial communities from bioreactor in Nijmegen, Gelderland, Netherland - NOB reactor | ecosystem: Engineered > Bioreactor > Aerobic > Activated sludge | place: Netherlands... | reverse complement strand
TGCCCCCTGCAGGAATGGAAAGGAGACGGAAGGTATGAGCAATTTCATTAATCGCGTGAAGGGTTTCATTCGGGATGAAGAGGGCGCGACGGCGACGGAGTACGCAGTCATGCTTGCTCTGATCATCGTGATTGCCCTGGGCGCCATTAGCGCCCTCGGCGACAAGGTCTCGCAGACCTTCGCCGACATCGAAGCCAACATGCCGTAAGGCGTGTGAAGGGCGGACCGGAACTCGCCGGAGGCGGGGATCGGGACGCCGGACGGACAACGGCGCCGTGGCGGGCGGAGGGGTTTCCTCCGCCTGCCACCGGTGTCTGCGCGTAAGTGGTTTGCCGGAACAGCCAGAGTGAGTCGAGTAACGCAACCATGCTGCAACACGGACAAGGCGGATTGATGCTGGCGGTTCTCGTGCCCGCGGCCCTGACGGCCTGCTGGTACGACTATCGCTTTCATCGCATCCCGAACTGGCTTTGCGCCGGTCTCGCCGCCGCCGGACTGACCGCCCAGGCCGCATCCGCGGGCTGGAACGGGCTGATCGACGGATTCGCGGGGCTCGGGGTGGGGCTGGGGTGTCTCGTGGTGCTGTGGGCCATGAAAGGCATGGGCGCGGGAGATGTCAAACTCATGGCCGCGGTCGGGACCTGGATGGGACCAGGCCTTGTGGGGTACGCATTGCTGGCGGGCATATTGACAGGCGGCGTGATCGGACTCGCGATGATCGCCAAACGTCGAAGTTGGTCGCTCAGCATGGCGAACCTCTCCACGGCGATGGCCCGGGCGGGCACGGGATTTGCGGGGGCAGGGGCGTCGGGGCCGAGCCTGGCTTCGACTCCGACGGCCATGCCCTATGCGATCCCGCTGATGCTCGGGACCCTCATGGTGCTGTGCTGCGAACTATCCGGATGGGTGAAGCTAACATGAAGACAATCATAAGACAGAAACATACGCGACGTGCGTCCGCGGTCGTTGAGGCGGCCGTGATGGCGCCATTGGTCGTGACCGCGATGTTCGGCATGATCGAGGTCGGTTACTCGTTCATGATTCGCCAGTCTGTCATTCTTGCCGCAAGGGAAGGATGCCGGGCCGCGGCGTTGCCGGGCGGAACCATGACACAGGTCGAGGCGGCGGTGGCCGAGGCGATGGAGGGTCCTGGTCTGACGGGTTACACCGTCACCAGCAATCTGCCTTCCATTGAAGCGGACGAGACCGACGTCTGGGTCAAGGTGAGCATTCCGTTCGATCGGGCATCGTTTACGGGAGCACTGTTGGGCGGCGGGTCGTTTGAGATCGCCTCGCAAACGCACATGCGTCGCGAGGGCGTCTCAGACTCCGACTAACGGGAACCACAGGGCAGTCGGGCGCATGAGCGCGTGTTTCGTCGGAAAGGTCCGGGAGGACACATGAAAGCCAAAACAGTCGTACCGCTGGTGATCGGATTGGGCGTCGGCTTCTTCGCGATCAAGATGGCCGTCGATATGGCGTCGCGCGCCAAGGGCGCGACCGGGGAAACCCGCAAGGTCGTGGTGGCCAACAACACCATACCCTCGGCGACGCGCATCACCGAGCAGATGCTCGCGCTGGCCGAGGTGCCGTCGAAACTGGTGCCGCACGGCGCGTTTGGCGACATCAAGTCGCTGGCCGGCCGCGTCACCAAACTGACGGTCCCCGGCGGCGTTCCCGTCGGACAGACGATGCTCGCGCCTCCGGGATCGGAGCCCGGGCTGCGCTCGTTGATTCCCGAAGGCTATCGGGCGATGAGCGTGAAGGTGAATGAGGCCTCGGCGGTCGCAGGCTTCCTGCAGCCGGGCACGCATGTCGACGTGTTTGCCGGCGAAGGCGGACGGCGCGGCGTGTCGAGCAAGAGCCGGTTGATCCTGTCGGATATCGAGGTCGGCGCGGTGGGCCAGTCGCTCAACGAAGTCGGCTCGGACGGCAAGAGCGTCAAGGTCAGCAAGTCCGTGACCCTTTTCGTCAAGCCCGAACAGGTGCCCACGCTTCATGCCGCGGCGAGCCGCGAGCAGATCCAGTTGACGATGCGTGGAGACGGCGACAAGGGCAGCGGCGAGTCGCTGTGGTCGAAGTTCTTCTCGCGCGACTCAGGGGATGAGGAAGAGGACGAAATGCCCGCGAAGGTCGCGAAGCCCGTGCCCGTGGTCCAGGTGGCCGCGGTGCAGCCGCCGGTCAAGCGGCACCGGGTGGAGGTCCTCCAGGGCCAGAAGTTGGAACGCGTCTATTTTGATGAGCAGGGCCGCCTGATCCCCGACGATTCGAAGGATCGCAATGGCGGACACAACGAAGCGGATCAGGTGGACGTGGCGAGTGCCGCCGCGGTGGCGCCTGTGATGTCAGATCCCAAGTAGTCAGCGCTGCTTGCGCGACGGAGATGCACGATGATTCTTGCCAGGGACGGTCATGGAATGACGGACGTAACCGGCGCATGGCGGCGCCGGTTGCGTCCATTGCATGGTTTGTCGCGTTACGCGGCGGGCTTGTTCGTCGGCGCGGGTTTGCTGGCGTTGAGTGCCGGCGCGCGCGCCGGGGACTCCGCGCCGGTCGTTTCGGCGGGCGGGGCCGCGGCGAATCAGCCGATCAGCCTGGCGTCCACCGAATGGATGCTGGTCGAGATGGAAGAAGTGACGCCCATCACGTCGGCCAACGACCCACCCGTGCGGGTGGCCGGCGGATCGGCATCGCCTCCGGCCGGTCCCGTGGTCCGGGTCGAGAAGACATCCATGAGAGGGCTTCCCGCTGGGCGGCCGGCCGTCGACCAGACGGGCACGCGACCGGCCCCCGCGCCGAGCGTGGTCCTCCTGGCGGACATGGATGATGCAGGACCGGTGCGCGCCAACGCGCCGATCGCGTTGACGCCGATGGTGCGCGACGCGGTCACCGTGCCGGCGGTGTTTGCCGGCGAGCCCAACCCGAGTCCGACTGAGTTCGAGCCGTTGTTCCCTGGCAACGATCCCTGCCTGGAGGACTCGGCCATTGCGTTCGCGGATTACCTGGTGGCGCAGGCGCCGCAGCCTGGAACGCTGTCATTGACGAATACCACGCCGGATCCGTCGCCGGAACTGCCGGCGCCCGTGGTCGGTGCAATGGTGGTGCCGGCTGAGGAAATCGTGAGCGCCATTCACCAGGGCGGCACGAAGAGCACACTCATCAACATCTATAAGGGCGAGTCGGTGGCGATCGATTTGAAGTGCAAGATCGATCGGGCCGAGACCGCCGATCCGCGCGTTGCCACGGTGAATCCCGATCGGTTTGATCGACTGATTGTCACCGGCACGGGCTTCGGCGCGACGCAGATGCGAATCTACTGCGGCGGCAAGCAGGCGAATTTCAGCATCAACGTGGAGATGAACCTGACCACGCTGCGCAACCTGATTCAGTCCATATCGCCCAGCGCGCATGTGGCGGTTCGCAGCGTCAATGGAACGGTGGTTCTGACCGGTACGGTGCCGGACGTGTCGACATCGGAGCGCATCGGCGAATTGGCGGCGCTGTTCGAGGGCGGCAAGGTTCAGAATCAGTTGAATGTCGCGGGGGTGCAGCAGACATTGTTGCGGGTGGTCGTCGCGGAAGTAAACAAGACGGCGATCCGCAATTTGGGCGTGAACTGGGCGATCGGCGCGTCCGACTGGTCGCGCGATTTCTTCTTCGGACAGAACGTCAATCAGATCAATCCCACGGTGTTTTCGAGCAACGGTCTGGCAAACATCGTGGCGCCGAATCCCGCGGGGCAACTCCTGTATTCGGTGGCGCCGACGGCCAACGGCATCAATACGAACGTCACGTTCGGGTTTCCCCGGGCCGAGTTCCAGATGTTCGTGAACGCCCTTCGCGAGAACCAGTTGTTCCGCGTGCTGGCCGAGCCGAACCTGGTCTGCATCAGCGGGCAGACGGCGTCGTTCCTGGCGGGCGGCGAAGTGCCCATCCCGGTCACCCAGGGCGGTGCGACGGCCGGCGCGATCGTGATCGAGTACAAGGAATTCGGCGTGCGTCTGCATTTCACGCCGACCGTGGTCGGACGTCAGATCATGCGCCTGCACGTGCTGACCGAGTTCAGCGACGCGATTCCGGGCGCGGCCGTCATCGGCGGCCTGCCGGCCTTCAGTTTCACCACGCGCCGGGTGGAGTCGACGGTCGAGTGCGGCAACGGACAGACATTTGCGATCGCGGGTCTGCTCAGCGATCGGGTCCAGGCGATTTCGTCGAAGTTACCGGGTCTGGGCGACCTGCCGATTCTGGGGACGTTGTTCCAGTCGGTGAACTATCAGAAGACAAACACCGAATTGGTCATCCTGGTGACGCCCGAACTGGTCCAGCCGCTCGATCCGCAGCAGGTGGGTCCGCCGCCCGGCTCGCTGATGACCGACCCCAACGACTACGAATTGTTCCTGAAGGGCGATCTCGAAGGGAAGCCCAACCCGCCGCCGGATCCCGAAGGTGTTCCGCGGCATGAGCAACCGGTGAAGACGAATCCGCTGGCGATCAGCGGCGCGCCGTCACGGGCGACGATGCACGGCACCTGGGGCATCAGCGAACTGGACGGAGATTGAATGGAACACACTGGATAAGAGTGCCGGCGGACTGTGGAAAGGTCCGCGCGGAGAGAAGCGTGGAAAGGAGAGCGGACGAGATCGCAGTTTCGTCAAGGCCAGCGATATGGCCCTGACGGATCGGCGGGCGTCTGCCGGAGGGGAAAAAGATGGCAGAGAAACGTGGAAGATCTCCCAAACGGTACCGGGGCGTTGTCGTCACCCAGGGGGTGTTGTTCGGCAGCGCCGTCGGTCTCGCGACAATGGCGATGGCCATTGATACGGGACTGATGTACAGCGCGAAGCAGGAGTTGCAGAACACGGCCGACGCAGCCGCACTGGCCGCGGCGTCCCAACTCGGCGCCTCCGAGAATGCGCAGGATCTGGCCGGGGCCGAGGCCGCCGCGTTCAGCGCGCTGAACAAGGTTGCCCAGGACGGCTACGATCTCAGCGTTGACAGTGACGTTGTCTTCGGTCACGCCGAACTCAATGGCACGGTCTACGAATTTCAGCCTAACGTCGAGCCGTTTGACGCGGTTCAGGTCAACCTGAAGCGCGATCAGACCGCGGCGGACGGTCCGGTCAGCCTGACCTTTGCCAAGGCCATCGGCCGGCCGAACGCTCGAATCTATGCGAGCGCCACGGCGATGCTGGTGCCGCGCGACATCGCGCTGGTCATCGACCTGTCAGGTTCGATGAATGACGACAGCGAACTTCAACACACCAAGACGTTTCCGTCGGGTAACGGCGGCACGCGTCCGGGCGTGCAGGTCAACCTGCGCGACATCTGGTGTGCGCTGAATGGTCCTGCGCCGAACAAGCCTTACGTTCCGGGACCGCCGTCGTCGACTCAGTACTCCGGGGATACCGGCCCGACATGGGGCAATCTGAACGCCTGGGGCTCGCAGTTGGTGCTCGGCTCCTACAACGCGACCACGGACACCGGCCTGCTCTATTTGAAGAAGTCCGTGAACTGCACGGATACGAACGTTCTGAACAACCTTGTGGCTCGGGGGTATAAGACGACGGCGTCCTCATCTCCGTCCACGATGACGGAACGGGACTGCCTGACCAAGGGCACCAAGGACGGAAATTACAGCAATAACTTCCGCAATCGGGCCAAGGTCATCCTCGGTCTCGCCGAGTGGCGGAGCGGTAAGAGCCAGAGCAAGTATGGCAACGGCGTCGGCGGCGATGCTGACGACCTGGTTGAGGACAGCGAGTTGACCGCTCAGTTGGCCTACCCATCGGGCATGTCCGGTGGAAGTTGGAACAGTTACATCACCTACGTCGCCAACAGTTCGACCGAGATGACCGGCACGGATTCGAACTTCCAGTACCGGCACGGATTGAAGACGTTCGTCAACTATTTGATGGAACAGTGCGCCGGCAACAGCAATACGCCGCAGTTGGTGAACTGTCCCGAGATGCCGCTGACCGCCGTGAAGGACGCGGTCCAGACCATGATTGATACGCTCGTCGATCTGGAAACGCAGGACCGCTGCTCACTGGAGACGTTCGGAACCACCTCGAAGCACGAGGTGAATCTGACGGCTCCGACCGGCGGCCTGACTCTGGCCCAGGCGTTGCAGGCTGTGCCGAACAAGTTGTATCAGCGACAGGCCGCGCACTTTAACGGCACGACCAACATCGGCGCCGGCATCAACGAGGGCACCAAGGAACTGACCAGCGTCCGCGCTCGGGCGGCCGCCTCCAAGGTCATGATCATGCTGACGGACGGTAAGCCGAACATCGATTCACAGGGAAACTATGTCGGCGACAATGCGTCCTCGGTTATCAGTTGGTGCATGGACCGGGCAAGCGACGCCAAGGCCAAGAACGTCACCGTGTACACGGTTGGCGTTGGTGCGGACGTCAACCCCGATCTGCTCGAGGACATTGCGTCGAAACCGGAGTACTACTTCTATGCGGACAGCGACCCGGGTCCCGACGGTTCGCCGAAGTACGTTGAAGAGTTGAAGGAAATTTTCGAGTCGCTCGGCGGTCGCCGACCGGTTCGGCTGATCCAGTAGATTGTTATTGGACGGTTCATCAGAAGTACATCAAATCGCCGCGGTCGATCTGCAGAGGTCGACCGCGGCGACCGATTGTTATCGGTGGGGTAGGCCGGGCGCGCATCGACCGATCGCGCTTTGAAGGCCCGCCACGAAGGGCGTAGTTGGCGGCGGCCATGGCACAAGCGGTTCGCGTCATATTCTTTTGCGCCGACGAAGCCGGTGCGCCCGATTTGCGCAAGCGAATCACCAGTCTTCGACAGATTCGCGTCGTCGCGGAGTTGGACGAGCCGAGCCTGATCGGCCACGCCGTGGCTCAATTTCCCTGCGACGCCGTGATCGTTGACCTCGATCGTTCGACCGAGGTGCTGCTGGAGTGCATCTCCCAACTCAAACAGCAGATTCCCGATCTTGCGGTCATTGCGCTGAGCGGCAACACCGACGGCAATCAGGTGTTGCGGGCGATGCGGGCCGGCATCAAGGAATACCTGCTCAAGCCGCTCACGCCGGCGGAACTCGATGAGGCCCTCAAGCGAACCCTGGTTGTCAAGGAAAAGGAGAAGCAGCCGGGGCGACTCATCTCAATCATGGGCAGCGCCGGAGGCGTGGGCGCCTCGATGCTGGCGGTCAACCTGGCCGTCGAGTTGGCGGAATTGGTGGACGAAGGCAACAAAGTGGCCCTGGTCGATCTGGACTTTCGGTTCGGCCAGGTCGGCACCATGCTCGACCTGCACAGCCAGTTCACGATCGCCGACCTCTGCACGACGCCCGAGCAACTCGATCCACAGATGATCCACAAGGCGTGGGTCAAGCATGAGTCCGGCATCTATGTGCTGACGCGGCCGCACAACTTTTCGCAGGCCGAGTTGATCTCGGCGGCGCACTGCGCAAGCGTGCTGACCAGCCTGCAGCAGATGTGCGACTACGTGGTGGTCGATGGGCCGACCCGTCACGATCCGGGCGGTCGGGCGGTGCTGGATGCCGCGGATTACAACCTCATGGTCATTCAATTGCTGGTGACCAGCGTCCGAAACACCAGCCGGATGATGCACGAGTTATCGTCCCAGGGCTTCAATTCGGACCGCATTCAGTTTGTCTGCAATCGGGTGGGCCGGGAATCGGCGCACCTGGAGATCTCGCACGTCGAAGAGACGCTGAATCGTACAATGTTGGCGACGCTGCCGGATGACTGGAAATCCGTCAGCAGCAGCATCAACATCGGCAAGCCCATGAAGGTCGAGTACGAACGGAACAAGGTGCGCCTGGCGATCAACAGCCTCGCCCAGAAGATCCATGCGCCCGATGAATCCGCAGACGCAGAGGCGTCCAAGGGCGGTCTGTTGGGCAAGTTCTTCAAAAAGGGCGCCAAGCCCTCCGGCGCCGCTCCCGACGCGGCCCCCGCGCCATCGGCGTAATTCAAGTCATCTTTTCGGTCCTGCTTTGCGCTTCGCGCCGGCGCGCGAATTTCGCCGGTCTTGTTGCGCCAAAATCCACAATTAGGGGAAGCGAATAACCGATGAAAGCGGGCCAAGCCTGGCCGCATTCAGACCGATGGTGAGACGGAGGTAGTGCATGTTCGGAAGCTCAAAGGTATCGATTCTCAAGGCACCCAAGGTGGACAAACCCGAGGCTGCGCCCAAGGGCGCGCCGGCCGCGGGCGGGCTGAAGCCGCCGGCGACGATGAAAGAGCCGGTGTCGACGGGCGCGTCAAAGTCCGACATGAAGGACCGCTCGGAGGAGTTTTACGTTCTGAAGGCGAACATTCACCGCAAACTGGTTGAGAAACTCGACCTGGCGGCGCTCAGTCAGCGCAATGACGACGACGTGAAGGACGAGGTCAAGCAGGTCATCGTCGAGTTGTGCGAGGCGGAAAACGCCCTGCTGAACTTCGCCGAGCGCCAGCAACTGGTCACCGAGATTCTCGCCGAGACCTTTGGCCTCGGACCGCTCGAAGCGCTGCTGACCGATCCGCACATCAGCGACATTCTGATCAACGGCGCCAAGCAGGTGTACGTCGAGCGCAAGGGCCGTCTGTCGATGTCGAACGTCAAGTTCAAGGACGACGCGCACCTCATGCACGTCATCGACAAGATCGTGTCGTCCGTCGGCCGCCGCTGCGACGAGGTGTCGCCGATGGTCGACGCGCGTCTGAAGGACGGGTCCCGCGTCAACGCGGTCATTCCTCCGCTGGCCATCGACGGCCCGAGCATGTCGATTCGACGATTCGGCGCCGACCCGATCACCTGGGAGGACTACATCAATTTCAACTCGGTTACGCCCGAGATGGTCGAGTTCCTGCGGGCCTGCGTGCTGTCGCACCTGAACATTCTGATCGTCGGCGGCACCGGCTCGGGAAAGACGACGCTGCTGAACAACCTGTCGTCGTTCATTCCCGATGACGAGCGCATCGTCACCATCGAGGACGCCGCGGAATTGCAACTTCGCCAGCCGCACATCGTCCGTCTCGAATCGCGACCGGCCAACATCGAAGGCAAGGGTCGCATTGCCATTCGTGATCTGCTCATCAACTCGTTGCGCATGCGGCCCGACCGAATCGTGGTCGGCGAGTGCCGCGGCCCCGAGACGCTCGACATGTTGCAGGCCATGAACACCGGCCACGACGGCTCCCTGACGACAATTCACGCCAACAGCGTGCGCGACGCCGTGCAGCGCGTCGAGACAATGGTCATGATGGCCGGATTCGATCTGCCGGTGAAGGCGATTCGGCAGCAGTTCGCCAGCGCCATTCACCTGATCGTGAATGCGTCGCGTCTGACCGGCGGTCCGAGAAAGATCATGTGCGTCGCCGAAGTCACCGGCATGGAAGGCGAGGCCGTGACCATTCAGGAAATTTTCAAGTTTGAGCAACTGGGCATGGATTCGACCGGTAAAGCCTACGGCCAGTTCCTGGCAACCGGCATTCGGCCGAGTTTCCTCGATCGGTTGAAGTATTCGGGCGTTGAATTGGACATGTCGTTATTCGAGCGTCGGGTTCTGGCAGCCGACAAACTGCAATAGGACCGTGTCCGTCCTGCCCGTGCGCAAGCGGGCGGCGGCCGGTGATCCGGTCGAACCGGACCCGGGCGGCGCCGTGGAGGCGGGCGGGTCGGGACGATAGGGGGTCGGACTAATATGTCGTCCGTCTTAATGCTATCACAGGCCGGCACAGCCGAAGTGGTCGGGCTTTATGCCCTGCCGCTGATCGGCTCCGTCATGCTGGCATACGCCATCTGGAACCTGGTCTCCGATCTGCGCGGCACCGAGGCGAAGAAGATCGCCCAGCGTCTTCGCGAATCGTCGGGCCGGCTGACCGCGGATCGAAACAGCGATATTCGCGAATCCATCATTCGGCGAAGCCAGACGCCCACCACCGCCATCACCCAGGCCCTGTCCAATCTGCGCTTCGCCGCCAACCTGCAGACGATGCTCGAGCAGGCCAACATCCAGTGGACGGCCACCACCTTCATGGTCAACCTCCTGGGGCTGTCGGCCGCCGGTTACATCACCTGCTACTTCCTGCACACACCGCTCTGGGTCTCGATCAGCGTGCCCGTCGCGCTGCTGATCCTGCCCATTCTCTATGTCTTCATCCGCCGGAACATGCGGATCAACAAGTTCATGCACCAGTTGCCGGACGTCTTCGAGTTGATGAGCCAGGCCCTGCGAGCCGGACACTCGCTGGCCAGCGCCATTCTCGTGGTCAGCCAGCAGATGCCGGACCCGGTGGGCACCGAGTTCGCCCGCGTGTTTCACGAGCAGAACCTGGGCATCAAGATCGAGGACGCCCTCAAGGGTCTCGGTCGGCGCATCGCCCTGATGGACGTCCGGTTCTTTGTGACCGCGGTCTTGATTCAGCGGCAGACCGGCGGCGACCTGGCCGAGGTGCTCGACAACATCAGCGGCGTCATTCGCGATCGCATCAAGTTGTTCGGCACGGTCAAGGCGCTCACCGCCGAAGGCCGGTTGTCGGGCTGGGTGCTGCTCGCACTGCCAATCGTGGTGTTCATCCTGGAACTGGTGATCAATCCGGACTACGCGAACATCCTGCTGGAGGAGCCGCTGGGTCAGTACATGCTGATCGGTGCCGGCGTGGCACAGTTGCTGGGTCTCGCCATGATTCAGAAGATCGTCAACATCAAGGTGTAGCAGGGACGAAAGGGCCCTCCGCCGAAAGTGGCGGGCGGCGAGGCCGTGGCACTTGGCGGCGATGTTCGTGAGCGAAGCGAGTTGCATCCCGCGGGGTGCGGGCGAGGTTCGAATATGGACCAGGAACTGATGACGTTGATCGCGCTGATGGCCGTGGCCGCCATCATGATCTTTTATGCCCTGTGGCCCAGCCGCTCGGACAACGAGGACACGGTCCGCCGCCGGTCGGCTGGCCTTGCCGCGGATGAGGATCCAAACGTCATTCGCGCGCGGGCCAAGGAAAAGGCCAAGGGTCAGACCGTCTTCGACAAGGCCGCCCCGACGCTCTCCAAACTGATCATGCCGACCAATGCCGAGGAGCAGAGCAACATCCGCGGCAAACTGGCCTGCGCGGGTTTCCGGCGGGAGTCGGCCGTCAGCCTGTTTCTGGCGAGCAAGACGATGTCGGCTGCCCTGTGCGGCATCGCCGCCGCGTTCTATGCGATCAATGAAAACAAGGAGACCATCAATGTGATGGGTTACTCCTTCGTCGGTTGTGCACTGGGCTTCATGCTGCCGAACCTCTGGCTGGGCATGGCCTGCAAGAAGCGCATGGAGGCCGTGACCAACGGCCTGCCGGACTCTCTGGACCTCATGGTCGTGGCGGTGGAGGCGGGTCTGGGTCTCGATGCGGCCCTTCAGCGCGTCGGCGACGAAATGAGAAATGCACATCCGGCCCTGGCCGAGGAGATGCAGATTTGCACGGTCGAGACGCAGATGGGCGTGCCGCGGACCGAGGCCCTGCACAAGATGGCCAACCGCACGGCGGTGCAGGAGATGAAGGCCCTCGTGGCAGTCATCAGCCAGGCCGAGAAACTGGGAACGAGCGTGGCGTCGGCGCTGCGCACACAGTCCGAGGCCCTGCGGACCAAGCGCCGCCAGCGGGCCGAGGAGCGTGCGCAGAAGACGGCGGTCAAACTGCTGCTGCCGCTGATTCTGTTCATCTTTCCGAGCATCTTCGTCGTGCTGGCCGGCCCGGCGGCGGTGCAGTTGATGCGGACGTTTGGGAACTAGTGGTGAGTGGCTTGTGGCGAGTGGCCGGATAAAGCCGTAAGCCATAAGCCGTAAGCCTTAAGCCTTAAGCCGCATGCCATCAGAACCGTTGGGCGGGTCATGGGCCCGCCTTTTTTTCTACTTGTCGCCGATCGCCGTGTTCCGGCCGGTCATCGGAAATGGCCGTGGCGCGCCGCATTCGGGGCAGGTCTCGCCGGGCGAACCTTTAAGCGCGTATCCGCACGAAGTGCAGCGGAGTTCGCATCGCAGCAACTGGATCATCACGATTCGGCGGTGCTTGCGATTGAAGAAGTGAACCGCCAGGGCCGTGGCGGCCAGGCATGGAAGAACGACGGCAAGCGTCGTCCAGAATTGACGCAGCGTCGCAGGGACACCGGTCCTCTCCACCAGGAGCACGCCCGCGAGCGTCCCAATGCAGACAATCAGGGCCTGCGTCCCGTTCGTGGTCTGCCGCGCATATTGACTGACATATCTTGTCAATCGTCTGCGTTCCGCGGGGTCGCTGACGCCCTTCAGATCGAGCACGCTCATGCACGGCCCTCCGCCGCCCCGCACTCGGGGCATTGGCTCTCGTCGGATGTCTTGAGCATGTAGCCGCAGTCTGTGCAGCGGGCTTCGGATTTCAGCAATGCAACGAGCGCCCGCCTGCGATCGTGCCGCAGCCACCATTTCCACGCCATGCTCGCGACGACCGATGCGCCGGAGGAAACCAAAACGATATTGACCAGGCGATAGGGTGTCATCGCCGCCTGGAGCCGCAATCCCCAGTGCGTCCGCAGAAGGAACACGGCGGCGATGGAGAAGATCGAAACCAGCAGGATCAGCCGCCAGATTCGGCGGCGCAGCATTTGCATTTCGACCTGATACAACAGACGCTCGCGCTCGGCGGGGTCGTCGATGCCATCGAGTCGAAACAGGCTCATGGTCGCGCTTCCTCCGGCTCGTCTGCGCGTTGCGGGTCTTGGCCGGCCATCGCGCCTTGTCTAGCCGCCCCGCACTCGGGGCAGGACGCCGTCGTCAGTCCCACCATTGGATAGCCGCAGGTGGTGCAGCGCTGTTCGAGGGCGAGTACGAACTTCAGCGCCTTTCGCTCGGATTTGAGCCGCCACAGTTGACCGAGCAGGATGGCGCCAAGGTATATTACTACAAAGATCGTGATGCGAGCGAAGGTCTCGTTCTGACGGAAGACCGGCCCGAGACGGTTCCACTCTTCGTAGAGTGCGGCGATGCCCGCCAGAATCAGTCCGGCGATGCTCGGCAGCAGGGTCTTGAACAGGGATGACCAGCGGGTGAGGCGGTGGGCCTGTTGGAAGATGCGCTTGCGTTCCGCGGGGTCGGCGACGCCATCAAGACGGAATACGCTCATGGGGCGCATTTTCAAGTGGATTGTCGCATTCGCACAAGCGACGGCATCGTCCGCATTCAATTGGCCCGAGGGGCGGGCCGGCTCATTTCGGCGGGCGGCACCGCATCCACCATCGCCCGTGAGACCCGATCGGGGGCGAAAACTTGCGTTTCGGCCGTCTGGCTCGCACGATACCCCGTTGCGAGAACATCATTCCTATCTGGAGGCTTTTATATGACCACGCGACGGGAATTCATCAGCGGCATTGGGGCCATGGGCGGGGCGGCGATTCTGGGCCAGCAGGCCTTTGCCCAGCCACCGGTCAACCCCGCCGATCCGCCGGCGCCGAGTCCGGCCGAGATGCCGCCGGAGCGGGTGGGCGAGTACACCCTGCCGCCGCTGCCCTACGCGAGCGATGCGCTGGAGCCGCACATCGACAAACTGACGATGGAGATCCACCACGGCAAGCACCACGCCGGGTACGTGAAGGGCTTGAACGACGCGCTGAAGGGGCTGGCCGATGCGCGAAACAGCGGGAACTTCGGCACGGTGCAGGGGTTGTCGCGGCAACTCGCGTTTCATGCGGGCGGCTATTTCAACCACCTCGTCTTCTGGAACAACATGGCCCCGGCCGGCAAGGGTGGCGGCGGCAAGCCGGCGGGCAAACTGGCCGATCAGATCACCAAGGACTTCGGCGGGCATGACAAGTTTCTGGCGCACTTCAACGCGGCGGCCGCGGCGGTGGAAGGCAACGGCTGGGGCGTGCTGGCCTGGCACGGGGCGCTGAAGCGGCTCATCGTGCTGACCATGATGAATCAGCAGAACCAGATGCCGATCGGGGCGGAGCCGCTGCTGATGTGCGACGTGTGGGAGCATGCGTATTACGTCAAGTATCAGAATCGTCGAACGGACTACATCGCGGCCTGGTGGAATGTCGTCAATTGGAAGAATGTCGAGGAGCGGTTCGACAAGGCGATGTAGAGAGTCGGGGAGTGCGGACGTCTCGTCCGCACGGCGGCGGACCGGAGGTCCGCACTCCCCTGTTTCCACGTTGGGTGCCACTGCTCTGCGAGCAGTGAGCATGCGAGTGGGCGCGGGTCGGTAGATGCACTGCTCACAGAGCAGTGGCACGCACTGAAGGTAGGCGCGCTGTTCAATAGAGCAGTGAAACTCTGCCAAGCGGAGTTGGACGTCGGCAGTTACGGTCAGAAAAGGATCCAGATTTGACGCGGCAGAATGACGGCAACGGTCTCTATTTCAACCTGCGAAGTCGCTTCGGCCGCACGGGCTCTCAGCGAGCCGCGACCCTATGCGTCGCGCTGCTGCTCGGGGCTACGACGGGATGTCCGCCGTCAAAGATCGAACCGCCCATCATCACCGGACCCGCGGGAGCACCCGAACCGCGCCCGCTCGAAGAGATCATGGAGTCGATCCATGCCAACGGCGCGCTGCTCAATCGGCCGTTGTGGTCCAGTTCGGTGCATGTGACGGCGGATTTTCCCGACAACCGCGGCAAGTCGCACAAATACAACCTCGACGGCACGCTGCTGTACCGCAAGCCCCGGGAGTTGCGAGTCGATCTGCGCCCGGCGATCGGCGATCCGGTCATGCAGATCGGCTCGAATGCCGACGCGTTCTGGATCTGGGTCGAGCCCGAATTGCAGATGATGCGGTGGGGCAAGCACGAACATGTCGGCAAGCCATGCTCGGGCCGCATGTCCATTCGCCCCGATCAACTGGTGCAATCGCTCGGATTGCAGCGGCTGACCAGCAACGACCCGACGCTGGCGGGGCCGGCGCTGACTGCTGCGCGGGATTACGACAAGTTAACCTACATGCGCGAGTACGAGCCGAAGCGCTTCTGCCTCGATCGCGAGATCTACGTCGATCGTTCGCCGCCGTTCATGATCCGAGTGATGCGTTTCTTCGATACGCGCGGGCAGGAGTCGATGCGGGCCTCACTCTCGGAATACAAGCAGGCCTGGGCCAATGGACCACTCGTGCCCCATGCCATGGTGTTTGACTGGCCACAAGATGGGGGGCGACTGAGCCTGGAAATCAGCAAGGTCGGACCGCCGACCGGCGCGGTGAACCCCCGGGCCTTTGTGATGCCAGACGCACGGCGGCTGCCGCGCGGTGTGACCGACATTGTTCAGGTTGATGCCGAATGTGACGGTGGCCCTACGCGCCGCGGAAGCCGGCGACCGGCTTATGAAGAGGAGCCGATCTACAACGAGAACGCGTCGCCGGAGGAGCCACCCGCGACTGAACCGCCGCCGCCGGCGGCGGGTCCGCGCGGCGATTTCCGCAACGACCCGAACGTCGACTGGAGCAAGCCGCGCGAACCGCTGCCCGAGGGCTATGGCCCGCCGCCGGAACCGCCGGGCCGACCGCGGCCGTCGCCGATCCCGCGCGATCCACGCATCGAGACCTACGACCGCGAGCGCGGCGCGCCGCCGCGCGACGTCGGCGAGCCCGCACCGTCGGCCGGTCCAACGAGCGATGATCCACCCGGTGACGAAACGGGTGAGGTGGGTTCCGACGATGAAACCCAGGGCTGAGCGATGTGCGATAATGTCTGATTGTGTTCGTCAACATGAGCGAATCCGTGGGTAGGTGCCCATTCTCGGGTGCTCCGGAAACGCGCATTTTTTTCAAATTCGCACGCCGATTTCGCCTGCAACCTTTGGGGCAAACGAATGTAAGTGTTGATGGGGTTTTAGGTTAAGGTTGTGTATTGACGCTCTGGCCCCCGCGGGGTACAACTCTCGCCAGTGCGGTCATGTGGTCGATGGGTTCCGAAGTCCAACGCACGGAGGATCCGTGCCCATCGCCCCGCTAGGGAGAAACATCCATGAATTGCAGAACACGAATCCTCGTCAAGTTGTTGGTCATGATTGCCGGCGCCGGCCTTGTCGCAAACGCGCTGGCATGCGTCTGATTTGAGCGCGGCGCGACGCCGCGCGATCCCTTCGCAGTCGAGTGAACACCGGTTTTCAGGTTGCACAGAATCCGCTGATTTGCGGACGCGCTCGCAGTCTGCCCTGGGCGCGAAGGCCCGTTGCCTCATTTCTTCATGGGCGGAGCGCGCCCGCCACCCCGTCTTTCAATTAGATTATCCCCATCACGCAGGCCGACCCTACGGACAGGCGTCCGTTCGGAGTGCGGCCCGCCGGAGAGACAGGCATGGGTGCGCGAAACGGCGTGCGGCGGTTGGCTGGTGCGGTGGTTGCGGCATTGGGACTGCTTGCAGGTTGCGGCGGCGAATCGGGAGCCACGAGATTGACGGATCAGTTCCTGCGGGACCATGTGCAGACGACGGGGTTTACCGCGGGGCGTCCGACGAGTGTCTCGATCACGCCCACCGCGGACGCCGTCCTGTTTCTTCGCAGCGGACCGCGCGATGTGATTCGCAACCTGTACACGTTCGACACCGCGACCGGTCAGACGCGCGAATTGTTGACGGCGGAGCAGATCCTCAAGGGTACGACCGAACAATTGACGGCGGAGGAGAAGGCCCGTCGCGAGCGCCGGCGCGAGGGCGGGCGAGGACTGGTGGCGTATCAGTTGTCGCCGGATGGGGAGTCGATTCTCACGACGCTTGCCGGGCGGATGTACCTGGTGAATCGCAGAAGCGGGGCGATTCGCACATTGACCGAAGCCGGCGGGTCGCCGCCGACGGATCCGAAGTTCTCGCCCAACGGGACGCATGTTGCCTTCGTGCGCGGCCACGACGTGTACGCCATCAACCTGGCCGACGGGAAGGAATCGGCCGTGACGACGGGTGGGACGGCGGATGTGTCGCATGGTCTGGCCGAGTTCGTTGCTCAGGAGGAAATGAGCCGGTTCACCGGATACTGGTGGAGCGGCGACGGGCAGTTCATCGCCTTTGAAGAGGCCGACAGCCGGGCCGTCGAGACGTTTCACATTGCCGATTCGTTCAATCCGCAGAATCCGCCCAACACCTTCCGGTATCCACGCCCGGGCAAGACCAATGTCAGCGTGCGCCTCGGGATCGCGCCGGTGGGTGGCGGTTCACCGGTCTGGGTGGACTGGGATCGCGAGCGGTATCCATACATGGCGACCGTCGCGTGGGGGGAGCATCCACTGACCGTATATGTGCAAACGCGCGACCAGCGGGAGGCGCTCCTGCTTCAGGTGGATCCCGCGACCGGCAGGACGACGACGCTGGTCCGCGAGACCGACCCGGTGTGGATCAACCTGGTGCAGGGCATGCCGCGCTGGCTGGATGGTGAGACGTTCCTGTGGCAGACCGAGCGGTCGGGGCACTGGGAATTGGAATTGCGTGGTCGGGACGGTTCGCTGCGGCACACGCTGCGTTCTCCGAACGGAACGGAATTGACCGGCGTCGCGTATGTGGACAGGGCGCGTCGCGAGGTGGTGGTCAATGCATCGAGCAATCCGACTCAGTCTCATCTGTTCCGAATTGGGATCGAATCAGGCGAGGCCGAGCAACTCACGCAGCAACCAGGGCGGCATGGCGGGTCGTTTTCCAAAGATGGAACGAAGTGGTTCCATTCCGCGGCGCTGCCGGACGGGTCGTCATTGCAAGTTGTGCGGGCGCGAGACGGCAGTCCGATCGGTGCGTTGCCGAGTGTCGCGGAAAAGCCGGGATTCGTTCCGAATCTGGAACTCACGACGGTCGATGTTCCGGGCGGGCCGTTGCATTCCGCAGTTGTGCGGCCGCGTGCGTTCCGAAAAGGGCACAAATATCCCGTTCTGGTGCACGTCTATGGCGGACCTCATTCCCAGATGGTGGTGGCGGACGGTCGGAATTATCTCCGCGATCAGTGGCTGGCGGATCAGGGCTTCATCATCGTCTGTTTGGATGGCCGCGGCACGCCGGGTCGCGGTCGGGAATGGGAACGGGCCATTTACGGGAATGTCATCGACGGGCCGCTGGATGATCAGGTGAACGGGCTCCGTGGGCTGGCCACGCGATATGGAGAAATGGACCTTTCGCGCGTCGGCATCTACGGCTGGTCCTTCGGCGGCTACTTCTCGGTCATGGCCGTGCTGAAGCGGCCGGAAGTGTTCCATGCGGGGATTGCGGGCGCGCCGGTGGTCGATTGGGCCGATTACGACACGCATTACACAGAGCGATACCTCGGCGTGCCGCCGGCCACGATGAAGGCCCAGCCGACGGCGCCCGCTGCGTCGGCTGCCGCGAAGGCAAAGGCCAGGCCACTCACTGACGCGCATTTTGCCACGGCAAGCGAACCCGGCGTATGCCCGGTGATGAATCGGTCGACGCTGGTCGCGGGCGCTACGGCGTCGGGTCCGTCCGGGGTGGCGGTGCTTGATCCGCAACTGACGTCGGCGCCGAGTGACGCGGTCTCCGAGGCGTATCGCAAATGCAGTGCGTTGACATTCGCGTCGGAACTGAAGCGCCCGTTGCTGGTGATCCACGGCACCGCGGACGACAACGTGTATTTCCTGCACTCGATGCGGCTGGCCGAGGCGCTGAACAAGGCGGGCAAGCCGTTCACGCTGCTGCCGCTGCCGGGGTCAGCACACGGCCCGCGCGACCCGGCGACGGTGGAAACGGTGTGGCGGCGGCATGCGGAGTTCTTTGGAGCGGAATTGAAGTAAAAATCGACGAATTGATGCCATGGCGGTCGCGTGCGAGCGAGGCGATTGATCAGCTGTTCGAATTCAGGCGCGGCGAGCCGGCTATGAACAGCGTCCCTGCTCTCCAAGGCGATTTTAAGACACGTCGTGGAGATTGGGCCGTTCTGGAGATCGACATTCTTCGATTGTCCGTGCGATCGCCTCTGTTCGTTGAGCGATTGTCGCTATAATGGCCTCTGCCATGCGCATCACCACGGTTCGCATTCTGGTTCAGATTCTCGTCATGGGGCTGTTTATTGCCTTCTGCCTGATGACGACGTTTGCGTTCGTCGACGAGCATCACGGGCAATACTGGGTCAGCAAGTTTCTTGAGATCGATCCGCTGGTCGGCATCAGCACGGCCATCGCCACCGGCACGCTCTACAAGGGGCTGATCTGGGGGCTGGTGCTGCTGATCCCGACGCTGCTGCTGGGCCGCATCTTCTGCAACTGGATCTGCCCCTACGGCATCCTGCACCAGTTCTTCGGCTGGGCCTTCAACTCGCGGGACGCGAAGTCGAAGATCGAGTCAAATCGATATAGTCGTATTTATGCCATCAAGTATTACATTCTCATCGCAATGGGCGTCGCGCTGCTGGGCCAGTTCAGCCTGAGCCTTCTCATGGTGGGCTGCGCGGCGACGATCGTCGGCGGCCTGCTCGCGCTGTTTGCCTACGGCGTCATCAAGGATGCCCGGTCGCGGCGGACCGTGCTGACCGGCATTACGGTGGCCGGCGTGCTCGCAACGCTGGTCGGCGCGTCGGCGATGTCGCGCGGCGACTGGAACGGCTCGCTTCAGATCGGTCTGCTTGATCCCATTTGCCTGATCCATCGCAGTTTCACCGCGGCGATCCTCCCGGCGATGAACCTGCCCGACACGGTGCAGAAGGGGGCGCTGGGCGTGTCCGGGGCGGGCGATCCGCGGCAGCACGTGGGGGCATGGTTCGTCGGTTTCATGATCGTGCTGCTGGTGGCGATGAATCTGTTCATTCCGCGGTTCTTCTGCCGCGTGCTGTGTCCATTGGGGGCGACGCTGGGTCTGCTGTCGCGGTTCGCGCTGTGGCGGATCGAGCGTGACCCGGCCAAGTGCACGGATTGCGATCTTTGTCTGCAATCGTGCGAAGGCGCCTCTGACCCGCAGACCCAGTTGCGCAAGAGCGAGTGCTTCGTCTGCTTCAACTGCATCGAGGATTGCCCGCACGATGCGCTGTCGTTCGCATTCGTCCCGCCCAAGCGGCATGAGGTGCCGGCGCCGGACCTGCGGTTGCGCGGCAGCGTCCTGGCGGCGGTCACCGGCTTTCTGTTCACGCCCTTCGCCCGCGTGGGTGCGAGCGGGTCGAAGGACTTCTCGGCGACCGGCATGATCCGCCCGCCGGGCTCGTGCGAGGAGAACGAGTTCCTTCAGCGGTGCATCAAGTGCGACCAGTGCATCCGGGTTTGTCCGACAAATGTCTTGCAGCCATACCACCTCGATTTCAAGAACATCGAGGCGCTGTGGACGCCGGTCATGAATTTCCGCACCGGGTTCTGCCAACTCAACTGCACGGCCTGCGGCGAGGTCTGCCCGACCGGGGCGATTCAGCGGATCGGCATCGACGGCAAGTTGGGACTGGGACAGTTTGAGAAGGCCGGGCCGGTCGTGCTGGGCACGGCGCATTACGACCTCGGTCGATGTCTGCCCTGGAGCATGAAAAAGCCGTGCGTGGTGTGCGAGGAGGTCTGCCCGACGTCGCCGAAGGCGATCTACTCCGAGCGGATGCAGTTCGTCGAGCGCGAGGGCAAGATGGTGGTCATCTCGGCCACGTCCAACACCGTGACGGTCGGTCACGAGCCCAAGCCCGGGGAATTCGACCCGCAGCCGGTGGCCTATCGGCCGGGTCGATTCGTCGGCGACGGGACGACGACCTACCACGTCGAGATCGTCTATCGCAGCGGCCAGCACGAAACGCATCAGATTGTCGCAAATGACGCCGACACGCTGCGGATCGACGGCGTGTTTTCGCGCACGCCGGTTGCCGGCGAGTTTGCCATTGTGAAGTATGAATGGAAGGTGCCGAAGATCGACACCGACTACTGCATCGGCTGCGGCATTTGCGAACACGAGTGTCCGGTGGTGGGCGACAAGCGGGCGGTGTATGTGACGGCCGAGGGCGAGAGCCGGTCGAACAAGGAGCCCAGTCGCGATCGCAACCGGGGACTGAGTCTGGAGAAATCGGTCGACGCCCGCGGTGGCCGGGGTCACGGGCATCGTCCGGCGTGGTCGGCGGAGGAATCCGCGACGGCTGTCGCAATTGCGCATGAAGCGAACATGGCGGGCCACGGCGACATCAGCCTGCTGGCCATGCTCTCGGCGTCGTCGGTCGCCGGACCCGCGAAGAAGGGCGGCTGCTGCGGCGGGTCCTCCGGCGGCAAAGGCGGCTGCGGCTGCAAGGCCTAGGCGCTCCGGCCGCATTTTTGTGATCATTTCCGAAAAAACCCGTCGAATGAGGTCATAACGGCCCCGTCAGGTCGGTTATACTTAAGAGCGAGGTAGCCGAACCCACCGGGTGCGCGATTCCGACCTGCCGGCGCGCCCCACCAACCGAGGATGGAGTGGAGAATGTCAAGAACGTCTCAATCCGTACAGGTAGCGGTCTGTCTGGTCATGGCGTGTGTCAGCGGCGTCCGTGCCCATGAGCACGAGCCGGTGCCCTACTACGACATTCGACTGGACGAGGACGGTTTGACGCGTTCGTTCGTCGTGGACGCGCTTGAAGCCGTCCATTCCGGCGCACGGCAGCAGGCCGTGGACGCGGGCCGGGAGAATCTCCGCCGCCTGGTTCCCGATGCGATGATGGATGCCCATCCGTTCTTCGGCACGCCGCACTGGGTCGCCTCGACCTCGCGTTTCCTGACGCCGGCCTCCAAGGACGCCGCGTTCGCGCCGCGCGATGTGGTGAAGGCCTTTGTCGCGGATCACGCGGCCTACTTCGAGTTTGATGCGGCCGAATTGGACAAGGCGGCGCTCAGCCGCGACTTTAAGACAGCGCACAACGGCGTCACCCACCTGACGTTTCAACAGCAGATTGGCGGCATCGACCTGTACGGCTGCGAAGTGCTGGCCAACGTGACCCGCGATGGCGCGCTCATCAACATTTCGAGTGCGATGCTGCCGCGACCGGCCGGCGACTTCCGAACGCCGCCGGCGACGTTATCGGCGCTCGACGCGATTCGGGCCGCCGCGGCAAGCGTGGGCATTGTGATGACGGCCGAACTGTTTCCGGCCAACGCGCCGAGCGGCGTAACGATGAAGCAGTCATGGAAGAATACTCCTGACTTCAGGCTCGATGAGACGATCACCAGCGAATTGATCTACTTTCCGCTGACGCGAACCGATATCCGTCCGGCGTGGTCGGTGCTCATTCCCGAACACGGCATCGGCAACACCTTTGAGATGATGATTGATGCCACGACCGGCCAGGTGCTGCGGCGCTGGAACCGGCTGCATTTCGCGACGACCGAGCCGGCGTCCTACCGTGTCTACACCAGCGACAGTCCGGCTCCGTGGTCGCCCGGCCCGCCCACGCCGGCGGGCGCTCAGGCGCCGTTCGACGTGCAAGCGCTGGTGACCGTGAACCCGGCGGACATTTCGGCCATCAGCCAGAACGGCTGGATTCCCGACGGTGCGAACGAGACGCTCGGCAACAACTGCGACGCCCATCTGGATCTGGATTCGAACAACACGCCCGACCTGCCGCGGCCCAGCGGGACGCCGTATCGGGTGTTCGATTTCACGCATGACCCGACCCAGGCGCCCACCACCGCCGACAACCGTGCGGCCGCCGTGGTCCAGTTGTTCTATCTGACCAACCGGTATCACGACAAACTGCACGCATTGGGGTTCAACGAGCCGGCCAAGAATTTTCAGACCAACAACTTCGGCCTCGGCGGCCTCGGAAACGATGCCGTGATGGCCGACGCCCAGGACGGCAGCGGCACCAATAACGCCAACTTCAGCACGAGCGGCACCGACGGCACGACCGGCCGCATGCAGATGTACATCTTCACCGGTCCCAATCCCGATCGCGACGGCGACTTTGACGCGGACATCGTTTTCCACGAACTGTCGCACGGCCTGTCGATTCGCCTGTCCAACGGAACCGTCAGCGGCACCCAGGCCGGCGGCATGGGCGAGGGCTGGGGCGACTTCTTCGGCCTGTGCCTCAACGCCGAGCCGGCCGACGATCCGCACGGCGTGTATTCGACCGGCGGGTACTCGACCTACCAACTCAGCGGGCTGGTGGATAACTACTATTTCGGTATTCGTCGCTTTCCATACTGCACCGATGTGAACAAGAATCCGGCGACTTACGCCGACATCGACAACGGGCAGGTGTCATTCCCGCCGACCGTGCCGATCAGCCCGGGCGTCGGCACGTTTGTCAGTCCAGTGGCCAATCAGATTCACAACGTCGGCTCGGTGTGGTGCAACATGTTGTGGGAGGCGCGGGCCAACCTGGTGGAGGTGCATGGGTTTGCGGCCAACGACCTCATCATGCGGCTGGTTGTGGACGGAATGAAACTCCAGCCGTCGACGCCGAACTTCCTGCAGGCCCGGGCCGCGATCATTCAGGCGGATCTGGTCAACAACGGCGGCGCCAACGGAGCGCGATTGTGGCGGGCCTTCGCCAAGCGCGGCATGGGTCCGCTGGCCACCAGTCCGGCGGGCAATACGTCGGTCGGCGTGGTGGAGTCCTATACGTTGTTCAATTTCACCTACCCGCAGGGCATTCCGACACAACTTCAGCCCGGCGTGCCGACGACGTTTCAGGTGCAGGCATCCGGAATCGTACCCGGCATCGAACCCATTTCTAATACAGGCGTCTTGAATTACTCCATCAACGGGGGCACGTTCGTTCAGGTTCCCATGACGGAACTCTCCGCCAATCTTTACGAGGCGGTGCTCCCGGCGCTCAGTTGCTTCGACGACATTCGCTATTATGTCGGCATCACGGTTAATGGCGATGCCGCAACCGATCCGGCGACGGCGCCTGCCGCGAATTATCTTGCAACTGTCTTCGAAACAGCCAACCAACTCTTCGGCGATACATTCGAAACGAACCTCGGTTGGACCGTGACGGACACAGCGGTTGCGACCGGCTCCTGGGTGCGCGTTGATCCAATCGGTACGGTGTCGGGCACGCCACCCATTCCGGTTCAGCCCGAGAATGACAATTCGCCAGTGGGGACACTTTGCTACGTGACGGGCCAGGGTCCGGTTGGCGGTGGTCCGGCCACCGCGGATCTGGACGGCGGACCGACCGTGCTTCGTTCGCCTGCGATTGACCTCTCTGCTCCAAACACGATCTTCACGTTGTCCTACGCGCGCTGGCTCTATAGCAACGGCGGGGATCAGATGGTTGTCGAAATTTCCAACAACGACGGCAGCAACTGGACCATCATCGAGACTGTGACCGGCAACACCGCGGCCTCCTGGGTCACCCGTACATGGGACGTGGCCAGCCTCATCCAGCCGACGGCCCAGATGCGCTTACGTTTCCGCGCGTCGGACAACCCCAATAACTCAACGACCGAGGCCGGCGTTGACGACGTGTTCATCGTTCAGAGGCTGTGCACACCGCCGTCGGCCTGCACGCGCGGTGACGTGAACGGCGATCTGGCCGTGGACGGCCGCGACATTCAGCGTTTCACGGACATTTTGATCAACGGCGGCGCGACCGTGCCGGAGATTTGCGCCGGCGACCTGCAGGCCACGCCGAACAACCAGGTGGACCTGGCCGATATGGACAATTTCGTATCGTGTCTGCTGGCCGGCGGCTGCTAGGCGCATCGTACGGTGAGGCGTCGGACAAGGGGGGCGAACGGCGCGGACAATCGGAGACTTTTCGCGCCATGTCGATATCGATTGCGCGCTGTCGCGTTCCCTTGTGGGACGGCCGACTGCGTGACAATTGGGCATTCTTGTGATTGCGGCCGTTTCGGCGTGAGTCGATCACACGCGTGTGAACGCGCCTGTCTCGATCGCCTCGCGCATCTTGCGAATGTCACCATCGAGCGGTCGGTCGTCTCCGAGCGTCGGCACGATTTCGCGAATCGTGCGGTAGGCGTTGCCTGTTCCCCTTCCGAGTTGACTTGCGATCTTGCGAATGCCATCGGGCTGGGTCGCCTTTGAAAAGGCGGTTGCCTCGGCTTCGACTGCCGTGAGATCGCGCGCCGGCGCGCCGCCGCCGTTCGGATCAAGGCTCATTCCGGCACGCCAGTCCACGGCCTGTGCCGCAACCATGAGTTCGATGGCGGCGACGGCCTGGGCATTGCCGAGGAGGGTTCGCAGTTTGCGCGCCGCGGTCAGCGACATGCTGACGTGGTCCTCGCTGTTGGCCGATGAGGGAATCGAATCGACGCCGGCGGGATGGGCCAGCACCTTGTTCTCGGAGACGAGGGCGGCGGCGGTGTACTGGGCGATCATGTAGCCGGAGTTCACCCCGCGGCGGGGCACCAGGTTGGCGGGCAGACCGCGGTTGTGGTGTGCGTCGAGGAGCATCTGAACGCGACGTTCGGCGATATTGGCCAGTTCGGCCACGGCGATGGCGAGGTAGTCCGCGGCAAGCGCAATGGGCTGGCCATGGAAGTTGCCGGCGCTGAAGGCCTCATCGGCATCGGGGTCGTCCGGGAAGAAGAGCGGATTGTCGGTGGCGGCGTTCAGTTCGCGGTGAACGGTGGCGGCGACATGGGCGAGGGCGTCGCGCGAGGCGCCGTGCACCTGTGGCACGCAGCGCAGCGAATACACATCCTGCACGTCCGCCGCCCGGTTGACAAATTGACTTCCATCAAGAAGCGCGCGAAGGCGTTCGGCGACGGTAACCTGCCCGGGATGGGGCCGGATCGCGTGCACGCGCGGATCGAAGGCACGGGTGCGTCCGCAGACGGCCTCGACCGCGAGCGCGGCGGCGACGTCGGCCGTGTCGGCCAGGGTGGTTGCGTCATGGGCCGCGAGGGCGAGCAGGGCGGTGGAGAAACTGGTGCCGTTGTTGAGGGCGAGGCCCTCCTTGTGAGTCGGTGAGGGCAGCGTCATGTCGAGCAGTGCCGGCAGGTCGCCCGCCGGCCGCACGTCAACCGGGCCCGCGCGAACCGACTGAACATCGCGCACCGTATAGAATCGCCCTTCACCGAGAATCACACCAAACAGGTGTGACAATGGGCACAGGTCGCCGCTTGCACCGAGCGAGCCGCGCGTCGGCACGAGTGGGATGGCGCCGGCATTGATCAGGGCGACGATCGCTTCCAGCAACGCCGGTCGAACGCCGGAGTGACCCTTGAGCAGGGCGTTGAGCCGCAGCACCAGCGCGCCGCGCACGACCTCGGCCGGAAAGTAATTGCTCCAATCGTCCGCAACGGAGTTGTCGCCGACGCCGGCCATGTGCGACCGAAGCAGGCGTCGCTGAGTCTCGTCGATCCAGTCCGGAGGAATGGGCACGTTCTTGAACAGGCCGAAGCCGGTGGTCACGCCATAGGTCATTTTCGGCGGCGGCGTCGTGGCGGGTGCGGCCTGCCATTTTTCGTACGCCCGTCGATATTCCGCGACGATGGCATCCAGACGGGCGCGTCCGCGCGCGACGCGGTCCATCGCGTTCGGATCGCAGAGGACCTGCACCGCCGGATCGCGGGCGATGCGGACGAGGTCGTCCACAGTCAGCGAATTGCCATCGAGCACGAGGTAGCCGGCGGAAGCGCTCATGTCGCGCTCCCTTCGATTTTGGCGAGCAGATCGCGGACGGCGGCGACGAGACCCTCGCGCGGGACCTCGATCTGTCCGGGGCGCTCGCCGAGCCATTGATCGCGGCCGGCGACGTCGTCGGCCCGGGCCTTGCCGGCGAACATGTCCTTGATGGTGACGATGCCCTTGTCGCGTTCGTCGGAGCCGCGGACCACGGCGAGGGGAATCTCGCATTGGTCCGCGTACTTGATCTGCTTGCCGAACCGCTTTTGCGCCCCGAGATACAACTCGGTGGGGATGCCGGCGCGGCGGAGCTCGTAGGCCATGGCGATGTAGTCATCGGTCAATGCCGGATCGATCGCGGTGATGAGCACCTTGGCGGTTGACTTCTGAAGGCGGACGCGGCCCAGCTCTACCAATGCCGCGAGCAATCGGTCCACGCCGATCGATGCACCGACCGCCGGCACCTTCTCGCCGAGGAATCGGGTGACCAGGTCGTCGTAGCGTCCGCCGCCGAGCACGGAGCCGAACCGCGGCAGGTCGAGCAGGTTGGCCTCGAAGACCGGGCCGGTGTAGTAGGCGAGACCGCGGGCGATGCTGATGTCGAGTTGCACGCGGTCGTCGTCGTAACCGAGGGCGGTCAGGTGGCGGGCCATTCGCGCCAACACGTCGATTTCATCGCCGGCGCCCGACACGCCCGCGAAAATTTCGCGCAGTTGGGTGACGACGTCCTCGCGGCGCGGCGCGCCAATGGCCAGGAACTGTTCGATGCGATCGACCTGCGACGACGCCAGACCCATGCCGTTGATCTTCACGCCGGAGTCATCGACGTAGCCGACGGTCAGTTCCTGTCGCACGCGCTGCGGGCCAATCTTGTCGAGCTTGTCCAGGACGCGGAAGACGTCCATGCTGCGTTCGGATGGAATTTCGGCGAATGTCAACAATAAGTTGAGCACGCGCCGGCTGCTGAAGCGAACGCGATATCCGCCGACATTCAGGGCCGAGAGCGCGTCGCAGGCGGTGGTGATGATCTCGGTGTCGGCGACTTCGGATTCGACGCCGACCGAGTCGATGTCGAATTGGGTGAACTCGCGAAAGCGGCCGGGGTCGGGCTTGTCGGCCCGCCACACGCTGGAGACCTGGTAGCGACGGAAGGGCCGCGGCAGGTTGGGGTATTGCGAGACCACGCGGGCCAGCGGCACGGTGAGGTCGAAGCGCAGGCCCAGCGCCTCCTCCTCGGGGTTGCTGACGCGGAAGATCGACTGCTGCGCCTCGGCGCCGGCCGAACCCGACAAGACGTCGAGAAACTCGATGGCCGGCGTTTCCAGCGGCACGAAGCCGTAGGACTCATAGACATCGCGAATCGTGGCGATCATGCGCTGCCGGGCGAGCATCTGATCGGGCAGAAGATCGCGCAAGCCGCGCGAGAGTCGGGGTTCGACGGTGCCTTTCATCTTGCCACTCCCCAGGCGGTAGATCGTGCCGGCACGAATTCACCCGCCGCATGCCGCTTTGACAATGCCAGATACCGCCGAATGACTTCCGCGTGATACTCCCGCTCCGCTTGCGTCGTCTGGCGCACAATTTTGCCCGGAACGCCCATGACCACGCTTCCGTCCGGCACGATCGTGCGGGGGGGCACGACTGCGCCGGCAGCGATGAGGCAGCCGCGGCCGATCTCGCAACGATCCAGCAGAACTGAACCGATGCCGATCAAGGTGCCTGCGCCGACGCGTTTGCAATGCACCACGGCACGATGGCCGATGGCCACGTCATCCTCAATCTCCAGATCGACGTCCGTCTCGGTGTGAATGACCGTGGCGTCCTGAACGTTCACGCGGTTGCCGATGCGGATGTTCGAGACGTCGCCGCGCACCAGTACGTGGTGCCAGAAGCTGCACTCGTCGCCGATGATGACGCGGCCGGCGATGCAGGCGGTCGGGGCGATGTACACGTCGCGGCCGAGGGTGGGCTGGATGGGTGTCATGGGGCTGGCGGCTCGTGGACTCCGATGGTCGTCGATTGCATGCGTCCGTTTCGAGGGATGCGGGTTCGATTGTAGCAAACGCCGACAAACAGGCTACCATGCGGGCCAGGAAACCGCGTGACCATGATTCGCACCAAGATTATCGCAACACTCGGCCCCGGCTCGGACACACTGGCGGGCATCACCGCGCTCATCGACGCCGGCGTGGATGTTTTCCGGCTGAATTTCTCGCACGGCACGCTCGACACCCATGCCGCCGTGTTCGCCCGGATTCAGGAGGCCCGTCGCGCCGCGAGATCGCCGATTGCGATCATGGCGGACCTGTGCGGCCCGAAGATTCGGCTCAACACGATCGCCGGCGGCGGATTCAACATTTTTTCGGGGGAGCGTATTGCGCTAGATGCCGACACCGCACCCGGCTCGCCACTGCGCATCGGGGTCAATCGGCCGCAGCTCATTCATGAAGTGAAGGTCGGCCATCGCGTGCTGATCGATGACGGCAACGTGGAACTCGTGGTCGAGGCGACGACCGGTCTGGCGCTTCACTGCGTCTGCCGATTCGGCGGACGGCTGTCGGATCGCAAGGGGATGAATTTCCCCGACAGCGATCTGGCGGTCAGTGCGCTGACCGAGAAAGACAAGGCGGACCTGGCCTGGGTCGTCGGAAACGGATTCGATTACGTGGCGCAATCGTTCGTGCGATCGTCCGGCGATGTTGACGCCCTGTACGCGCTGCTTCCCGCCGAATCGCCCATCCAGGTGGTGGCCAAGATCGAGACGCGGCACGCAACGCGATGCCTCGACGAGATCATCGATGCGGCGGATGTGGTGATGGTGGCGCGGGGCGATCTCGCGGTGGAGATGGACCTGGCCGCCGTGCCGCTCATTCAAAAAGACATTGCGCGGCGATGCCGGGTGGCGGGCAAGCCGGTCATCGTGGCGACGCAGATGCTGCAATCGATGGTCGAGCGTCCGACGCCGACAAGGGCCGAAGTCAGCGACGTGGCCAACGCCATTCTCGACGAGGCCGACGTGGTCATGCTCAGTGCCGAGACGGCGGTGGGGCCCTACGCCGTGCAGGCGGTCAGGATGATGGCCCGAATCGCCGAACAGACCGAGGCGTACACGGGCAGCGTGGCCGGCGGGGCGACGATTCTGTCGCCGGAGACGCGTCCGGTGACGACGGCGGTCGGACACGGCGCGAGCGTTCTGTGCCGGGAGCTGGGGGCGAAGCTGGTGGCGGTCTGGACCGAGTCGGGCCGCACGGCGCGGCTGCTGTCCAAGCATCGGGTGCCGGCGACGATTGTCGGTTTGTCGGCCGACCCCGCGATCTGCCGGCGAATGGCGATGTATTACGGCGTGCACGCGATGCAGTTGGTTCGCAATGCCGACAACGATGTGATGATGGAGGAGTTGGACGTCGCGTTAAAGAGCGCGGGGCTGGTTTCAACAGGCGACCGAATCGTCGTCATCGCGGGGACGCATCTCGACGAACCGGGGGCGACGAATGCGCTGTTGATACACCTGGTCGCATGAGCGTGTCGGCCGAGTGCGGTGAGATGCCCGCGTTATGCCGAAGGCGCCGACAGGGTTGGCGGCGTAATATCTGCTTTCGTCAGCTTAAACACGGATGTTTCGATTTCATGGAGAAGCGTGAAGACGCGAGTGGGAATTTCCGCGGCCGCAATCCACTTCCGCGGCTCGGCGAGGTAGCGAACGGTTCTCGAGAGCGAATAGAGCGGCTCGTAGGCCTTGTAGAGTTTTTGATAGCGGTTTGTCTGGCGAAGCGTTCGGTTGCGAGCGTCGTGAGACACGATTGCGGGGACACCGTCGAATGTCAACAGCGCGTCGATTGCATGCAATGCCGCATAGAAAGCAGCCGTCACAACCCAATCCGGATACTCGGCAGAAATCGTCGCCAGAAAGGCGCGATTATGTTTCCATTGCTCGATGTGCTTCAAATGGCTCGCCATAGACCCACTTTGCATTGCGGATATTCAGGAATCGATCCAATTCGTCCAGCGGCACCTGGTGAAAATCGACGTGGCCGACATTGAAGTGCGGCGCTTGCTGTAGCGAAAACTCTGCAAGGGCATCGGCGAGATCGAAGTCGAATTGATTTCGCGCGGGCGACATGAAAAACACGACTCGGGCGCCCTGTGGAGTGCAGTAGCAGGAGCGTACGCCGCCTTGCGTCACGCACCACGCGGCAACTGCTTCGGACAAGCTGTCCAATTCCTTAAGCCAAAGCTCCAGGCTGATGCCAAGTTGGCAGTGGTCGATGACCTGGCGGGCCGTTCGAACGAATAGGTCGTTGTCCTCCGGCTTTAGCACGATGGTCCGGCGCGCGTCATCCCCGGCGTCGATTCGGATGGGTCCGTTTGTCGTTGCGGGATCGGTCATCTGAAGGCCACACGGGGTGCGGGTCTGTAAAGCTCACCACGATAACAGAATATCATATGCATCGGATGGTCGGCAAGATTATTGGAATTGTAGGGCCAATTCGGGCGAATTCAGGCCGATTTCAGAACAAACTCGCCTCGTTCGAGACGACCGGCGGGACGAGGCCGAGGTGTCGGTAGGCGGCGGGCGTGGCGCAGCGGCCTTGTCTCGTGCGGATGACGAAGCCGATCTGCAGCAGGAACGGCTCGACGACGTCTTCGAGTGTGTCGCGCTCCTGGCCCATGGTTGCGGCGAGGGCCTCGATGCCGGCCGGGCCGCCGTTGTAGATGCGAATGAGCGACGACAGAAACGCCCGATCCAGTTCGTCCAGCCCCAATGCGTCGATCTGCTGAATCTCCAGCGCCGCGTCCACCACTCTGTCGGTCAGTCTGCCGTCGGCCCGCACCTGGGCATAGTCCCGGGCGCGTCGAAGTAGACGGTTGGCGATTCTCGGCGTGCCGCGCGATCGGGCCGCCAGCATCTTCAGGGCACCCTCTTCGGCCGTCAGTTCCAGCCGTTTGGCCGAGCGCCGCAGGATCTCCGTCAGATCTTCCGCATTGTAGAAATCAAGGTGGAATCGCAGCCCGAATCGGTCGCGCATCGCGGCGGTCAGCATGCCGGCCCGCGTGGTCGCGCCGATCAGGGTGAAGCGGTTCAGCCGGAAGTTGACCGTGCGTCCGCCGAGGCCGCTCTCGATGGTGTAGTCGACTTTGAAGTCCTCCATCGCGGGATAGAGGAACTCCTCGACGACCTTGGCGAGGCGGTGGACCTCGTCGATGAAGAGGATGTCGCCGGTCTCCAGATTCGTCAGGGTGCTCATCAGGTCGGCCTGCTTGACGATGGCCGGTCCGCTGGTGACGCGGATGCGCTCGCCGACGCCCATTTCGTTGCCGATGACGTGGGCGAGGGTGGTCTTGCCGAGTCCGGGCGGGCCGTCGAGCAGGATGTGTTCGAGCGGCTCACCGCGGCGGCGGGCGGCGGCCATGGCGATGCGAAGCTGCTCCAGGATTTCGCGCTGGCCGATGATTTCGTCGAGCCGCGACGGGCGCAGGGCGACATTCGCCCGTTCCTCCTCGGGACCAACGGCTTCGGACGTGATGATGCGTTCGCGGGCCATGCGAATAGGACAACCGGTTTTCGGCGCGTTGTCAAAGCGCAGTGCGGGAAATGTTCAGGTCGCCCTGCGGTAATGCACGACCCGCGCGGTCGCCGAAAGTGCGGACGATTCACCCGCGATCCAATCGGCGCGATTCCACTCCGGGAACCAGGTATCGCCGGTCAGGCCGGGCTGGTCGATCCAGGTGATGATCAGTTCGTCGGCAAGCGGCAATGCCTCGGCGAAGACGCTTGCGCCGCCAATGGCGTATGCAGTCGATTCGCCGCGCTTCTCGCATAGGTCGAGGGCGTCCTTTAGCGATGGGGCGAAATCGAGTTGCGTCGTCGCATCCGTGGGTGGACCGGCATCGCCCTGTTCGCGTCGTGTTAGAACAATGTTCCGCCGCCCCGGCAACGGCTTGCCAATTGACTCGAACGTGCGACGGCCCATGATGATCGCGTGACCCGTGGTGAGCCGCTTGAAGTTCTTGAGATCGGCCGGCTCGTGCCACGGAAGCGTGCCGTCGCGGCCGATCAGGCGGTCAGGCGTCATGGCGACGATGAGTTTGATGAGCATGGGTTGGGGTCGCCGGTGATTCCGCAGAGTCGCAATTCGTCAGACGGCCACTTTGAATTTGATGGTGTCGTGGCACTGATAGCCGACCAGGTCAAAGTCGTCGAAGGTCAGTTCGTCAAAGGGTTTGCGGGCGATGACAAGACGCGGGAGCGGCAGGGGCTTGCGGGTGAGTTGCTCGCGCAGGCCGGCGACATGGTCGAACTCGGCGGTCGGGCTGCCGGCATCGGCGCAATAGACGTGTGCATCGACGATCGTATGGGCGAAGCGACCCAGCCCGAGTCCGCATTCCTGGGCCATCATCTGGGTCAGCGTTGCGTACGCGGCGAGGTTGAACGGAATGCCAAGGGCGACGTCTCCGCTGCGCTGGCAGAGGTGGCAATTCAGGCGATCGTCTGACACGTGAAAGGCGAACGTGTAGTGGCAGGGCGGCAGCCTGCTCTCAATCGCGTTGCCCGGCTCCCACGCGCTGACCACCATGCGGCGGCTGTAGGGGGTTTTCTTGAGCGTGTCGATGACGTGGCGAATCTGATCGACCTCGCGGACGCGCCAGGCGCCATCGGCCTCGCGCGTCGCGCTGGGGAAATGCCGCCAGTAGTATCCGTAGGCCGTGTCGAGATTGCCATTCTCGTCGGCCCACGCGTCCCAGATTTTCGTGTGCTTGCGCAGGTTTCGAATGTGGTTCTCGCCGGAGAGATACCAGAGCAATTCGCGCAGGACCGAGGGCCAGTGCATCTTCTTGGTGGTCAGCAGCGGAAACCCGGCGGCCAGGTCGACCTGATAGTGGGCCGAGAAATAACTGATCGTATCGATTCCGGTGCGCGAAGACTTGCGGCTTCCCTGATCCAGCACCGTCCGAACGAGGTCGTGATAAACCTGCATGATTCTCCTCCGTGAGATTAGGTGCGTCAGGGACGCAGCCTGCTACTCGCCCAGCACAAACTTCAATGCCTTGATCTGCTCCTCGTGCGAGTTTCCCGGGAAGGCGTGGCCGACGCCGTCGTAGACGTTCAGTTTCACCTTCGCACCGAGTTTCTCCAGGCTGCCGGCGGCCTCGCGGTTGCTCTTGACCACGTCTTCCTGCTCATTCTCGCCGACCATCACGAAGACGCGGAGTTTCTTGAGGTCGCGCGGCGTTGCGGCGGAGCCGGTTACCTGTCGGTAGAGACCCCCGACCGGAATGAGACCGCGAAAAGTGTCCGGGTGGGTCATGCCAAGGTGCCAGGTGATCCAGCCGCCCTGGCTGAATCCGGCGAGGACGATCCTGTCCTGGTCGATCGCAAAGTCGTCCATGGCGGCGTCCATCGCCCGCATCACGTTTTTCTCAATCTCGGTGGTGTTGAATCCCCACTGGTAGGCGCCATCGCCCATCTTGATCGTGCCCTGCGGGCAGACCAGGACGGCCCCGACCTCCTCGGCCGCATCCCGCCAGCGGTCCACATCGCCATCCATGCTGCCGCCCATGTGGTGCAAAGCGACGAGCAACGGTGATTTTTTTGATTTGTCGTGATTCTTCGGGGCGACGATCCTCCATTTGAACTCGACGCGTTCGCCCCGGCCGGCGGTTTTGGCGCGCTTCAGCAGCGGCTCGTAGCGCTTGTCCTTGCGGAGTGAATCAAGATCACCGTCGCCTTCAATCTGGGCGACCAGATCGCCGCCCATGCCGCCGCGCGCGACGCAGCGGTCGAGGTATTCAAAGGCCTCGTCGGTCTTGCCGAGCAGCGAATACATGCAGGCGACGTTGTAGTTGGTCAGGCCGATGTCGGCGACGTCCAGCGCTTCCTTCGCCAGGCGAAGTGCCTTGTCGTAATCCTTCGCCTCCGACGCCTCGATGACCTGTCGGGTCAGAGCCTGCACGCGCGCGGTGCGATCGCGATCGTTCTGCGCGGCACGGTTCGGTCGACGGGCCGGCGGGTCCTCGCGCTTGGGCTTGTCCTCGGACCTGGCAGCCTCTTCGCGCGGCTTGTCGGGCGTGCGCGCGGCAGGTTTGGGGTTCTTATCTCGAATCTTCCGAACCAGCGATCGAAATCGCGTCTCGCCCCAGATCGAGCGCAGGTCGTAGTCGTTCGCCATGTGGTCGGCGTTGGAATATCCGGCGGCGACGGCCTTCTCCAGCCATTCGAACGCATCGGCTTTGTTGCCGAGCAGGCAGTGCATGCAGCCGATGTTGTAAATCGGGTCGAGGGCCTCGGGCTTCATCTTGTGCTGCTTCTCGGCGGCGGCCAGGGCCTTCTTGTAGTCGCCGTTGGAATACGCCTGACGAAATTCACGCGAGAGGCTCGCAAACGTCGGGGCGGGGTCCTCGGCCCGGGCCGTGGGGATCACAAGACCAGTGAAGACCCAGGCAATCAGCATCGGCGCGATGGCGTAACGGTGGGAACGCATGAGGCTCCTCCTGTTGTATTGAACGGCGGCAGGACTATGGTTGCTGGCTCGTCGGGGTTATTCTAACGGACCCTCGCTCGCCGCGACAAACCCGCGACGCGATTTGCCGGCGGGAATCAGATGTGACGTGCTCGCCGATATTTATGGCGCGCCGGGGCGACCAGGACGGGACATGCGCGCCTCCTTTCTCATCTTCGTGACCTTCAATCTGCTGATCATGGCCGTCACATTTGTGCTGGGCATGTCGGTCACGCCCGAGGGTCAGGATGCCTTCACCCGCCATTCTCTCATGGGGCTGCTGACCGGGCTCTTCACGTGCTTCGTGCACGTGGTCGTCTTCATGTACTTCGTGGTGTGCGAGAAGATCGTGCGCCAGTCCGTGCTGACCGGCCAGATCGGGGTGGAACACGCCGATCGCGCACAGCGCCTGAAGCGCCGCGGGCTGCGGGCCAGCATGGCGGGCATCGGGCTGATGCTGTTGACCACGTTGCTGGGCGGCGCGGCCGTCGCCGGCTACGACGCGCGATATCACTTCGCCTCGGCCATTCTCACGGTCGGCGCGACGCTGGCGGTGTTTGCGAGGCAGTATACGCTGATCGACGAGGGCGGCCGCAATTTTGACGAGGCGTTTGACGCGGGCAGCACGACTGACACCGGCAAGCCGCCGGCCACATCGGCGACAAAGAGCCCGCGCTAATCGCTTGGATTTGGCCCGGTGTCGTCATACGATTGCGGTATGTCACGCAGCCATTCACGTCGTGCAGCCGTTCGCGCGGGACTTTGCGTGTTCGCTGCGATAACGCTTTCGTTCGGGTCCACCGGGCGCGGCGATGACGTCCAAGCCGATGCGCCGCCGGCACAAGCGTCACTCGATGCCGCGAGAACGCTGTACCTCGCCGGTGATTATTCGCGCGCCGCGGCGATTTACGACAAAATGGCGGCAGACCCCGCGGGGGGGAAAGCCGCACTGGCGGCGGCGGTCGCGCGGTCAAACGTCGAGTTACAGACTGGCGACTATGTCTCCGGCATCGCGCGGATGACGGCCCTCGAAGCCGTGGGCAAATCCGACGCAGGCTGGCACGCGGCGCTGGCCGATTTACAGGAACAGGTGGGGCGGTACGACGAGGCGATCGCCCTCAACAGCCGCGCCCTGGAATTGGACAAGCGTCACTTTCGGGCCCGGGCGCAACTCGGCTGTGTGCTTGAGATGCTCGGCCGGATCGATGAGGCCATCAAGGTTCTCAAGCCCTTTAACGACCTGATGACCGGCGGGTCGCTGCCGGATGCCGCAGACGAACTGACCTGGGTGGGCGAGGGCTTCCTGCGGTATTCGGCGCTGTCGCGCCACGCCGAACTGGCCAACCGCACCCGGCACGTCCTGCAGCATGTCTATCAGGAGGCGTTCGACACGATCGACGCGAATTACTGGCCCGCCCGGCTGGCGGCGGCGCAACTGCTGCTCGACAAGTACAACATGGACGAGGCGCGGGACGACTTCAAGGCGATTCTCGACAAAAATAAGAATGTCGCGGATGCCCATGTCGCCCTGGGCCTGATCGCCCTGATCGATCGGTGGGATTTTGAGATGGCCGAGAAGGCCGTCGACTCGGCCATTGCCATCAATCCGCATCATGTCGGCGCGAGGCTGCTGCAAGCCAAGACCCGCATGATGGAGCGGCGGTATCGTGCCGCGGCCTCGGCGGCAAGAAAGGCGCTGGCGATCAACCCCCGCCATGTCGAGGCGTTGTCGCTGCTCGGGGCGGCGCAACTGCGGCAGGGCGATCGCGCGGCATGCGAGGCCACGCGGAAACAAGTGGAGGCCATTACGGCCAAGCCTGCCCTGTTTCACCACACGCTCGGGCTGTGGCTGGTCATGGGGCGGCAGTTCGATGAGGCCGAACGGGAATTCAAGAAGGCGATGATGCTCGCGCCGCACTGGTCGGCGCCGGGGACCGAACTGGGCATCATGTACCTCGACGTGGGCGAAGACGAACTTTCCCGCACAACGCTGGAGACGGCCTTCGATCTGGATCGATTCAATCGACGCACCTTCAACCTCATTCAACTGCTCGACGAACTGGACAAATTCGAGCGATTGAAGACAAAGCACTTCATCATCAAGTACGAAAAGGAGACCGATTTCGGTTTCGCGGCCCGGGCGGCGGCTGTTCTGGAGGCCATGCACGACGAGATCTGCAGCCATTTCAACTGGACGCCCGACAAACCGACGATCATCGAGATTCACCCCTCCCATCGGTCTTTCAGCATCCGCATCGCCGGTCGCCCGTTCATCGGGACGATCGGCGCCTGCACCGGCCGCTGCATTGCGATGGTTCAGCCGCGCGGACGTCCGCCGTTCGGCCGGTTCAACTGGGCCGACACCCTGCGCCACGAGTTCACCCACACGGTCACGCTCGGCGTCACGGGCAATCGCATTCCGCACTGGCTGACCGAAGGGCTGGCCGTGCACGAAGAGCCGCAGGCGCGGTCGTGGGACTGGAAGAACGGTCTGGCCCAACGCGTCGTGGACGGCGAATTGTTCACCCTCGACACCATCGACTGGGGCTTTCAACGGCCGCGCAAGGGCGGCGACCGGCAGATGGCGTATGCCCAGAGCGAGTGGATGGTGGAGTTTCTGATTGAGCGATTTGGCGCGTCGGTGGTGCCGGCGCTGCTCAAGGCGTTTCATGACGGCCGCACCCAGGCCGAGGCGATGACCGCGGTCTTGAAACAGACGCCCGGCGAATTTGACGCGGCGTTTGAGAAGTGGGCTCGGGCGCAGGTCGATGCCTGGGCGCTATACCGGGTGCAGTCGCGTTCGCTCGATGCGCTGCGCGCCGAGGCGGACGCCCATGCCGATGACGCGGATTTTCAGGCGAACTTCGCGCGGGCGCTCCTGGAGGATTCGGAGTACGAGGACGCCGAGACTGCGGCCCGGCGGAGCATTGAATTGAAACCGGACCACGCCGTCGCAAACGAGGTGATGGCGGTTCTCTTTGTCGGTCGCATGTTGGCCGAGGCCGACGAAGGCGCCCGTGCCGACTACATGGAGGTGGCGAGGCCGTTCATTCGCAAACTGGCGGAGTTGCGACCGGAGCATCCGCTGAGTCTGAAGTTCACGGCCTATCTCGACCACCACGATCAGGATTGGCGCGAGGCCCTGCAAACCTACGAGACCTACCAGGCGCGGTACCCGGAAGATACGGATGTCTACCGCCGGATCATCGCCATCCACTGGAAGCTCAAGAACGAGAAAGCGGCGCGGACATGGATGGAACGGCTCGCGGGCGTGGCCTCGGATGACGTTTTCCTGCGCATGGAGATTGCCGGCGCGAAGTGGCAAGACGGTGATTTCGACGGGGCCGTCGCCTGGGCGCAGCGCACCCTGGACATCGATCCCTACAACCAGGGGGCCTACAGCCTGATCGGCGAGGCGAGCCTCAAACTGGGAAATCTTGCGGTAGCCGAGGAGTCGTTCGAGATCCTCTGCCGCTTGGCGCCGAAATCGACAATCGGATTCGACGGACTGGTCCGAATTGCCGAGTCCCAGGGCGACACGGCCAAGGCCCGGGCCCTTCGCAAGCGGATACGAAAGATCCTCCATCCCCGGGGCGACGACGTGGGCTGGGGCTGGTGATTCGGCCTTTTGGCGGCGGCAAATTCGGGTTAATTGGCGTTCGCACCGCTCGGGCACTATAAATGCCCAGCCATGAACAAACCCAGCAACGCGTATCGACACGAACGTCTGGCCTGCGGCGTTGAATTGGCCGGTCTGCCCCTGCCCGGCCGCAAGACCGTTGCATTCGAAATTCGCGTGCTGACGGGAACCGCCAACGAGCCGGCCAACCGCCTCGGCGTCGCCCGGCTGGTGGATGAAACACTCGCCAAAGGCACCCAGAAGCGGACAGGGCAGGAGTTCATCGACGCGCTGGACGCGATCGGGGCGCAGTTCGGCTCCGGGGTGGGGCGCGAGACCTTCGTCTTCAAGTGCAGTTGTCTGCCGGAGCATCTTGAACAGGCGCTGGCCCTGCACGCCGAAATGCTGCGAACGCCGACCTTCCCGGAGGAATTCTGCGCCGTCGCACGCGATCTGGCCGGCCAGGAACTCAGCGCCATGGAGGACGAACCGGATGAACTGTCGCGCAAACTGATTTCGCAATACGCCTACGGCCCGGTGCTCGGCCGGCATTCGCTGGGCACGCGCGAGACCCTTTCGGCGATGACCCGGGATGACATCGTTCATTACTGGCGGACGAACTTCGCGGCCCCGCGGATGCAGATTTCCGTGGGCGGCGGGGTCGACGTCGATCGATTCATCGGATGTGTCGAGCGTGAGTTTGCCGGCTTCGGTGCCGGCGCGGGGGACGGCCGCAGCGGCTTCAAGGCGGAATTCTCGCCCGGGTTCCGGCACCACGACAAAGTGCTGGAGCAGGAATACATCCTGATGTGCTTTCCGGGTGTTGTGTCGGGCCATTCGGATCAATACGTCGAGGATCTGACGCTGGCGATCCTGGGCGGCGGCATGAGTTCGCGCCTGTTCACGGAAGTGCGCGAAAAGCAGGGACTGGTCTATTGGGTGGGGGCGTGGAGCGAGCATCCGCGCGGCGTGGGCATGGTGTTCCTCGGCGCGTCGACGACGCCCGCGCGGTGCGATGTCACGTTCAAGACCCTGTTGCGCGAGATCGATCGCCTCTCCGAGGATCTGACCGAAGAGGAGCTGGCCCGCGCAAAGGTCGGCATGACCGCACGCCAGCAGACGCACGGCGACATCACCCGGGCGCGGGTGAGCGAGATGTCCAGTGATCTGTTTCTGTTCGGCCGTCCGGTGCCGCAGGAGGAGAAACTGGCGGCGGTGGCGGCGGTGACGATTCCCGACATCAAGCGCTATCTGGCGGAGCATCCGCGCGACAAGTTGTGCACCGTGACCCTCGGCCCCAAGGCGCTGAATGGAGAGAACCGATGATGCCGCTGGCGTCTGACTTTGCCGAACGCACGCTTTCCAACGGACTTCGCGTCTTCGTCGAGCCGATGTCGCATTCGCGCAGCGTGGCCGCGGGCTTTCTCGTCCGCACCGGGGCGCGCGACGAGCAGCCGGAACTGGCCGGCGTGTCGCACTTTCTGGAACACATGTGTTTCAAGGGCACGCCCAAGCGCAACTGGCGGCAACTCAACATCGATTTTGACAACCTGGGCAGCACCTACAACGCCTACACCAGCAAGGAGCGGACATTCTATTACGGCTGGGTGCGCGACAGCGATCTGTTCGCCCAGGTCGAGATCATCGCCGACATGATGCGGTCTATCCTTCCGCCCGACGAGTTTGCCACCGAGAAGAAGGTGATCCTCGAAGAGATCGCGATGAGCGAGGATCAGATCGATCGACACGTGTATGAATTAATCCACGAGAAGATCTTCACCGGTCATTCGCTGGCCTGGCCGGTGCTCGGCACGCAGGCGACGGTGGGCGCGATGACCCGCGACCAGATGAAGGCGTATTTCGACGACCGCTACCATCCGGCCAACATGGTGCTGATCATCGCCGGCAACGTGACGCCCGAGCAGGCCTTCGCCGTGGCCGAGCGCGTGTGCTCAGACTGGCAGGGACGTGCGCCGCGCCCGCCGCGCGTCAAGCCGACGGTGAAGTGCGAAGGCGTGGCGTCGTGGAAACTGGATCGCTTTCAGCAGCAGGCCGTCGCGCGGCTGTACGCGGCGCCGTCGGCGCTGTCGCCGGATCGGGAGAGTGGCGACATCGCCGCCGCGATCCTGGGCGGACACAACTCGCGGTTCTTCTGGAACATCGTGCAGGCCGGCATCGCGCCGAACCTGTGGGCGGGGCGAATCGACTATTGCGACACCGGTCTTATGGCCATGTGCGGATTCTGCGAGCCGTCGCGGGTCGAGGAACTGGACGCCGCCATGCGCCGCGAGGCCGACAGACTCATGCAGGGCGGCGTCACCGAGGATGAACTGGAGCGCGTCAAGATTCGCAGCCGCACCGCCCTCGCCACCGAGGCCGAGGCGCCTTACTACCGGCTCAATCAGATGGTGTCGGACATCGACGATTTTGACCGTCCCCGGTCGGTCGTCGAACGCATGGCGGCCATCGATCGTGTCACCACGAAGAGCATCGCGGCCTACCTTGCGGAGTGGCCCATTTCCGGAGACGGGTTCCTTTGCACCGTCGGTCCGCGTGAATGCCCGATAAAATCCTGATTCCCAGCCCGGTTTGGGGTGTGAACCGCAATCGCTCCCGATAAAACGCGCGTCCGGCGAAATCATTTGCCGATGCGTTCGTACAACTTTCCGGTTGTTCGCTACAACATGCGCTTGGGTGTGACATGGCAGACTATCCGCTTCGATCCGCCGATTTCGACATTCCGCTCGCGTCCCAAACGCGGTTGGTGTATCCACCACGCGGATCAGCAATGGCGGTTGCAGCCGCCGGCGCACAGGAGGCGTACGCGGATCCGCGAAGTCGAACGCCCCGCCGCGGGGCGATGGCGCTGATCACCGGATTCGTGCTGGTGGTGGCCGGGGCGACCTCCATCGGCCTGTCGTCCGAGATCTGGCGCAGCATTGTGAACGACGTCTTCAGCCTTGTCGGCGCCGGCACGGCCCTGGTCACCTGGCCGCCCATTCACGACATCGGTCGCACGCCGTTGGCTGTTGATTCCGTCATCTTCGGCGCGCGGGCGCAGACCCTGATCGGGGCGATCACGGTCGTCCTGGGCGGATCAGTGCTGGGCGCGGGCTTCTTTCCATCGCTGGTCTCAGCGGCGCTGATCGGCATCATCTGCCTGTGCGGCATGATTTTGGCGAACGTCAACATGTCTCCGGCGACGCTGATCGTGCTGTCCCTCGCCGCCGGATACCTGCTGCATGCTCCGGCCGGCGCGACCGGTCTACGGGCGCGCGGCATACTCGGCACGCTGCTGGTCCTTGCCGCGGCACTGTGCGCGCGACAGGGGTGGATTCGCTGGGACGGACTCGCCGAGCGCATCGGCGGCGACGCGCCGGATTTCTTTGCCGCGTGGGGCGACCTGTGTGCCTGGGGCATCGTTCTCGCGGCCATCGCGGTCGGCGTGGGCCTCGCCAGCCAGCGGCGGCTGCGATTCCTGAATGCCATTGTATTAATTGCGGTCGCGTGGAGTTGCATTCAGGCCGGCATGGTCAAGACGGTGCATTTCCCGACGCTCGGCCTGAACGGAAAGTCAATTGATGTCGTCGATATCGCCAACGTGCCCATTTGGCGCTGGGTCGTCGCGGGTGAGTTGCTCCTGCTGATCTGGGTGATGCTCTACCAGTCGCGCGGCTTCGGCATGCTGAATTTCGCATTCGCCATTGCCTGGCTCGGCTGCGGCGTCGCCGCGTCGAATCACCTGGGCACCATGTCCGCGGCCAAGGAGATCGCCAATTCCTTCCGCGGGATGTTCGGCGCCGCGGCGATGGTGGAACGTCCCGGCGCAGCCGATGCGCCGTCGACGGGCTTCGACAATTGGGGCGTCCCCAACGCGGCGACGCCCGTGCCGCAGGCCACGCGCATCGACGGCGGTCCGCTCGCGGCCGGCCCGCTCCCAACGCCGACATCTGACGACATTCGCGCGGCGCGGGAGGCGGCCATGCGATCGTCGTCCGCGGCGCCCGCTCCGCCCCTGCAGGCGCGTCCGGCCGCCGATGCACAGGTCCCCATTCGCGAGACCGTCATCGTGGCCTGGACCGGTCTGATGGCCCTGTTTGCGGGGCTGATCGGCATCTCCGGACTGGCCTGGATGTCGCGCGATCTTGTCTATCGGCGCTCGCTGCTGGCGGGCCTGTGGACGGCGACGATCGTCTTCGCGTTCTTCCTCTGGTCGCGGCATCCGCGGCTGGGCGACCAGACCTGGACAGTCTGGCTGGCGGACTGGACGCAGGGCAGACTCAAGAACCAGGCGGTCGTCTTTATCGCATTGTTGACCGCATCGCTGGCGGGCCTGTTCGCCCTGTCGCGCGGCAGCCGCGCCGGCACCTGGCGGATGGTGAGCATCGTGTCGATTTTCCTGGGCACCGCCCTCAGCCTCGCGGCCGTCGCCGTGCTGATCCGCTTCGGCGGATTCAGCCCGCTGCCCACGTGGACCTACGCCGCCATCGCCGTCGGTCAGTCCTGGCTGGCCTGGCTGCTGATGCTGGCCACCTCGCGCGAGCCTCTGCCACCGCTGAATCGGATGCAGCCGGCCGTGCGATGATCGAGGGCGCCGGCATCCACCGCGACCGCCGCTCGAATCGGTACGATGGGTGCCAAAACAACGTGCCTCAGCCTTCCCTGCCGTTGCGCCGATCTATGATCAAGAATCTTCCGTTGCCGTCGATTCTGTGACAATTGGCCCTAACTGTTGATCCGGGCGTCACTTAGCGACACTGGTCGAGCGAGCGGCTGGCAATTTCTGGGGGGGGCCGGCTGCGCGTTTGATTTTTTCCGTAATCACTATGCGCCCGATTGGGCTGGCTGTCGCATGTAACCCCGGGGGTTGGACCCTCGCCGCTCGCAAGGCGGCAGCGATTGGCCAACGAAATTCATCCCCAATCGGCCGAGGAACGCACGATATCCGACACGTGATGGCGTATGATGGCAGCGTTGTAGCTGGAGGCTGAGTGATGCGCCTGACGTTATCCAGTCGGCTGTCAATCTTGCCTCTGCGTACTCAATTCAATAGTCAATTCGACAATTGCCCCACGCATCGACACGCGGCGGGGCCGAGCGCTCGTCAGTTCCATACTTCATTCGGTGGAGGCCGACACATGATGGAATGCAATACAGCCAGGTTCCTCGCCGCTCGCGTCGCACATTGGGTTCGACTAATCGCGATCGGCGTGCTGCTGGCCGCTTCGATGGCCGGACCCGCAGTGGCTCATGAAGAGCCGACCATTCCATGGCTTCAACCCGGTGCGGTCGATGAGGCCACGGGTCTGTACCTGCGCGTGGATGGGCCAGCCTTTGTCCGCAAGCTAGGGCCGCTGTCGTTCCGAGTACATGCCATAAATGTCGACGGAAAGCACGATTGGACCCTATCAAGTGTTCTCCTACGTGACGCTCACGGCAAGACCCTAATCGATCAATTGCCCGCCTATGTGCTGCGCACTCAAGCGCAGACCGCTGCGGCTTTGCGAAACGAGTATGCCCGAGCTCCGGGTATCGCCATCAAGGATGCGAGAATCCGAAAGCAGCTCGCTGCAGTTTCCCAAAGTGGCTTCGCCGCCTTGCTCAGCCTCGACAAGGCTCAAGTGTCGACCGCCTTTGAATCCACGAAACTCGCTCAATTAACTTTGGAAGTCCTTCTAAGTGCTGATAGCCAGGTTGGATCTATACATCGGTCAATAAGTATTCGGCTACAGCCCCCGTTGCCCGATGGTCATGAGTCGTATTCGCTTTATCGACGGAATGGGGAAGGTTGGGATCATCTTGGCGACGGCAATCCGACTCCAGTAGACGAGCCATACTGGTTCGCAGGCGATCAACATATTCATAGCTCGCGTAGCATTGACACTTGGCTGGGCACGATTTGGCCGCTTGGCGGTCATTCGCCTGAAGATCATTGGCCGATGTCCGTCAGTGCACTTGGAGAGAGCGCAAGTAACAAGGACTTGGCATGGGCGATTATAACTGATCATTCAAATGTACGGACGGATCCAGTTGTGATGTCGGTATTTTGTGCCGCTTTAGTAACTGTTTGGCCAGCAATGGTCATACCATGCGAGCTCCTTTTTGCCACCGACACGTTTTATAGCAGCGCGACATTTGATTCAGGTGTAATCGAAGCAAGCAACTTTAATGCACAAAACCCAGATTTCATACTCCAGTACTCACTTGAAATGGCCGGGTACATCGGTGACCCAAGTGATGACAGCATCGGGCATATTCTGCTCTACCCCCGTGATAATACGCCTCCGGTCTTCCTTGAGAATCCGGTGAACTCGAACGAATTGTGCAATAGCCTTGCAGATTCCGCTGTGAAGTATTTGCCAAGCGAAACAGTGCAAGTCAAACTTGCGCAATGCCAGGACCCCAATGCTCCGTCACGTATGGGATTCATCGCGCATCCATTCGACACCCGCATCGAGTGCCCGCACACCTATGCGACCTGGCCAACTGGCCTCTCCAATTGGGATGCGGCTCTGATCAGCGGATACGCCGGCCTTGAAATCTGGAGCGACCTTGATGGCGATTACAAGATTTCTGACCTAAATGCCTGGTTGCACTGGCAGCAGCTGCTTACGACGATTAGCCAAGCCCAGGGAGGGCAATTACCCGATCGCCCTCTGTTCCCCAACAAGTTCCCTGTGGGAATTGGCAACAGCGATGCCCATGAAGAGGATAATGTAGGCAATGTTTTCACTTATGCCTGGTTTCCCACCAATTCCACGCCAAGCGCCTCCGACATCGGTCAGGCTCTTTTGAATGGCCATTGCGTGGCATCGAACGGGCCACTCGTCTTTGCGACATTGCAGAACGCGAAGATTGGGGAGGTCGCAGTATTGAATTCCCTGAACGACTTTCTTCACGTCCAAATTCGCTCAACAGAGGAGTTTGGTCCGCTCAACGGCGCAGCGCCGCTGAACTACAGACTCTCAATTTCGCGGGACGGAACGGTTTTGCCGCCTCTCGACCTTCCGGCTCCTTCGCCAGGTGGTAATCCGTACTCGATCGCTCTCGATATCTCACTTTCCGATATCGGCGTTACGGCCGAATCGCGATTTATTCTCCTAAGCCTGTTTCGGGGGGACGGCGAGTATCAGGCGTTCACGAATCCGATCTGGTTGCAGGCCCCGTCGAGTTCTGCACCCCCGGCAGGGATGGTCCTCGTTCCGAGCGGGCCGTTCAAGATGGGCGATCCGTTCAATGAGGGCGATGCCGACGAACTGCCGGTGCATGATGTTTCGCTGAGTTCGTACTACATCGACAAGTTTGAGGTGACCAACCAACAGTACGCAGATGCGCTGAATTGGGCGAGGGCGCAGAACCAGATTTCCGTTACGTCTGGCGGCGTCGTCGTCAAGCCAGGAACCAGCATTGGATACTGCGACACGACGACGAGTTCACCTTACAGCCGCATCGTCTGGAATCAATCGACTCAGACGTTCAGCGTAACACCGACCAAAGCGAATCACCCCATGGTGATGGTGAGCTGGTACGGCGCGGTCGCCTACTGCAACTGGCGCAGTGCAATGGATGGTCGCCAGCTCTGTTTCGATTTGTCGCCGCTCAATCCGACATGGATTTGTGATTTCACAAAGAACGGTTACAGGCCGCCTACAGAGGCAGAGTGGGAAAAGGCCGCGGCGTGGGATCCAGCTTTGCAGCGAAAGTTCCGATTCGGCGAGCACTCCGACGGCTGCGGTTACAACTGTCTGGACGGGCATCGAGCGAACTATCTGTCTAGCGGCGATCCGTTTGAGACAGGTGCGGAACCGCGGACGACCCCTGTCGGATACTACGACGGCACGACGCACGGCAGTTACGCGACGCAGGATGCCCGGAGTTATTACGGCTGTTACGACATGAGCGGCAATGTATGGGAATGGTGCTACGACTGGTACGGCAGTTATCCCAGTACGCCGCAGAATAATCCTGCGGGTCCTGCATCGGGCACGGGGCGTCTTCCGCGCGGCGGCAGTTGGTTGGCCAGCGTGGGGGCCAACCTCCGTGCGGCGGATCGCCCCAGCCTCACGCCAGACTACCGCCTCCACCATGGCGGGTTTCGTTGTGCGGCGAGCGCGCCGTCGGACATGGTCCAGATTCCTGCCGGCACTTTTCAGATGGGCGACTCCTTTGGTGAGGGCGGCGCCGATGAGCTGCCGCTTCACAGCGTTTTCTTAAGCTCGTATCACCTGGACCGCTTCGAGGTCACGAACCAGCAGTTTGCCGGCGCATTGAATTGGGCGAAGAGCCAAAACAACCTCATCACCGTCACAAACGGTGTGGTTTACAAGCTCAACAGCGGCACAAGCTTTCCCTACTGCTCGACAACATCGGCGTCTAGTGCGTTTCCGTTTAGTGGCGACAAAAGCCGAATTATCTACGACGCTGGCACCGGACTTTTCAGTGTCGTTGCGGGCAAGGAAAACCACCCGATGACTCTTGTGACCTGGTATGGTGCCGCCGCATATTGCAATTGGCGGAGCACCATGGAGGGACGAGTCCCTTGTTATAACTTGTCTGACTGGACATGCAGCTTTAGCGCGGGAGGATATCGATTGCCCACTGAAGCCGAATGGGAGAAGGCCGCTCGCGGGGGGCAGGCGAATTTACGATTTCCATGGGGGGATTCCATCACTGGATCAGACGCGAACTATCTCGGCTCCGGAGATCTTTTCGAGAGCGACACCATTCCGAAGACGACGCCAGTGGGGTACTACAACGGCCAACAGTTGCCGGCGGGGCCGGACAGAGCAAACGGCTACGGCCTCTATGACATGTCCGGCAACGTATGGGAATGGTGCAATGATTGGTACGGATCCTCATACCCGAGTGCATCCCAAACTAATCCGCCAGGGCCGACCGCCGGAGCAACTCGCGTGTTTCGCGGCGGTGCATGGGACAGACCCGCTACTTCTCCGAGTGATCTACGTTGCGCCAATCGCAACTTTGATCCACCTGGGCAACTTCATTACGTGTTTGGCCTCCGAAGTGTGCTGCCCTCGCCATTCATCGACAGCGATGGCGACGGTGTTGCCGATGACATTGACAACTGCCCCACAACACCGAACCCCACCCAATCGAATTGCGATCAAGACGCGATGGGCGATGCATGCGATACGGATTCGAGCCCGGCCTGTCCAAGTGCGAATCTGATCAGGAATGGGGAGTTCGGTTGCAGTGCGGACGGATGGGCACTCATTAATCACGGCAACGCGAACTGGCGGAATTCTGCCGGTTGGAATGATGAACCGGGATGGTTTTTTGTTAACGACGTTTCTGGCCCTATTCCAGAGACCAGCCAGTTGGTAAGCGGGCTGAATCCAGGAGCACAATACACGGTAAGCGGGTTCTACCGGCGCGATACCCAAAATCATCCAAACCCCAATTTTTCGGTGTTGGTTGATAGCACGGTGTACTTCACCGCCGGCGGATCGGTTGAACAGGGGTGGACGTACTTCAGTTTCAGCTTCTTGGCCGCTAACAACCAAGTATTATTGCGGTTCCGCACACAGCTGTCCGGCGATGATGCGTATGGCATCGACAACATTCGGGTGTTTCGTGATGAAGATGAAGATGGTGTGCCTGACGGATGCGAAGCTTCCTACGACAGCGACGCAGACGGGGTCTCAAACTTGCTTGATGTTTGTCCGGGCACCCCGCTTGGCGATCCGGTCAACGCACAAGGCTGCTCGTGCAGTCAACTCAACTGCGACGACAGCAATTCATGTACGCTAGATACTTGCATTGCGCAGACTGCCCAGTGCATTCACACGCCGTTGACGGGCGACGCCGATGGCGACGGGGTTGCTGATTGCGCGGACGACTGCCCGAACACGCCAGTCGGCCAGCAGCATGTTGATGCGAACGGATGCTCATGTAGTCAGGCGAGCCAACTACCATCGCCGCCGGACGGAGACAACGACGGCGTGATAGACGCGTGCGATAACTGTCCTGCGGTCAGCAATCCCGGCCAAGCGGATTGCGACAACAATGGCGTCGGCGACGCGTGCGAACCAAACGCGGCAGATTGCAATTCGAGTGGCGTTCCAGATTCATGCGAACCGCCGATGGCGATCAGCACGTTTATCGATGTCCTGCTGGGCATTGACTTGGATCCCGTGAACCAGTGCTTTGCCGACGTGAATCGCGACGGAATCGCCGACGGTCTGGATGTGCAGCCGTATGTGCTTCGGTTGATCGGAGGGTGACGACGTGGCAACGCAGTCATCAAGAGGAAATCACGGCGCACTGCGACGATGCCGCCGCCGCAAGGCGACCGGTGCTCCTCCTTCGATCTGACTGGGCGTTACAGGACTTGAACCTGTGACCTCCTGCGTGTCGAGCAGGCGCTCTAGCCAACTGAGCTAAACGCCCAACGGGGCCGGCGGACACGGCGACCTGCGGGCGTTTGGCCCCGGACGCGGCATCACGGGCTCGTCGGTGATGTTCGTATGATTGGCCGGACGGGGTCCGGCGTCAAGGGGCGGCCTGCTTGCCGGCCATTGGCACGCGGAAAATTGCACTTCTGACCCGCCAGCAAGGCGTCGAATTTGTAATCGAGGCGGATTTTCAGCCTCGAACGCGGCCGCACTGAATGGGCGCGGTGGCGGGGTCAGTCTGGTGGGCGAGGCGTCAGTTTCGGGTCGCTGGGGTGTCGAGGCACGGCATCGGGCATGGCCGGGGTTTCGCTTGAAAGTTCGCGCCTGTGAGGCTATAAAGCGGGACTTGGACCGACTGCCGCGTGACTAGCTCAATTGGCAGAGCAGCTGACTCTTAATCAGCGGGTTCGGGGTTCAAGTCCCCGGTCACGCAATTCGCAACCCATTCATCGCTCAATCCGATCGCACGATTCGGCCCTATGCGACCGCCCGGGGCCATGCTGCGCGGTGGGTGAGTTTTTCGCCGGAAGGACCGGGCTTGACAATCGTCGGAATGGGTTCTACCCTTCCGTTCCTGATTGCGGGGTAGAGCAGTTGGTAGCTCGTCGGGCTCATAACCCGGAGGTCGCTGGTTCGAGTCCAGCCCCCGCTATTTCGACAAGTCAATTCTCGACAACGGGTTACGCCCCCTAGTCGACAACAATACCAGAATATAAAAAGTCATTTGTATTGCACAATTTTTCGGTTTGGCGCTCTCAGTACCCTCGTTTTTGGACTGCCAACGCGGTTTTTGCTCGATTACAAAGAGCTTGTCGGGCACTGACCCCGGAGGTCGTATCCTCCGCACGACCGTCATCATTTGTGAACTCGTTGAAGCGTATTCCGGGGAATACGTGGGGTAACAATCATGTCCGCCTCAGAAATGCCTCGGTGCGCACTCGCCCCCGGCGATAACGAGGAGCGGCTGGCGATTGGAATTCGTCCGATGTCGAGGAAATCACCTCTTGACCTGGCAATGTGCTATCCGAACGTGAACGCATGGGTATTCGGTGGCGGCTGGATCGAGATCGGTCAAGGCGATCATGGTGGGCCGTTTGCTCGAGCGCTCGACGAGGGTGGGCAGGTCTGGGAAGGCAAGCGAATGTACAATTCACTCGAAGACGTGCTGAAGGACCTCGAACGGGGCATCGCCAAGTGGTTGAGAAAGCATGGCTGAGCGTGCATTGCCGATGACAGGAACGCAAGGGCGCTGTCGGCCGGGAGCAGTGTTGCCAAGGGTCGTGAGCTGTGGGGAGTTTTTCAGTGCCGAAGACAAAAGGGAAGCGAAACTCGGAGCGAGAGCAACGCATCGAAATGGAAATCGTCGTCGATGCTCACGATGCCGATGAGCGGGCGATGGGTTGGTACCACTATCTCGAAGACCAGCTCCAGACTCCATTTACCGCGACGTGTATTTCCAAGCGCGCTATTTCTCCGTTGCAGGTAAAGGATGAGGTCGAGGTCATCGATATGCCGGGCGCGGATGAATGTGGCCACGAGATGTTCGTCACGATTCGCTGGGACAGGAAGGATGGATTGGCCGTGCCCTTGGCGCAACTGAAACCAACCAGCGACACGGACGAGCAGACCATTCAAGCGATCGAGGATTGGCACTACTGGGTCAAGATGGGCTATGAGTTTTGACTAATCCTCGCGCAAACACCCGGGTGAATCCGTTTGCGAGTGGGCGATGCCATGATCCAGCGACAAGCAATGCTCGCAATGGATCGAAGCGACGGTCACGTCCATCACCAATCGTCGGTCGAATCCAAGATTGCCCTGTTTCGTTCGCTTTTTCGCGGGCGCGATGATGTGTACGCACGTCGCTTTACGAGCCGCAAGAACGGCAAATCCGGCTACGCGCCGGCGTGCGCGAACGAATGGATCCCGGGCATTTGTGAAAAGCCGAGGATCAAGTGCGCCGAGTGTCCAAACCGTCGCTTTCTTCCTGTCAATGACGAAGCGATTCGTTGGCATCTCTCCGGCCAAGACGACACCGGTCGCGAATTCGTTATCGGCGCCTATCCGATGCTGCTCGACGAGACCTGCTTTTTCCTAGCCGTGGATTTCGACAAGGCGGATTGGCGTGACGATGCGGCAGCGTTTCTAGAGACGTGCCACAACATGAATCTGCCGGCTGCCCTGGAACGATCGCGGAGTGGTAATGGCGGCCACGTCTGGCTGTTCTTTGAAGAGGCGGTTCCCGCTTGTCTCGCCCCAAGCTCGGTTCTCATATCCTGACCGAGACGATGGAGAAACGTCCGGACATTGGCTTGGATTCCTACGATCGATTCTTCCCGAATCAGGATACGTTGCCGCAGGGCGGTTTTGGCAACCTGATCGCACTGCCCTTGCAAAAGCGAGCGCGGGACCGGGGGAACAGCGTCTTTCTCGATGAAAAACTTGTTCCCTATTCCGACCAATGGGCTTTTCTTTCCGGGCTGAACAAGATCAGCCGTGATGAGGTGGACACAATTGTTCGCGACGCGGAGAAGTGTGGCCGGGTCGTCGGTGTCCGCCTCGCTCTTACGGAAGAGAATGACGAGGAGCCTTGGACTTCTCCGCCATCTCGACGCCGGAAAGCGCCGCCGATTACCGTGCCGTTACCAACGAGCTTGGAGCTGGTACTCGGGAATGAGATTTACATCGCGAAGGACGTGTTGCCACCCGCCCTTCGAAACCGACTGATTCGTCTCGCAGCTTTTCAGAATCCTGAGTTCTACAAAGCGCAGGCCATGCGCCTGCCGACCTACGACAAACCTCGCGTCATCGCTTGTGCGGAAGATCACACGCAGCACATTGGTCTGCCGCGCGGTTGCCTGGATGATGTGCAGAAGCTCTTATCGGAATTAAGGGTCAAATCCAGCGTCCGCGATGAGCGATTTTGGGGCCAACCCTTGCGGGTTGAGTTCTGCGGGCAGCTCCGATCTGAGCAGGAAGCCGCCGCCGCCGCGATGATCGCTCATGACACGGGGGTCTTGTCCGCAACGACGGCATTTGGCAAAACCGTGATCGCGGCGTGGCTGATTGCGCGGCGCGGGGTCAACGCGTTGGTACTCGTGCATCGGAGACAGTTGTTGGAGCAGTGGATTGAACGATTGTCCGCATTCTTGGGAGTGCCAAACACGTCTATCGGCCGAATCGGAGGCGGACGAAAGAAGCCTACCGGCGCGCTCGATGTTGCGATCCTGCAAAGTCTGGTTCGAAAGGGCGTAGTAGATGACGTGGTCGGGCAGTATGGCCATATCGTCGTCGATGAGTGCCACCATCTTTCCGCGCAGAGTTTTGAGCAGGTCGTGCGTCGTGCAAAGGCGAAGTTTGTCACCGGCCTATCAGCAACGGTCACTCGCAAAGACGGTCAACACCCAATAGTCTTTATGCAGTGCGGACCCGTTCGGCACCGCGTCGACGCGAAGGAGCAGGCTGCCGCCCGTCCTTTTGAACACACGGTGCTCGTGCGTCCCACGGGTTTCCGCCCCGTTGGAACAGCAAACGCGGACCTCCGGCGCCAGTTTCACCAACTCTACGACGAGCTGATTGCTGACGAACCGCGCAATCGATTGATCTGTCAGGAAGTTGTTTATGCCGTCCGGGAAGGCCGATCACCCCTCGTGCTCACGGAGCGCAACGAGCATCTTGATTGTCTTGCAGGGAGGTTGGCGTCCGAAATCCGTCACTTGGTTGTGCTTCGGGGCGGGATGCGAAAGAAGGAACTTGAAGCAACCGCGGCTCAATTGTTGGCCATACCGCAGAGTGACGAGCGGGTCCTCCTCGCGACCGGACGATACGCCGGGGAAGGTTTTGACGACGCCCGGTTGGACACTCTGTTTCTGACCCTGCCAGTGTCATGGCACGGAACGATCGCTCAATATGTCGGCCGGCTTCACCGACAGAACGATCACAAGCGCGAAGTGCGCGTGTACGACTACGCCGACCTAAATGTACCGATGCTGGCGAAAATGTTTGACCGGCGCTGTCGAGGATATGAAGCGGTCGGATATGAGATTCTGCTGCCGGCAAGCGCTGTCCCGGGCTGGCCGAACGACGTGCCGCTTCCAGTCGATCCCGAATGGAAGGGGGACTACGCCGCAAGCGTTCAGCGGCTCGTGCGCGACGGCGTGGATTCGCCGCTGGCGAATTTGTTCGTGCATGCCGCGCGTACCGTCGCGGCCGATGCGGAAGGTGTCGACAGGGCGCGGAGCGCGACGGAGGCCTTTCTATTCCGCCGCCTGGAGTCATTACCGGAAACTGCCGGTCGGTTCCGATTGAACATCGCGTTGCCGATCGCCTTCGACGGATGGGGGCAGATGGAAGTAGATCTGATCTGTGCGGACGCGCGAGTCGCGATTGAACTGGACGGTGCGCAGCATTTGTGCGGCGTAGACGCTTATCGACATGACCGCCGAAAGGATCTGATGTTGCAGGAGAACGGTTACATCGTATTGCGCTTTCTGGCCGAGGATGTGGGTAAACGCCTCGACGCAGTTCTCGATGCGATTTTGAGAACACTATCGCACCGACGAAGCGCGGGCCAAGATTCATGTGCCGTTGACTTTTCTCCCAGAAACTGATCCAGGGCCTGCGTCAGGATTCAGGTCGGGGACTTGGAGCAGCCGGTCGCGCCCGTCTTCCGCTCCGCCATTTGTCCGCCTTTCAGTATTCCCGCTCGGGAGCATTTTTGCTCCTAAAACGCGACTTTTCTAAGAAACGACGCCAGCGGCAATTGATTTATCCCGATCGGTACTATTTGAGTTGATTGCTTATGATGGAAGGCCTATGATGGCTCAACAGCATAAGAATGGTCCCGTTCGGGAATAAAATAGCCCCGGTATTCTTAGAATCAGCTTATGAACGACCTAAAAAGCGATATCGGTGCATTCGTTCGTGCGCGACGAAAGGCCAGCCGCCTCACTCAACGAGAGCTGGGCGAATTGGCGGGGGTGGGTATGCGTTTCGTGTCGGAGTTAGAGCGGAACAAGCCATCGCTTCGCCTGAACGTGGTCAACAAGGTGTTGGCTGCATTCGGGAAGACGTTGGGCATCGTTGATTCTCCCAAGAGGGACGAAGTCCATGAAAAACCGTGAGGCCATGGTTCGTCTTGACGGCCAGCCGGTCGGAACGTTGATGGAATCGGGCAGACAGGTAACGTTCAGCTATGACGCGCAATGGCTCGCTCGATCGAATGCGGTTCCGGTTTCGGTGACCCTTCCGCTGCGTTCAGCACCCTATGTCACCGAAGGGCTGCACCCTTTCTTCGAGAACCTCCTGCCGGAGGGTTGGCTGCTGGAGCTGGCCACGAAAAAGCTCAAGATCTCCAAGGACGACGCCTTCGGAATGCTCCTGGCGACCTGCGCTGATTGCGTTGGCGCCGTCGAAGTCGTTCCGCTCTCTGTGTTCACGGAAGAGGGGAAGGATACGTGAATCGCGCCTGTCGTATCTGTCTGAAGGATGTTCGCGAGCAGGGCGATTACCACGCCGGCTGCCTGCGCACACTCTTCGGCGCCGTAAAGGTTCCGCACCTCGACATTGCACTGAGCAAGCTGCACACCGCCGCGCTGGCGATGGTCGGGCATACCTCGCTGTCCGGTGTTCAGAAGAAGATTTCTGTCAATCTGACGGCGGATCGCGAAACGCTACAGGTTGCCGCGGAGGGGGGCCGGTACATCCTGAAACCGCAGACCGAGGCCTTTCCTTCGCTTCCCGAAAATGAACATGTAACGACGTGTCTGGCGCAGTTGGTGGACATTGAGGTCCCCTCGTTTGGCATGGTCCCGCTAAGTGATGGATCGCTGGCGTACATTTCGCGGCGATTCGATCGGCTGCCCGATGGACGGAAGCTGCGACAGGAAGATTTCTGCCAACTCGCGGAAAAATCTCCGAAAGACAAGTACGAGGGCTCGGCAGAGCTTTGCGCCCGGCTGGTCAGGAAACACGCCACGGAGCCACTCATCGAAGTTTTGAAGCTGTATCGGCTGTTGGTTTTCGCCTGGTGGTCGGGGAACGGCGACATGCACCTGAAGAATTTCTCACTGCTCATAGACTCACAGGGGATCATGCGGCTGACGCCGGCCTACGACCTCGTCAGTACGCAATTGGTCATTCCGAATGACCCGCTGGCGCTGCCCGTTATCGGCAAGAAGTCAAAACTCACGCGCAGCACATGGCTGGAGTTTGCGGAGTATTGTGGAATTTCGGAGAAAACCGCCGTCCGTGTTCTAGAGAAACAGGCGTCGATTACCGCTGCCGCAAGCGAGTTGATTGACGCCTGCTTTTTGCCGGCCGATCAGAAGTCCGTGTTGAGTGCACTCATCTCGGATCGAAGTAAGAGCCTTCAGGGCGATTGATTCGGCCGGCGCGGGTGCCGACATAGCGAAGATGCTATTGCCCTCTGAAGCCAAGTCGGCGCAGAACCTCCCCAGCCTATTGACACAAATTGAAATCGTGCCCAAAATGAGGCCCAAATCGGCGTAAAACATGTGCTACATGGAGCACATGTGTCGAATCGCCGAAACGTCGCAACGGCTTGAATTCGCCGCAAGTTATGTTCATTTCGACAGTTAGCGAAAACGCCGGGTATCCCTCTCATAACCCGGAGGTCGCTGGTTCGAGTCCAGCCCCCGCTAGTTTGACAAGTCAATTTTCTGCAATGGGTTACGCACCGCCGTAAATATTAATACCAGAATCGATATAGTCATTTGTATTAAGTATTTCTTGCCTCGGCGATCTTCGTGCTCTCGTTCCTGGCCTGCAATCGCGGTTTTTGCTCAAAATTGAGATGCTTGTCGAGGCCTGACCCCGGAGGTCGTTGCGTCGCTCGGGCGACATGATTTTGCCCTCAGATCGGCAATCCGGTCTTGCATTTCGAGGCTCGCGTTTGGGCTTGCCTGTGAACCAGACCGAGACGGGCGGATCGTTCAGGTCCATGTGAAGTCGGTCGCATTAATTTGCGACCATGTTCCCCCCAAGTCGTTTCTCTGCCGCGCTATCTTGCGCCGGCGGACGCCTCGGTTTCAAACTCGCGTCGGGTCGCTTCGGAAACGAAGTAATACATACGGCCGTCACGCTCGAGTTTGGCGCCCGCCGCGAACTTCGGAAACGTCGTCCCCGAGACAGGGTCCGTGACCATCTGATCACGCAGGTAGTATGGGTTCTCGTGCAGCGCGGTATACGTCTGGACAAACGACATAATGCGCTCATCGGCCCAGCGCGCCGCCGTCTCCTCGTCGATCGTTTCGAGCGGCATTTCCAGCGTCGAATGCGAGTCGAATTGCATCAGGATCGGGATGATCTCCAGGTCATAGTTGAGGATTAGTTTGCGAACATCGTGGTCCGTGGTGCCCTGAAAGCGCAGCCGAATCCGGGCCAACTCCGAGTGAAACTCCAGTTGGACCTCACGAGTCGACTGGGTCAGCGTTGGTGTGGCCGTGACTCTGTCTCCGAATGCCTTGATCAGCACGTCCAACCGCGACTCTACCATCGGGCGCAGGCGATCAAATGCCGTGCCGAGTTTCGCGAGGCGCAGTTTCCACTCGTCGTACCTGCGTGTTTCCAATTCCTGAAATTGCTTGCGTTTCGCTTCCATCGACGCCAATGCCGCGCCAATGCGATCTGCCAGTTGTTGCGTGCTTTCCATGGGAAAACTCCAATTACCGTGCCCTCATTGAGTTGCCATTTGTACCTGAACCGGTTCGCTGGTTCGCTGCGGCGTTCGAACCAGCCCGCGGATGACGTAATAGAAAACCGGCGTGAGGTAGATACCAAACAGGGTGACGCCGATCATGCCGGCGAACACGGCCATGCCCAGCGTCTGCCGCATCTCGGCGCCGGCGCCGTGCGCGATCACCAGCGGGAACACGCCCAGAATGAACGCGAAACTGGTCATGAGGATCGGCCGCAGCCGCACGCGGGCGGCCTCGACGGAGGCGTCGAAGCGGCTGGCGCCCTGGACTTCCTGGTCGCGGGCGAATTCGACGATCAGAATGGCGTTCTTGGCCGCCAACCCGACGAGCACCACGAAGCCGACCTGCACAAAGATGTTGACGTCCATGCCCGCGAGGAACAGACCCGCCAGCGCGCTGAGCAGGCACATCGGCACGACGAGGATCACCGCCCACGGCAGCGACCACCCCTCGTACAGGCCAGCCAGCACGAAATAGACGAGCATCACGCCCAGCGCGAATGCGCTGAAGGGGTTCTTCTGCAGGTCGCGGAACTGCTCGAGTTTGCCTGCCTCTTTCTGGAGATAACTCACTTCGGTCCACTCGGTGGTCATATTGCGCGGCAGGTCGCGGCTGAGTCGCTCCATCGTCGCCAGCGCGTCGCCCATGCTGGTCCCGGGCAACGGGGTTCCGGTGATCGCGGCGGCCGGGAACATGTTGTAGCGCGTGACCTGGACCGGGCCGGTGGAATCGCGCACCTCGGCCAGCGCGCCGAGAGGCACCATCTCGCCATCGGCATTGCGAACCTTGAACTGTCGGAGGGTTTCCGCATCGGCGCGGAACGACGCGTCGGCCTGCACGTTGACCTGCCAGGTGCGGCCGAAGCGGTTGAAGTCGTTGACGTAGTAACTTCCCAGGTATGCCTGAAGCGCGTCGAACACATCGGTCAGCGGCACGCCCATTGATTTGACCTTCTCGCGGTCGATGTTCACATAGAGTTGGGGCGTGCTGGCGCGGAAGCCGTTAAACAGCCCGACGAGGCCGGGCTGTTGGTTGCCCTTGGCGGTCAGGTCGTCGGCGCGAACCTGTAGTTCGTGGAAGTCCACGTCGCCGATGCCCTCCACCATCAACTTGAAGCCGGCGGATTTCCCGAGGCCCGAGATCGGCGGTGCCCCGAATACCAGTACCTGCGCTTCCGGCACCTCGCGTGAGAGGCGCTCGCGGATCTTGGCGGCGACGGCCTCGCCCCCGAGCGAATGATCGCGACGCTCGTCGAACGGCTTGAGGATGACGAAGACGTTGCTGTAGTTGGAGCTGTTGGCGTTCAACACGTATGACATCCCGGGGAGTGCAAGCGTGTGGGCGACGCCGGGCGTCTCGAGGGCGATCCGCTCAACCGTGTCAGTCACCGCAAGCGTGCGCTCCAGCGAGGCCGCGTCGGGCAGCACGATGTTCGTCACCAGGTACCCCTTGTCCTGCATCGGGATGAACCCGGCGGGAATGCGGCTAAAGCCGAAGCCCGTGAGGCCGATCATCCCAACGTAAAGCAGGAGCACGACCGCACTGAGGCGAAGGCACCCGCCCACGCTCGCGCCGTAGGCCTGCGTCACGCGCTCAAACAGCCAGTTGAAACCGCGGAAGCATCGTCCCAGCACCCAGTTCACGGGGCGGATCACGAGTCGACCGAGCACGCCGCCAGCGACTGCGCCAGGGAGGAAGAGAAGCACTTGCGCGCCAAAGGACCGCAGACTTGCACCGAGGCCACCGGGCGCCGCCTCGCTGGCGTGCCCGCCGGTCGGCAATCCAAGCCACGGGCCGAGTGCCGGCGCGAGCAGCCACATCGACGTCAGCCCGCCGAACAAGGCGAAACTCCACCAGGGCAGCGCCTCCTTGCCGGCGTCGCCGTGATGGCCCGGTTTGCGATTGCGGAAGAACAACACGGCCAGCGCCGGGGTCATGGTCATCGCATTGATCGCTGAGAGGATCATCGACACCGAGATGGTGACGGCGAACTGTCGGAAGAACTGACCAACCAGCCCGCTGAGAAACGCGCTGGGCAGCAGCACCGAGCTGAGTACCAGCGTGATGGCAAGGATCGGCCCGCTGATCTCCTTCATCGCGTCGATCGTGGCCTCGCGGACGGGCTTGCCCATCTCCAGGTGCCGTTCGATGTTCTCCAGCACGACAATCGCGTCGTCCACAACGATGCCGATGGCCAACACCAGACCGAACAGGGTCAAGTTGTTCAGCGTGAAGCCCATCACGCTCATGACGGCAAACGTGCCGACCAGCGACACGATCACGCCGATCATGGGCAGCAGCACCGATTTCCAGTCTTGAAGGAACACGAGCACGACCACCGTCACGAGGACGATGGCCTCGATCAGCGTGTGTACCACCTGGTTGACCGACTCGCGGACGAAGGGCGTTGTGTCGTAAACAATGCTGTACTTGAGACCGGCAGGGAACCTCGTTTCCAATTCCCGCATCTTGGCCTTGATTTCGTCGGCGGTGTCGAGCGCGTTCGCGCCGGGCAGCAAGTAGATGGCAAGGCCCGACGACGGGCGGCGGTCCAGCCGCGCCATTAGGTCTTCACTTCGCGCGCCCATCACAGTCCGGCCGACGTCCCGTAGGTAAGTGATCTCCCCATTGGATTCCGTTTTGACGACGATCTCGGCAAACTGCTCCGGTTCCATCAGTCGACCGAGCGTGGTGAGCGTGAACTGAAACTCCTGCCCCGCTGGGATCGGTGGCTGGCCGATCCGCCCCGCGGCCACCTGGACGTTCTGCTCGCGCAAGACGCGGATCACATCGCCGACCGTCATGCCCCGCGCCTGGAGTTTGTCGGGGTCCAGCCAAATGCGCATGCTGTAGTCTTGCTGGCCCATGACGAAGGCGTCGCCCACGCCGTCGATGCGCCCGATCGCGTCCTTGAGTTGGATCGTGGCGTAGTTGCTGAGATAGAGTTGGTTGTAATAGGGCTCGTCGGTCTCCGGGTTGTCCTCGGCGTACAGACTGATGGCCAGCAGGATGTCCGCCGCCTGCTTCTTGGTGGTCACGCCGATGTTTTTGACCACGTCGGGGAGTGATGGCTGGGCGATGGCGACGCGGTTCTGAACCAGGACCTGGGCCATGTTGATTTCGGTGCCGATCTCGAATGTCACGTCGAGCGTGTATGACCCGTCGTTGTTGCTCTGTGACGACATGTAGATCATCCGCTCGACGCCGTTGACCTGCTGCTCGATCGGCGCCGCGACCGTGTCAGCGACCACCTGTGCATTGGCCCCGGGGTAGTACGCACTCACGCGGATCATGGGCGGCGTGACGTCGGGGTACTCGGCGACGGGAAGCAGTCCGGCCGCGATGCCCCCGAGCATGACGATGACGATCGAGACCACGCAGGCCAGGACCGGGCGGTTGATGAAGAAACGGGCGAGCATGGCTCTCTCCTTCTCACCCTCGTTCTCTTCGCCGAGTTGGGGAAGAGGGCGAGCGGTGTTGCGACTTAGTGGTCAGATAAAGTCATCGCCTGGTGCGTCGTTGTATTCTCGGTTTGGGTCATCGGGGCCGGCATGACGACCAAGGTCGGCTTCACCGCAGCCCCGGGCCGGACCTGCTGCAGGCCGTTGACGATCACCCGCTCGCCGGACTTCAGGCCGTCGGCGATCTCGCGCAGGCCGTTGTGGAGCGCGCCGACGCGCACGGGCCGGACGTACACCTTGTTGTCTTCGCCTACGACGTAAACGATCTTCTGGCCCTGGTCCGTGTCGAGGACGCGGTCAGACACGAGTACGGCGTCGTGGGGCGCGGAAATCGGCACCCGGACCCGGCCGAAGTAACCCGGAACCAGCGCGCCGTCTGTATTGGGGAACACGCCCCGAACGCGCAGCGTGCCGGTCCTGGGATTGACCTGGTTGTCGACGAAGTTGATCGTGCCGTGGTGGGGGAACCCCTCGTCAGCCGCAAGCCCCAGCCAGACCGGGATATTCGCTTTCTCGTTGGACTCGAGTTTGCCCTCGCGGATCAACTGCTGGATGCGTTGGACGGTGCGCTCATCGACGTCAAAATTGGCGTACACCGGGTCCACGGTAACAATGGTGGTCAACAGTGTGCCGCTGCCGATCCCGCCGGTGACGATGTTGCCGGTGGTTACATACTTGTAACTGATCCGCCCCGAGATCGGCGCGACGACACGGCACCACTCCACATTTAGACGGGCCAATTGAACCGCGGCAACGGAGGCCGCCTGCGCAGCCCGCGCTTCCTGAAGACGGGCGGCCGCCATGTCGTGCTCATGGGCGGTGCGAGAGTCCGGTGAGATGCGCTCAATGCGATTGAACTCGATCTGGGTCTGACTGAGTTGCGCCGCTGCACGTGCTTCCTCGGCCATGCGGGTGTCGAGTTCAGCCTGGAACGGCCGCACGTCTATTTCCACAAGTAGGTCCCCTTGCTCGACGAGCGTCCCGGCCGCAAACGGTACTGCAACGATCTGGCCGCTCACGCGCGCACGTACCTCGGTTGACTCGACGGCGGCGATTCGAGCGGTGAATTCCGCATGGTCAGTGACCTCGCGCTCCACCGGAAGGCTCACGTCGACTGTTGGCGGTGGCGGTTGGACGGCGTCCTCTCGGTGACGGCAGCCGGCGGACCACATCGTGCCCGAGAAAACTACAAAATATGCAATGCAGTGCAAGACATGAACTCGCTGAACCGTGATGGCCTGCAATTTGATAATGCGCATCGATCTTCCTCACTTTCGGGGCTCTGGAATTGCGGCGGGGCCGGGCTGCACCAAAGCGACGAGACACGTTTCGTCATCGCCCGCCGGTCGTCCTGCTCGGAATGTCTGGACAGAATTGACAACGTATTGCAACAATTCTTGGGCCGTCGTTGCCGCTGTCATCACGACGGCGTCGAGACGTTGATCGCCGAAGAATTCATTTCCTGCGTTGGTGCTCTCGGTGATTCCGTCGGTGATCAGGACCAGACGATCACCGGGAAGGAGCTGCACCGACGCTTCCTCGTAAACACTCGTTGCAGATATCCCCAGGGGCAAACCGTTGGCGGAGTCCAGTCTCAGCAATGAGTGTTCGCGAATCAGACGGGGATAGGGATGGCCGGCTGACGCATACGTCAGTACTTTGGTTCGCGCGTCGTACTGTCCTACAAACGCGGTGACGTATTGACCACTGTTTGCCAGGTAACGGGTCGCCAGGGGCTGGTTCACCAGCGACAGAGATGCCCCGGGTGACGGCGCCGAATCCTGACCCCGTACCGCGCTGCCCAATGCGTGGACCATGCCCAACAGGGCCGCCGCGGCGAGACCGTGTCCCACCACGTCGGCGATGACAATCGCCCAGCGGTCCGGTCCGATGGGATGCACGTCATAAAAATCGCCACCCACGCCATCGGCGTCGGCAAAGTGCACGGCCAGATCGAGTGAGGGGACAAGAGGCAATTGGTGCGGCAGAATGGACTTCTGGATGGTCAGCAGCAACTCGCCGTAGTGGTTGAGTTCCTTACGGGCTTCTCGAAGCGCATCACTCAGTTCGCCAATCTGTTCTGTCGAATCCGGAGTCATGGTCGTACTCTCGCGCTTGATCATGTGACTTTGCACCTATTCAGTCTCATCGTTGCGGGGCGCGGTCAACCTTGCGGGGCGTAGTTCGCATTCGGCTTGCAGCCAGTCCAGTTCGGCGCTGCCGGGCGCGCCGTTTCGGCTGAGAAAGATCTCGTATGCGCGTTGTCGAATCTCGGCCTCCATCGGTTCATCCTGGGCCGATTCGAGCGCTTCGAAGTTCTGCAACTCACGAACGACCTGCTTTCCACTGATCTGTCGAATTCGATTTCCATGTTTCAGCGTCATCTTGAACTCCTTGCATCTGCTGAATCGCCCGTCGCTTACTCGCCGACGATTTCGGCCACCACGGCCTTCGTCACGCAATCGCCGGCGATGAATTCGGCTCCTTGCTCGTGCATCTGGGCCAGGCGCGCCTTGCCTGCGGAGTCGATGTACGTCACGCCCGTGAGGTCGACGCGAACCGTGGGCCTGTTCTCGCCGTCGAGCAAGCGGCGCCAGCACTGCTCCAGTTCACGGACCCAGGGCCCTTCCAGTCTCCCTTCGAGCCGAAAGGTGAGGGTCCGCGGATTGTCATTTGCCGTGATTCGCAACATGAGCATCACCTCGGATACTGGCTCTCGAGCCGCCCATCACCGCCGCGTGTTTCCGATTGCCGAATTTTTTATGGCTGTCTGTGTTCCATTCGGATCAGGAGCGAAATGCCGAGCGGCGTGATCTGTCCACGTGACGATACGATCGCGCAAGACCGTCTTCGCCGCATCCCAACGACCAGGAGGACTGGTCAGGAAGAAAGTACGCGTTTGTTCTACGCTGCGTCTGGGGCTTACATACGCCACGATGAGGTCGCCGGAGACCGAGTCGTGGGCGGCGGTTTCAATGTCGGCCGTGCCCAGGGCATAATCTCGCGGCGGCCAGGGATGCGGGGGCTCATCCATTGATCGAGTGAATTGCAAGTTGGCTACTTGAAGGCGAAGGCGAAGCACATTCGCCCCCGGTTCGGTCGCGATCGACGCATGCTTGCCGATCGCCTTGGTCAACTCGTCAGTGACGAAACTGCGAAACGCCGCCACGTCTTCTGGCTTCGCGCGGCTTTCCTCAATTCGATCTCTGAAATGAACATCAATGGGCTCAACAATGACGGACTTGTATTTCTTGGGATCAACCCTGGGGTTCCAGTAAACGAGTGCGCCCTGAATCGTCGGGTGTGGCGCCAGCATTGAGTAATCGCTGAGAAACCCCGTGAACCGTCGTTGCTCGCCGGCACAGCCGAGCAATGTGGAACATGCGACACACGACACAATGCATGCCATTCTGGTAGTCATGGTTCTGCTTTCCGCCGATTCGCGCCGGCCAGCGCGCTGAGCCCGATACTGTTCCTGTTCACTCACGCATGGCCCTTCCGATTTCCCTTCGAATCCAATAGTAAAATTTTGCGGATTGTCATTCATCGTGATTTGAGACATTGAAACACCTCGGTTGATGCCTTTAAGGCCGCGGATCGCCGGCTTGTGTTTTTCTTTGACCGGCGATCTCGCGGCCGTTTGTTTACTTCGTCTGCATAGTTCTAGAGCAAGGGCTGTGCCAGCAATGAAATGATTGGCCGCTTGGTTCCTAAGCGGTGCGGAGAAAGGACTTAAGGGTTGGAGTGTTGTGGAGCTTTGCGAGCCGAGTCAGCGGCCAGGCGCCAACGGCTTGGCGCCTGCGCCGGCGGGCTGGCGCAGCTCGTCGGAATTGTTGCAATGGCGATCGCGACCGACGACTCCGCGGCCGCTGTCCTTGTGGTTTGCTTGCGAACTTCGCGATTGGACTTCCACAGCCCGATGCCGGGGACCCACTGGCTTGCGATGTGGTCGGCGGGCTGAGATGTCAGGCGTTACGCAGTGGGTCCGCGCCCGCGCTCCTCCGCCGGCATCTCGAGCATCAGTGCCTTCAGCGAGAGGTTGATCTCCCAGAAAAACATGAGCAACGTCCCGATCAGGCAGATCATGCACATGATGAATAAACCGGTGGGCAGGGCGGCACCCAGATTCAGGAGCGCCCCCAGGAATAGACTGATGATCAGGAGCGCGGCCAGCAGAGCGCTGAGCACGGCCAGGGCGATCCCTGTGCGGATGATCTTCGCCCGCAGCCACAGCACGCGCACTTCCGCCAGCACCTTCTCCCGCTCGGCCTCCGCGGCTCCGCGCAAGTCGTGCGTCAACTGACGCGAGCGGTCGATGACACGTCCGAATCGGTTCGTCATGCTGAGCAGGATCATCCCGACACCGGAGATCAGTATTGCGGGGCCGATGGCAAGCTGCAGCGTGGGGATGAAGTTAGTAAGGGGCATGGGTGTCCAGTCAGGGGTTATTGCAGCAGCGGTTCCAGCGTGTCAGCGGCCGGTGTGCGAAAAGTCGAGCACAACCCGCGATGCCACTTTACCGTGTTCGAGGCGGTCAAGAACGTCGTTGATTGCCGACAGCGGTTGCAACTCGTAATCCGCATGGACTTTGCCGCGGGCGCCAAAATCCAGGGTCTCGCGCATGTCCATTCGCGTTCCGACGAATGATCCGCGGATCGAGATGCAGTTCACAACAACATCGAACAGCGGGACCGGAAACTCGCCAGGAGGAATTCCAACCAGGACACATGTGCCGCGTTTGCGGGTCATGGCCACGCCCTGTCGAAATGCAGGGAGAGAGGGCGCCGTAATCAACACGCCATGCGTTCCACCGTCCGTCTCCTTGATCAGTGACTCAACGGCGCCGGGTTCTCTCGCGTTGATGGTCAGGTCGGCGCCGAGTTTCCTAGCGTGGGCCAGCTTGCAATCGTCGATGTCCACGGCGCAGACCAACAGCCCCATGGCCTTGGCATACTGAATCGCCAAATGCCCCAGTCCTCCGATACCGGAAATGGCGATCCACTCCCCCGGTCTCGCCTCGGTCTGCTTGATCCCCTTGTAGGTCGTGATGCCGGCGCAGATCAGTGGGGCCGCATCCGCCGCACTGAGTCCTTTGGGAATGTGGGCGACGTAATTGGCGTCAGCCAGGACGTACTCGGCAAATCCGCCATTCCGGGTATAGCCGCCAAATTGTGCTTGCGCGCAGACTGTCTCCCACCCCGCGAGACAGTGTTCGCACTGTCCGCAGGCCGAGCAGAGCCAGGGCACTCCGACACGATCACCCTCCTTGACGCCGGTAACGCCGGACCCCACGGCGGTGACGAGGCCGATCCCTTCGTGGCCGGGAATGAACGGGAGACCGGGCTTTACCGGCCAATCGCCATGGGCGGCATGCAAGTCGGTATGGCATACCCCGCAGGCCTCGGTCTTCATCACAATCTCGCCGGGCCCCGGCACGGGAACATCGAGCTCACGCAAGACCAACGGCTCTTTGAAGCTTTCCACGACAGCGGCTTTCATTTTCTTTGGCATGGTTTGCGCTCCTGATGTGTGTTAACCAACTTGTTCGTTGATAGAACCCTCTGACTCATCGGCGATGAAATACGGGGTTTGTCCAATATGGTTACTTGATAACACATGGTTTGACGTTCCAGATTTTGTGCGCGTACTCGGCAATGGTGCGGTCGCTGGAGAATTTTCCCGAAGCGGCCACGTTCAGAATGGCCATGCGCGTCCAGGCGTCCGGAGTGGCATACAGGTCGCCCAGTCGTTGGCTTGCCGCCAGGTAGGACGTCAGATCGGCCAGGTGCATGTAGTGGTCTCCCCGCGTGAGGAGCGTTTCGTGAAGAATGTCGAAGACCCGAGGCTCCGAGTGGTCGAAGTGCCCGGAGAAAATCAGGTCGATCGCCGCGCGGGTTTCCGGCTCGTGCTGGTAGTGCCAGTGTGGGCTGTACCATCCGCGACTCTCCGCGATTTGTTGCGCCGTAAGGCCGAAGAGGAAGATGTTCTGCTCACCAGCCTCCTCCGCCATTTCGATCGTCGCGCCGTCGCGCGTTCCGATCGTCAACGCGCCGTTCATCATGAACTTCATGTTGCTCGTGCCACTGGCCTCGTAGCCGGCGGTGGAGATCTGGTTTGAAATGTCGCTTGCGGGGATCAAACGCTCAGCCAGCGTCACGCGGTAATCGGGCAGGAACACCACTTTGATGCGGCCGCGAACAGCCGGATCGTCGTCGATCGTTTGTGCCAGGTTGTTGATGAACTTGATGATGACCTTGGCGAGGGTGTACGCCGGTGCGGCCTTTCCAGCGAAGAAGAACGTTCGTGGCGGCATGTCGAGCTTGGGATTGTCGCGCAGACGGTTGTAGAGCACCACGATCCGCAGTGCGTTGAGCAGTTGCCGCTTGTATTCATGGATGCGCTTCACCTGGCAGTCGAAAATCGTGTCAGGGTCGACCGTTAGCCCCGCCGTCGCATTGAGCCAATCTGCAAACTGCGTCTTGGCCTGGCGCTTCGCATTGCGGAAGGCATGGCGGAGGCCTTGGTCGTCAGCGAGCGGTTTGAGTTTTGCAAGTTGTGTGAGATCGCTGACCCAGCCGTCGCCGATCGCGTCTGTGATGATGGAAGACAGCGCCGGGTTGCACAGGAGCAGCCAGCGCCGCGGCGTGACGCCGTTGGTCTTGTTGTTGAATCGCTCGGGAAACATCTCGGCAAAGTCGCGCACCGTCGTGGTCCGGAGCAGTTCCGTGTGAATGGCTGCCACGCCGTTGGTGCTGTGCGAGCCGACAATGGCCAGGTTGGCCATGCGGACTTTGCGCTCGTCTCCTTCTTCAATGAGGCTCATCTGCGCAACACGTTGCTCGTCACCCGGATAGCGCGACCGCACGTTGTCGAGGAAGCGGCGGTTGATCTCGTAGATGATCTCCAGGTTGCGCGGGATGATCAGTTCGAACCAGTGGACCGGCCACTTCTCCAGGGCCTCAGGCAGAAGCGTGTGGTTGGTGTAAGCAAGCGTTTTTTGCGTCAATTCCCACGCCTGGTCCCACCCCAACCTGGCTTCGTCGAGCAGGATGCGCATCAACTCGGGGACGGCCAGGGCCGGGTGCGTGTCGTTGAGCTGGATGGCAACTCTCTCCGGCAGCGCGGCCCAGTCGTTCTTGTTTCGGCGGAAGCGCCGCACGAGGTCCGCCAGCGCGCACGCAACGAGGAAATACTCCTGAACGAAGCGCAGGCGCTTTCCCATGCACGTCGAGTCGTCGGGATAGAGCACGCGGGTGAGCGACTCGGCGCCGAGTGTCTCGGCCAGCGCGCCGACGAAGTCTCCGCTGCTGAACCGCTGGAAGTCAAAGTAGTCCGGTGCGGCGGCGGCCCAGAGGCGCAGTGTGTTGATGGTCTTGCCGCCAAAGCCAACCACCGGGCGATCAAATGGTATACCGATCAAAGAGGATGGCCGCCCGGGTATTACTTGCAGCGTTCCGTTCCGGAGTTCGATCGAGGATGCGAGCGGAATCTCGACCGCCTCGTGCAGTCGTACGACCTCCCACGGATCCGGCCGCCGTAGCCAATTGTCGGGCTGCTCGCGCTGCCAGCCATCGGCGATTGTCTGTTTGAAGATCCCATACTCGTAGCGCAGCCCGTAACCCATGGCCGGGAGCTGCAGGGTGGCCATCGAGTCGAGGAAGCATGCTGCCAGCCGCCCAAGCCCACCATTGCCCAGACCCGCGTCTGGTTCCTGTTCCAACATCTCGATCCGCTGGATGCCCTTGACTGCGGCCGCATGCCGTGCGACCCCTTCCAGAAGCAGATTCGTGACGTTGTTGTCGAGCGACCTGCCGATCAGGAATTCCATTGAAAGGTAATAGACGCGCTTGGGGTTCTGGCGATCGTACGTCTGATCGGTGCACAGCCACCGCTGCGAGAGGACGTCTCGGACCGAGCGAGCGAAGGCCTCAAACCATTCGCGCGGCCCGGCTGCCTCCAATGGCATGACGTGGTCGAACAGAAGATGCCGGTCGTAAAGCCCGTGATCCGCCTCCGTGAATTGGATGGGGCCGCATCCATATTGTTGCAGCAGCATCGCTGAAAGAGGCTCTCGCTCAGGCGCTTGCGGGAGGGTGCGAGATGTCGTGATGCTCATGGGGAGGGCTCCTCTGAGATGTCGCAGGCAGGCAAGGGGTGTCTCGGGCGTATCTCATTGATGATTGGATTCAAGCCTTCTCCGGGACGAATTTCCGGCCGCGCAGGGCGGCTTGATCGTCGTATGCATGCTTCATCGATCGATTGGGAAGCTTGACCTTTTCACGAGGCACACGCTTATAGGGAATATGGCTCAAAAGATGTCGAATGCAGTTGAGACGGGCTCGCTTCTTGTCGTCGGAGCGGACGATATGCCAGGGCGCGTGCCGCGTGTCCGTCGCGTCGAGCATCATGTCACGCGCGCGGGAATAATCAAACCAGCGCTTTCGCGAAGGCAGGTCGATGGGGCTGAGTTTCCATTGGCGGAGCGGGTCGGTCAGTCTGGCCTCGAAGCGTCGCTTCTGTTCCTTGTCGCTCACTTCCAGCCAGTACTTAATCAACTGAACGCCGTGGTCAGTTACGAAGTTCTCGACCAACGGGCAGATTTTGAGGAAGTGGCGGTGCTCCTGCTTCGAGCAGAATCCCATGACGTACTCGACGCCTGCGCGGTTGTACCAACTGCGATCGAAGATCACGACCTCCCCGGCCGCCGGGAAATGCGACAGGTAGCGCTGCAGGTACATCTGCGTCTTTTCGCGCTCCGTCGGCGCCGGAAGGGCCACGGTGCGAAACACGCGCGGACTGACCCGCTCGGTGATCGCGCGAATGACCCCTCCCTTTCCCGCGCCGTCGCGACCTTCAAAGACGATGACGATGCGCAGGCCCTTATGCCTGACCCAGTCCTGGAGCTTGCACAACTCTGCCTGGAGCCGGCGCATTTCCTTGGCGTACGCTTTGTTGCTCAATTTGCCGTTGATTTGCGCTGAGTGACTCATGTTAATTCCTCTATTGGCAGCTGCAATTGCACTGATGGCGTGGCCTCGCGGAAGGCCCGCACCGCCTGTTTCATCGTGGGAAACACGAACTGATCATCTTCCGGCCGGTGAAGGCCGATCTGTCTCAGCCACGTCAGGAATTCGGTTCTGCGTCCGGCGACGACAAGGGTTGCGCCGCGCTCGGCGAGTTCCCGGCGCAGTTCATCCAGCGCATCCAGGCCGGTCACGTCAACGGACGTGATTGGAATGGCATCGAGAACGAACCAGCGCAGCGCAGGCCCAGCGCTATTTGCCGCAGCCAGCGCTCGCTCCTTGAAGTATGCGGCGTTAAAAAACGTGATCGGGCCGCCGAAGCGATAAATCTGCAACCCCGCAACGGTCTGCGCGCCGCAATGCCGCTCGATGGAAAGGAAGCCGGGCATTCCCTCCACCTTGCCCAGGATCTCGTCTCTGGGGCGAGCTGTACCGCGGATGAAGCGCGCCAGCGCTAGCGTCACGGCGACGAGAATGCCGTTGATCGGCCCGACCAGGACAACGCCCAGCGTCGTGATGAACGATAGTGCGACTTCCCCTTTGTCCACGCGCCATATGCGCCGCAGCGAAGTAAAGTCGAACAGTGAGACGGCGGCGACGATCAACACCGCGCCAAGCGCTGGCACGGGCACGTATTTCAACAGGTTGGTTAAGAACAGCAGCACCAGGCCCATACAGGCCGCCGCCACCAGGCCGGTCATCTGCGTTCGGCCGCCGCTGGCGAAGGCGACGGCGGTCCGCGAGTCAGCATCCGTGACTGCAAACCCCTGCCCCAGCGCTGAAGCAATGTTGGCAGCGCCCAGGGCGGCGAGTTCAGCGTCCATGTCGATCTGGTGGTGGCTCTTGTTGGCAAAGCTGCGCGCCGTCGCCACACCGCCGGAAAAGATCACCAGGGCCAATCCCGCCGCCTTCGCCGTAAGAGCGGGTAGCGCCGACAGTGGAAACTCCGGCAGCCGCGGCGCGGGGACGCCGCCGGGGATGACGCCAAGAACGGCCACTCCGCGGGCATCAAGCTTCAGAAAGGCGATCAGAGCGCCGGCGACGATCACCACGATCAGCGCGGCCGGCGCGTGCGGTGCCATTCGTCGCATAAGAAGCAGCACCAGGAGCGCGCCCAGACCGATGGCCAGTGTCGGCCCATGCGCTTGCGGCAGTTTTGCAACAACTTCCTGAATCCACCGCAGCATTCCTTCGGTCTTGACGGAGAAACCACAAATCTTGCCGATCTGGCCTTGAAAAATGCTGATCGCAACGCCGTTCATGAATCCAATGAGGATGGGCTTGGAGAGAAAATCTCCCACCGCCCCAAGCCGGAAGAAACTGGCGAGGATGCAAAAGACTCCGGCAAGAAGGGTCAGCATCACCGACATGGAGGCGTACAAATTCGGGTCGCCGGCGGCCAGCGGCGCGACCGATGCGGCAACCATCGCACAGACAGCGGCGTCTGGATTGATGATCAAGTGGCGTGATGTCCCAAAGATGGCGTAAGCCACCAAGGGAAGGATGCTCGAATACAACCCCACTTCGGGTCTGAAGCCGGCAAGCTGTGCGTAGGCAATTGCCACGGGCACTGCGACCGACGCCACACATACGCCGGCAATCGCGTCGTGACGAAAGTCTTCACTAAACCGGTAGTTGAGAATCGCTTTCAGTCCGGGGGCAATCCGCATCAGGAGCGGGGCTCGTGCGGGCGTGGCTGAATCGGCAGAACGGGTTATCAATGTGCCGGTGTTCATTTTCTGTTCTTTCGGATCGCGCCGTGCCAGGTGCTCTCGGTCCAGGGCATCAGATCCTGAGGCGGATTGGGTCCGAGCCGATGCAGCGCCGGCGACGCGTGGTAGATGGCAAAGCCGGCGGGCGGGAGCTCGATTTGCACGGTTGGCAATCCCGCACGTTGCTCCACCGTCAACGCCGTAGCTGGTGGCGCCGCCGGCTTGGGTGCGTGCCAGAAGATCAGGCGAAACTGGTCGCCCTCAACTCTCAGCATCGGCGCGACGGTGGACCATGCGGCGACGGTGTTCGATTCGTCCGTGTTGAAGACGACGAGTGTTTCCTGATCAAGGAACAGCCGCGACCAACAGACCAGCGAGCGCATTCGCGCGCCCCCAATGCGGCGCGGATGGCCAAAGTTCACGCCGTCACCGGAGATACGGTGAAGCACTTGCGAGCCGCGCCGCAGGGTGAGCAACTGCTTTCGCAGCTCAGTAAGCGAGGCAAGTGCGCGGTACAGGTGCGACTGTTCGTCAAAGAAATGCCGGCCTTGCGTGCAAAGCCCGCCAAAGCGGCCACCGAACATGTTTTCGCGAAGGACGAAGTCCGAATTGCTTGGGCGTCCGCCGCTGTCGAAGCCCTGTTCGGATCCGTAGTAAATGCAGGGGATGCCTGCCGTGGTCAGTTGCGCAGCCATCACGTTGAAGGCCAGGTCGCGATATCGGTTGTCGCCGCAGAACCGACACTTGGCGGTCCACTTTCGGACCTGATCGTGATCATCCACCAGCGTTACGACCTGGTTGCGGTACCACCGGTGCCCGGCGGCGTCAGGCTCATCCAGCATCCAGTTGCGGAACATGGAGAAGTAGTCCATTGGGTCCGATTCGCCCATGACCATTCGCTCCAGCTTTCCCGGCACGTCGTCGACTCCGAGGGCCGCGTCGAGGCCGGTCTGCTCCACGACCTCCCACGCCAGGTGCCGCCCGCCCGGGACTTCGCCGACCAAGAGGAATCGCTCCTTTCCGATGCTCTGCGCGAACTCGCGGATCCAGTCGCAAAACGACCGCAGTGCATCGGCATCCATGTGCCTGGCGGCGTCGATGCGAAAGCCATCGAGGTCGGCGTAGGCGATCCAGAAGCAATAGGCCAGGCAAAGCCAACCCATTGCCGGCGAGGGACGGCGGTACTGGCCGGCCCATCGAATCTGCACGTTCAGCGTTTTAAGACCGTCAGCCATGTCTCCCTCGGCGTACTCGGGATGGTGGCCCCAATTGCTAATCCGACCCTTGCGCAGGAACAGTTCGGCGCGCTGAAACTCGCGTGGCCAGACAGCGCCATCGGGCCAGGACGCCTCCAGCCGGGCGGCGTCCGCGGGGGACATCTCGTCGGGGATTCCGAAGGGTAGGATCGGCCGGCCCTCGCGGTCGTTAAAGCCAGCCACGGCGTAGGGCCCGCCGTCCCAGCGCGGATCATTAAATTCACGCCCGGTTGACGGATCGCGAGTCGGATGTCGGTCGGCGGCGTAGCTGAAGACGTTCCCGCAGTGGTGGGCAATGACATCGAGGATGACATAAATCCCCTGGTCGTGGGCCGCCCGGACAAAGTCGCGGAACTCCTCGCGCGTGCCGAAGTGCGGGTCTACGTCAAGGAAGTTTTGAACGCCGTATCCGTGATAGCTCGGCTCGAAGGCGGCCTGGCGAAATGGCGGGCTGACCCACAGCGCGGTGACTCCGAGCCGGCGAAGGTAGCCGAGCTTGCTCGTGAGTCCCTTGATCGTGCCGCCTTGCCACCCGCCGCCGGCATTGAACCACGTGTCGTAATCAACCCGACACGTGTCTTCGACGCGGTAGAGCGGCGTGGCGCCGCTTTCCACGGTCCGGTCCGAGGCGTCTGCGTAGCCTCCTTTCTCCTTCCCGTCAGAGAAGCGGTCCAGCATCAGGAAGTACAGGACCTGGTCCTCCCAGGCGGCGGGCGAAGGATTGAACGGCCCGCGGGTCAACGAGGCGAAGTCAATCTCCAGCAGACTTTTTTCGATGTCCCGGTTCATGCTCCGCTTTCCCGTTAACTGCGCAACCGATCACCTTTGATGGTCCTGCGGCCGGCGGGCGATGCGCTTCAACAAAATCGTTTCCGGTCTGGCGCGAACTACATCAGCCCAGCCATATCGACGAATCTGGCGCGGACTGGACGAACAATACTGGCTCAGCAAGTCGGGTGTATTCGATTGGCGTTTGGCGCCGTCCTTGCGGATAAGAGCGCTGCGAGCCTGTGCTCGGCGCCGCGTCTTCAAGTGCGGCACGTGTCAACAATCCCGCAACGCGGCCCCTGGACAGCACGACCAGCGCTTCTACTCGGGCGTTGTCTTCGAAGAGGCGAGTCGCTGATTCAATCGGCGCACCCGCGTTGATGACGAACGCTCCGTACCGCGTGAAATGAAATACCGGGAAGTCTCTCAGAATCGGGTCAAGCCGGATTAGATGTCCGTCCGCGGCCTCCAGGTGTCCCACGAATCGATCGTCGTCGTCCACCACTGGAATGAACTGCAACCCATACTGGATGATCAGATCGACCGCAGCGGCCATAGGCGAGTCTGAACGGACAGTCGGGGCAGGGGTCATAAGGTCGCGAATATTCATGTTTTCACTCCAGACATGGCCGTTCGTTTTCTTCTTCCATACAGAACAATGGCAACAGAACAATGGCAATAGCCGTGCCAGTAATTAGATTACTTGGCCGATTGTTTTCTAAGCGGAGAGGAGAAAGAACTTAAGGTTTGAAGTGTTGTGGAGTTCTGCGTGCTGCGTCGGCGGTCAAGTGCCAACGGCTTGGCGCCTGCGCCGGCAGGTTGGCGCGCTATTCGGGCCGGGTGATGCCGAGCTTTTTCATCTTCCAATGCAACGTGGAGCGTTTCATCCCGAGACGGGTTGCCGCCCCTTTGGGGCCGCCGAGAACCCAATTTGTTTCTCTCAAGACCCGAAGAATGTGCTCTCGTTCCGCGTCGCACAGAGTGTCGGACGCGGCTGCTGTCGACTCCGCGACCGGCACAATCGCCGTGTTGAGGTCGGCCGGCGGGACTTGAAGCGTCGCCCCTGGGGAGAGGATGACCGCGCGCTCGATGACGTTTTGCAACTCGCGCACGTTGCCGGGCCACGAATAGCGAACCAGGGCGTCCATCACCGATGCTGGGATGGTTTCAATCCGCCGACCCATTCGTCGGGCGAAGCCTTGTGTGAAGTGGCGCACCAGACGCGGGATGTCATCCGGGCGCTCACGCAGCGGCGGCAGCGTGATCGGAAAGACGTTCAGCCGATAGTACAAGTCGCTGCGGAAGCGACCTTCGGCAATCATGTCCGCGAGGTCGCGGTTGGTGGCGGCCACGAGGCGCACGTTCACTCGAATAGTCTTCGTGCTGCCGAGGCGCTCGAATTCGTTCTCCTGCAATACGCGCAGCAGTTTGGGCTGGAGTTCCAACGGAATATCGCCTACTTCGTCAAGGAACAATGTTCCCTGATGGGCCAACTCAAAGCGTCCGATTCTCTGGCTGATCGCGCCGGTGAAGGCGCCTTTTTCATGGCCGAACAACTCGCTTTCGAGCAATCCCGTGGGAATCGCCGCGCAATTCAACTTGACGAACGTGCGGCTCTGGCGTGGGCTCAAGTCGTGCACGGCCCGGGCGATCAGTTCCTTGCCGGTGCCGGTTTCTCCGCGGACGAGTACCGTGGAGTCCGTGGGAGCGACCGTCTCGACCTGCTTGAGCATGGCGCGCAGCGCCGTGTTCTCACCGACGATGTCGCCGAAACTGTGCTCGGTTCGGACTTCCTCCTCCAGGTATGCCTTTTCCTTGGCGAGTATGTCACGCAGTGCCTCGATTTCTTCAAAGGCCAGTGCGTTATCGACCGCGACGGCGACCTGGTTCGCCACGAGTTGCAGGAAGTCCACATTCGCCCCGTCGTATGTCCCCGGTTGCTTGGACGTGAACACAAGCGCGCCCAGCCGCCGCCGAGCGGTGGTCAACGGCAGCCAGCAGTAACTTTGGACACCGAAACCTTCCACGCGTTCCAGAAATTGCGGCCAACGCCGTAACTCGTCCACGTTCGATGTGATGAGCGGTTGCTGGGATTGCCAGACCAATCCTGCGGGATCGTCCTTCGGACGCAAGACAATTTCGAATCCGGAGGAAATGGATTCCCCGGTCTCCAGGATGTGCAGGCGCATCGTGTCAGTTGCGAAGTCGTGCAGCACCAAAGACAGGGCGTCAAAATGCACCAGGGGAGCAAGTTGGCCGGCCAACAGCTTAAACAGCGTGCGCAGATCACGATGCGTGACGATCGCTTCTGAAACGGCGAGCAACGCCCGGTACCGGTCCTCAGTGGCTGCGGCTCTTATGTTGGACTCACCGGTTAACACGGCGCGCTCCTGTGCGAACATCTATCATACCCGGGATTCGGCAGGCGATCCGGTTCCCCGTTCCGGTGTATTTTCTGGTGATGGCTGCCATACGGTCCAGGCGAAGTCGCCTGATCGAAAGCGTGTGTCTATAAAGGTCACATTCACTTGACATTGGATGGGCATTGGCATGGTGTTGTTGCAGTTGCTTGGCATCGTATCTGCCCCGACTTGGCTTCGAGATCACAGTGTCGCCGCCGTCGATATCCGCCGCCAACACCTCGGTCATAAAACAATGATGTTCGAGTAATTCCGCGGGGGTTGTTCCCGACGCGAAGTTTGGCGATTGCTCGAGACAACATCAGCAAGTCGAGGCTTCGATTGACACAGTTTGATATGGTGCCCAAAATGACGCCCAAATCGGCGTGAAACATGTGCAATATGGAGCACATGTGTCGAAACGCCGAAACATCGCAACGACCTGAATTCGCCGCAAGTTATGTTCATTCCGACAGTTAGCGAAAACCCGGGGTATCCCTCTCATGACCCGGAGGTCGTTGGTTCGAATCCAAGCCCCCTGCTAGATTAGAATTCAATAGCAAATGCGGCCCATTCCTTTGGAAGTCCATCTTGGTCAACTTGACGGGGTGAAGGCATTCCACGCGGTCGCAAGTCAATTCAATGACCTGTGCTGTGTCTTGCAACAGCACCGCCGCGCGACTAACGAAGAGAGTGACGGCGAATGTTTCCATCCGCCGCCACTCCGTGGGGTAACTGGCCGTCCTCAAGTGCGCGGGGGAAGAAGGTCCCGCGGGGCTCGCCTACGGTGCGACCAGCATGTTGACAAACGACTGGACGTCGAGGCCGTCGACCGCGCCGTCGGCATTGGCATTGGCCAGGCCGATCGGGCAGCCGGGGTACTGCGCCGCGTAGGCGTCGGTATCGAGCAGGGCCAGCACGAACGCGGGCACGTCGTCCAACGTCACCGCGCCGCTGCAGTTGCAGTCGCCGGCGCCGAGCGGCGTAACGATCGCCATCGCATACGTCGAGAAGTGCGAGACCAGCGCCGCGATGCGCAGGGTCGCCGCACCGGCCGTTTCGCCGGACGGCAACTGGAAGCCGAGGGCGTCGAAGGCGCCGACCTTCACGCAGCCATCGGCCACCAGCGGGTCGGCGGGTCCGCATTGCGCCCGGGCCTGCGGCACGCTGCCCGGCGCATCGCTCTTCACCGTGAGCGTGAGTTGACCATTGACGTAGGCGTCGAGCACCGCGGTTTGTTCCGCCGGGCTCAGGCTCGCCAGCGTCAGGTCGAAGACCAGCGAGGCGGCCCCTTGCAGCGGCGCGCCCAGGGTGAAGGCGTAGGCCGCGACCGGGTCGACGACGGCGGGATCGCCAGACGCATCCTGTCCGGGCACGGGGGCGAGTGCATCGACGTGCAGGATGGCCAGCGGCGTGCCGGCCGGCGCGGCGTCGTCGGGCAAGTCGGCGTCCATGCAGGCCGCGTCGTTGCACATCTCGACGCTTGTCGTGCCGCCGGGCGTCTGGACTTCGACGGAGGTCGCGCCGGTGGAGGAGACATCGGTGTCGCCGGCGACATCGACGGCGGAGAGATCAACGTCGGCCTGGCCCTGGGTTTCCAGCGTCAGGTCGCCGCCGACATCGGTGAGGCTGTCGAGGGAGATATCGGTGGCACCGGGATTCTCGGTGACTGTCACGTCTCCGCCGACTCCGCCCAATGCCGAAAAATCAATCGTGCTTGCGCCGGGATTTTCGGTGACTGTCACATCCCCACCGACTCCGCCCAAGGCCGAAAAATCAATCGTACTTGCGCCGGGATTCTCGGTGACTGTCACGTCTCCGCCAACGCCGCCCAACGAGCTAAAGTCAATCGTCGTCGCGGCGGTGTTGTTCACTACCGTCAGGCCGCCGCCGACTTGCGTCAGTGACGGAAGGGCGACGCTGCCGAGAAGCGGGTGGTTGGAGATTGTGACGCTTCCGTCGACGTTAGAAAGGCCTGCAAGATGAACCGACGTGGCTCCGGGATTGTTCCTTACGGTGACACTTTCTCCAACGCCGCCCAGCGCCGAAAAATCGATCGTCGTGGCACCTGGGTTATCCGTTACAGTAACACCTTCTCCAACGCCACCCAGCGCCGAAAAATCGATCGTCGTGGCACCTGGGTTATCCGTTACGGTAACACCTTCTCCAACGCCACCCAGCGCCGAGAAATCAATCGTCGTGGCACCCGGGTTATCCGTTACGGTAACACCTTCTCCAACGCCGCCCAGCGCCGAGAAATCAATCGTTGTCGCGGAGGTGTTATTCACAACCGTCAGGCCGCCGCCGAGCTGCGTCAGTCCCGGAAGCACGACGCTGCCGAGGAGCGGATTGTCCGAGATCGTCGCGTTGCCGGTCACGTTGTTCAGCAGATCCGCGCCGAGGGTGGCCAGCGTCGCGTTTCCGACAACGCCGAAGACGCCGCCGACCGAGGTGAGCGCCGGAAGCAACAGCGTGGGGCGGTCCGGCACGTTCTCCATCACCAGGCCCATGGGCGCGGTGGCCAGCCCGTCGAGGTAGGTCTGCGGGGTCGCCGCGGTCACGACGATCGGACACACGCCGATGGTCAGCATGGCCGGATCGCTGGTCGCCGTGCCAAAGTCGTTGGTGACGCGGCAGTCATAACTGCCCACGTCGGAGGCCTCCACGTTCGCGATGCTGAGGGTCGTGCTGTCCGCGCCCGAAATGCGCCCGCCGTTGACGAGGGCCACGCCGCCTTTTCGCCATTGATAGGTTGGCGTGCCGGAGGCGGTGGCGGCGACGGTGAAGGTCGCCGTCGCATCGAGGCATGGGAATGCGTCGGAGGGCTGGGAGGCGATCGCGGGGTAAGGCGCGGCGCCCATGTACTGATTGTCCACGACGTTCAGATCGGTCGAATTGGCGGAATAGCCCGGCGGCAATTCGAAGACCGGCCCCTCGGCGGGGACCCATCCTCGCGCGGTGATGTCGGTGTTGAGATAGACTTGACTGTTACAATAGGGCAGTGCCTGAACATAGATCCGATAGTCGGAGATCGGGACCGGCACGTTGGTCGGTACCACTCGAGCGGGAGCGCGATATCGGCCGGAGATGGCCCACTGGTTCTGCCCTATGGACGCAATGGTCACCCCTGTGGATTGTTGCACGATCGAGAAGCCCCACGGAAAATTCGGATTCGACTCGGGATGGTCCGTTTCAGCGAATTGAAACCAGCCAACTTCCGAATTATCCGGGCCGAGTCTCAGGGACCAATTCGGCCAGATCGCGGCGTAAGACGTATGGAAGGCACCCCGGGTAAAGGAGCACACGGCGCGGTAATCCAACATCGGCCTCACGCTCACGCTCGGCCCCGGTCCGATGAAGGTCACCTGCACGGTTTTGCTTGCCGACCCCCTGATATCCGCCCCGCAGTACCAATCGCCCCATTTTTCGTTGTGGACATTCGCGGCTAGAAACGCGGGCGAGGCAACGCCGCTGCCGATGCCGGTGACTGTCCCTGGCGCGATGTTGCCGCAATTCGGCTGGAACGAACCCGAACAACTGGCGCCCGTCGGCGATTCGTCGGTGCAGGTCGGCGCGAAATTGGGATGCCCTACAAGCACGTTGTAGGTGGTAGGCTGCGCCCCGGCAGCCTGAGCCAGCAGGAAAGTCGAAAGGGACGCGATGGTTGTGAAACGGAACATGCGGATTCCTCCTTGCGGTGCAAACGCCGGGTTTTGCGGTTCTGGTCGGCAAATGGCACGCCCGAACGAGGCGTGTCTCACCTTACTAGAGGACCGGCCCCGATTTACTGACGCCTATTAGCGCAAATCCACGAATTTCGTTAGGATGGTTGGTTCGGCAACGTTGCGGATCGCTCGTTCCAAGTACATGGCCGCCTAAGGCCGCGTCCACCCAACCCAACGCCCCGCCTCAGCGGCTGAAAATGGACTCATCCAGCACCAACGTCTCGCTGCTCTCCCGAATCCGCGACGGCAGCGATGACGCCGCCTGGCGCGAGTTCGACAGCCGCTATCGCGAGATGATGTTGCGCTACTGCCGCCGCCGGGGGCTGACCCAAATGGACGCCGAGGACGTCGTACAGTCCACCTTCGCGACCCTGAGCCAGGGCCTGAAGCGGTTCACGTATGACAAAGACCGGGGCCGCTTTCGCGACTACCTCTATCGCTGCGTCCGCGGGGAGATGTCAAAATGGGGAGCGCGTCACCAAGCGGCCAATCGCCCCCTATTCAATTCTGATGGACAACCGCTCGAACTCGTGTCGGCCCAGCCCATGTCGGACATCGACGCGCTGTGGGAAGAGGAATGGGTGGCGTATCACTATCGCCGGGCGCTGGTGTCGATTCGCGAGGATTTCGATCCGCGAAGCGTGGAGCTGTTTGACCGCAGCATCGCCGGCGCCGGCGTGGATTTACTTGCTGCGGAATACGGCATGACCGACCAGGCGGTCTATCAGGTGCGCAAGCGGATCCGCGAGCGGCTGAAGCAGGTCATTGCGGAGCAGATCCGCGAAGAGGACGACGTCGATGGACATCCCGAGGCTTGACTCAGACTCCGACTCGCTGATCGACCCCCTGCTGAGCCGCGCGTTCGGATTCGAACTCGCCGAAGACGAATGGATGGGGCGGCTGCGCGGATTCTTCACCACTTCGTCACTCGGACGAATCGGCCCCTACGAAGTATTGGCGACGGCCGGCCGCGGCGGACAGGGGCTTGTCTATAAAGCGCGGCAGCCCGGCACTGGACGGGAAGTTGCGATCAAACGGCTCTCGGCCGGTATTTTTTCGACCCCGGAGATGCTCGCCCGCTTTGAAAGGGAGATCGAAGCCGCCGCGGCGCTGGACCATCCCAACATTGTGTCGGTGTACGGCAGCGAACCCATCGACGGCCAAGCCGTGCTGGTCATGCAATGGGTCGACGGCGTCCCCCTCGATGCATGGTCTGACAAGCCTCAGCCTGACTCGGCGGCGTCGAAGGAGCGCCGCGGTATCCGCGACGTGCTTGGAGCAATCGTGCTCGTGTGTGACGCCATGCAGCACGCCCATCAGCGCGGCGTGATTCATCGCGACATGAAGCCCTCGAACGTCCTGGTCGATTCGGACGACCGCCCGCATGTGCTGGACTTCGGCCTCGCCAAGTTGCATGAAGACTCAGCGGGAGGCATGGCGCTCACGCAAACCGGAGCCTTCGTGGGGACGCCGGTCTACGCCGCCCCCGAACAACTCCGCGGGGACGTACGCTCAATTGATGTACGGACGGATGTCTATTCCCTTGGAGCAGTGTTCTATCGCGCCCTGACCGGCCGCGCGATTGTGGATCCGGCGATGCCGTTTGCAGCGATGGTCCAACTGAAGGAGACGCTTTCACCCACGCCGCCGTCGAGCATCAACGCCGAGTGCAATCGCGAGGTCGACGCGATCGTGCTCAAGGCGGTTCATCCCGACCGCGAGCAGCGGTATTCGTCAGTCGAGGCGCTGTGCATCGACATTCAGCGATATCTCGCCGGCGAGGCCGTGCTGGCCCATCCGCCGAGCGTGGTGTACCGAGCGGGAAAGTTCGTCCGCCGCCACGCGGTCAGTTCGGCGCTGGCCGGCATCGCGCTGGCAGCCCTACTGACCCTCGGAATTGTATCGACGCTACAGGCAGCGCGGGAACGCGACCTGCGCCGCGATGCGGAGCAGGAGGCGAAGCTCCAACGCGATACGGCTGACTTTCTCTTGGCCGTGATTCGTCCGATCGCATTAAACATTTCGAACAACAGGCAAACCTATTCGATAAGGGATTTGGTCGGGGCCTTTGAGAAACCGTTCACGGACAATAAGTTATCCGCTCGGCCGGAAGTCGCGCTGGAACTGCATCGGCAACTTGCCCGTATGCACCTGGCGACTCGTTCCATCGAAGACCGCGTCCGGCATCTCCAGATTGCCCTGCAACTTACCAATCAACTATCTGGAATCGACTCGCGGGATTCCATCGGCATTCACCGTGATCTTGCAGATGCATTTCGGCGCCAAGGCCGAATACGGGAAGCCGAACAGGAGGCGCGACTTGGACTTGCCATCATCGAACGGACAATAGGACGTGATTCAATCGAAATGGTAAGCGCCCTGATCGGGCTCGCCGATGTCTTATCGCTCCAACATCGGACTATGGAGGGCCAGAAAGCAGCTCAAGATGCAGTCGAGATTTGCGATCGGATTGGTGCAAGGGCCAATGATCGAGCAATGGCTAAGACCTATTTGGGCCAGCTTTATGTTGAGGAGCAACGATTATTGGAGGCATTGCCGTTATTTGATGAATCGCTCTCGATATTGACGGAGGCCGGGAGCAGAAGTAGAAGCGCGGCCAAAGTTCGCGTTCTTCTGGGCAGCGCAAAATACAGTTTAGGTGAATTTGTACAAGCCGAACGCTTGTTGGCAGACGCTGCCAAGGAACGAGAACGGCGCGATGGCCTGAGGCATTACCAAACCCATGTCTCGATACGCTGGCATGGTCGAGCCTTGCAAGCACTCGCCAAGTACAACGAAGCAGCCGATCAATTAGCAAAAGCACTTGTCTATTGCGAGCATGAAGCAAGTGCTGCTGAGCGGGCCGGTGTGACTCGCTTCGAACAGTCTGCATCCTTGCTGGCGGCCGGCCGCGACGACGAAGGACGCCGCAACCTCGTCCGGGCCGTTTCCAGGGGTAAGGCGACCGCACTCGGCACCACCGAATTTGACGCACAGGCAGCGCGAGCTGAATCCGCGCTACGCGCCAACGGATTCCGGCTCGATGGTGACTTGCTCCCGCTGCTCGGCGACGACCTTCGATGGCTCGTATCCACAGACTTATTGACTGCAATTCAGCTTCCTACAATCCCTGATCAGTGACAACCTCACAATTGGGTGGGGCGAGACAACGTCGATTGACACAATTTGCAAGGGTGCCCAAAATGAGGCCCAAATCGGCGAAAATATGTGCAACATGGAGCGCATATGTCGATTCGCCGAAGCGTCGCAACGACCTGTAGTTGCCGCACGCTATGTTCATTTCGACAGTTAACGAAAATGCCGGGTATCCCTCTCATAACCCGGAGGTCGCTGGTTCGGGTCCAGTCCTCGCTCGTTTTCGACCCACTGATTCAGCGAAAATCAGGCGGGCGATGTTGCGTGCGTACGGCGTCCTGATGTGCGCGATGATTGTCGCGACCTTTGCCGGATTTCATTCAACTTATCTCTTGTATATTCTGCGCGATCCCGGATTCTGATTCGTCTTTGTGTAAGCGTCGGCGCCGCGCCGACTATTGGCATCCCTGAATGATACAGTTGGCCATCGCCTGAATGTCCAGCCCGTTGGTGAAGCCATCCTGGTTCACGTCGGAGCGAGCGACGGGGCAGGAAGGGGACGTTCCCGGGTCAAGCAATGCAGCGATGAAGCAGGGGATATCCGCGGCGGGTTCGAGCACGCCGTTTCCGTCGCAGTCGCCGGAGACTTCGCTCGGACACATCGAATCGACAGCCGTCAGGATCACCTGCGTCGACGTGTACGACACCTCAAAGCCCGGCGTGCCGCTCAGGGTTGCGAAGGTGCCGCTGCGCGAGCCGGCGGTCATGATGACAAACGTCTGCCCCGCCGTGGGTTGAAAGCCGTTGATGGTCTGGACGCGAATCTCGCCGGCAAGGCTGGCCGCGCCGCTGACCGTCAGCAGGTCAGACTCGCCGGGACTCGGTCCGCCGAGTTCGATGTCCAATCGCCCGGCCGCGCCCTGTGTGTAGGCGCCGGTGATGGCCAGCGTGCCGGCAGAGAGGCCTGGCTTGACGACGCCGCCCGTGTTCTGAACGGGCGCGGTGATCGTGCCCACGCCGGTCAAATCGCCACCTTGAACCTGGTAAGGCGCATTGAACGTCGTCCGCAGCGAGCCGCCGTTCAGAATCGTCATTCCCGCCGTTTGAATGTGCGTGAGGCCATTGCTGCCGGTCAATTCGAGCGTTCCGGTTGGAAGTTCCAGCACGCCGGCATTGCGAAAATGATTCGCGATGGTGCTGACGCCGACGCCGAGGGACTTGATCATCAATCCGTCGTTTTGCAGTGTCGCAACGGTCGTAAGTCCGAAGGCGGTCCCGTCGAATCGGATGTCGAGGGTTCCGGTCGGCATGTTGTTGAACGCGCCGCCAGAGGCCATCCCGAACCCGCCGAGAAGCGTGGCATGGCCATGGTTGTTGAAGACGCGGCGCAGTGAACGGTTGCTTGAGGTCGCCTGGATCGTGGCGACGTCGCTGCTGTTGATCGCGCCGCCCGTGTCCAGGGTTCCGCCGCCGGTGCCCCAGGTGAACGAGTCGGTGACGGTGATGGAGTCGGGCCCCGTGATGTTGCCCGCGATGACGTTCATGTTGGCAACAGTGACGGGTTGGCCGGTGTTGAAGTGGGCGACCTTGCCGCCGCTGGTCAGCGCGCCGACTACGACCGTCTCGAACACCGGGCTCGATTCAATGACCGGGGCGTTGAAGTTCAGGGTTCCCTGAAGGACTGTGACGTTCTGACCATAACTCGAAATGGCCGCCTCATTCGTGAACGTGCATACGCCGCCGTCGAGGGTGATATCGCCGGTGATATCGACGGCGCCACGGATATTGGCTGTTGCATTGAAGAGATGGATGTCTTCGGCGACGAGACTCGAGGCGGGGGTCATCTCCTGAGTGCCCGTGAAGCGAAGCAACGTTCCCGCATCGCCGACGATCGCACCGCTGTTGGTTCCGCCGGTGCCGAAGGAAATCTCGCCGACCTGTGCGTGGACCTGACCGGAGTTGTTCAGTCCGCTTAACGATGATGCCGCTCCGACGCCCTGGGTCTTGACGATGAGGCCTGCATTGGTGGAGGCGCCGCCGAATAGACCCGTTGAATTGCCACGCAGTTCGATCGTGCCCGTTGCGAGGTTGTTGAAGGAGGCGCTGCCACCGCTTACCGAAAATCCGCCGTGGAATGTGGCATAGGCGTGGTTATTAAAAACTCTAGCCAAGTTTCGGGCGCTTGAGGTGGCTTGAATTGTCGCCGGCGCAAGGCAGTTGATCGGCCCACCCGCTAGAATCGAGCCGCCGCCGGTCCCCCAGATAAACGCGTTGTGAATGGTGATCGGATCGACGCCATGGATGTCGCCCTTGACCAGGTTGAGGGTGTTGAAGGTCACCGGCTGGCCCGTGTTAAAGCGAGCATCTTTGCTGCCCTCGGTAGTCGTGTCGCCAATGGTGACGGCAGCGACCGTGACCAGCGGGTCGTCGCTTGGCGCTTCGAGGCGCGCCGATCCCGACGTAACGATCAGGTGCTGCCCATAACTGGCGACGTCGGCATCACTGGTGATCGTGCAGATCCCACCCGCGATCAACAGGACATCCGCGATGTTAAGTTCGCCGCGGACGAAACTGTTGACGCTGAAGTTGGCGTTTCCAAACGTGATGTCGTCACCCACGAGGCTTGAACTGGCCAGAAAATCGTGCGGTCCATTCAGCCGAAGCAGCGTGCCGGGATCACCGATGACGAATCCGCTGTGCGTGCCGCCGTGCGACAGCGTCAGATTGCCTGTGCGGTTGTGAATCAGCCCGGAATTGAGCACGAAGGAACCAATGGTCGCCGTCAGCGTACCTGAATCGCGGATCAACGATCCGTGCACGTTCACGATGGTGGTCGGCCCGCCGGCGAAGATATTAAAATTGCCTTCGTACGTATAGGTGACCGGAAGCCCAATCGAGAAAGAGGATGTGTCGTACAGTTCAAGATACTCGTCGCCGTGGATGTTCACGTCGCCTTCGAGGATCGAGAGGTGGGCGCTGTTGCGCAGTTTCGGCCGCGCGACCGGCGACGAGAGATCGAGCCCTCCGAATACATTAACGGTCCCCGGGCCGTGGATTTCATGCCCGCGCCAATCCAACTCGCCGAACACATCCAGCGATGTCATCGCGCGCAGCGTGGACCCAACGGTCAGCGTCAGGTCGCCGCTGATGTACGACGGCTCGTCAATTCGAAGTTCGGCCGACGTGTCGTTGAGTCGAAAGTCGATGTCGCAGTTCAGCGTCGCAACCCGTCGGAAGTCCTCCTTGAAAGAGACCTCCGTCTGAGGCGTTCCCGTGGGGACGCAGACGTGATCGCCGTCGACCGGCTCCGCACCCTCCTGCCAGTTCGCGGCAGCGCCCCATTCCGGCGACTCGACACCGATGAAGTTCTTGATGATCGCTGTCTGGCATTCGTCCGGAATGCCGTCGCGGTTGCAATCGGCACTAGCCCCCTGCGCAATATCGCACTCGTCGGGCACGTAGTTGCCATTGCAGTCGCTGGATTGACCACAGTTGACACCCGGCCCGAACAGGCACACCCCGCTGAATGAGCAGGCACCGGGAATGCCGTCGCTGTTGCACGTAATGTCGCACAGGTCGAGGAGACCGCTGCCGTTGCAGTCGAGCACCGTGAACGGCCCGAAGGTCGCCCATTGCGAGGACCAGTTTCCGGCCGCGTCCTGCGCCTTGATGCTGAAGTAGTGATTGCCGAGAGAGTAGACGCCCGTATTGACGCGGAGCCGGCAGCCATCCGACGCTGAGATCGGGTCGGCCGATTCGTCCGGCTCCAGGCCCGCGGGGTCCGTGGTGAGAATATAACTGTAATGGCACGCGCCGCTTGCATCGTCCGATGCCGGTTCCCATTCGATGCGCATGCACGGCATCGCGCCGCCCGCGCCGAGCGGGTGTGAAGGTGAGTCGCACACGATCACAGCGCCGGGCGGCTGCGTGTCGGCAGGGAAGCCGGTGAGGTAGGCGCTGCCGCCGACGTTGAACGCCGTCGCGCTCAGATTGGCGGTTTGCTGCGGATAACGGGTGCGAAACGCGGTGAGAAACTGGGTCACCGTCGTGGGCAGTTCGTTCACGAGCGTATCAAAGATCGGATTGGGGCCGAGGCACAGCATGTCGCGTATGCCATCGGTGTTGTGGTCATCGAAGTTGGCATCTTCGATGTCGCGGAGCAGCGCGGAGACGAAGCCCTCAGTCCGCAGCGGGTCGTGCGCCATCCCGTCCACGCAGCAGTTGGACGTCATTTCGTATCCCCGGCTGAACAGGGCCACGTAGGGCGCACCGCCCGGGTCGATCTCGTAGCGGAGGGGGAAATCGCGGAGAACGACGTCGGCCAGCCAGTTCGGCCAGCCTTCATTCCAGGCGTCTGTCTGTGTCTCGCGACACCAGACGCAATGGCCCGGGCCGGGCGCAAATGTTCCGCCGTTTGGGAAGCAATCGCCTTCCGCCGTGCCTCCGTCGCAGATGCCGTTGTTGTAGTTCACGGGCGGCGGCGTGTGCAGGCTGTAGATGAAGTGATGGCCGAATTCGTGAACGACCGTGTCCTCCTGCCACGTGTGGTCTTCAAACAAGTGAATTTCCTGTGGACCGGGCTGGTAGTGCGACCACTCCGCCACCGGCCAGACCGCGCGGACCGGCGGGGTCGCGTATCCGGGCTTCTCAGAGATGAATCGCCTGGCGCGGATTAGACTGTTATAGACATGAATCGCCGGATGGTCGGCAGCGTTCTGCGGGCGGAGCGTTCCATAGTTGTACGTGCTGCCGTTGAAATCCTCTATTTCCGGCGTCTGCCAGAAGTAGTAGTCGTCTTCATCGGGGTCGAGGACGCCAAACTCATCGAAGTCTTTCGCATAGACGATCAACTTCAGGTCAGGTCCGGATCCGTCCGTGTCAACATCCGCATCAAGCGGCGGCGTGATGAAGTGCCCCGACTCGGTCGTGAGCCCGCGCCACATCAGTTCGTCGGTGATTGGATCGACATCCCACAATTCGACCAGAATCCCGTCCGCGCCGACAGAGATCGGCTGAACGTCCTCCGGATCGTCGAAATCGCCGTCGGGCGGATCCGAGTTATCGAGGCCTGGCCGATCATAGACAATTCGACCCTGGACCGTGAGCGTTCCACCGTGGGGCGTCGGGCCGTCTACACCGCCCGCCGGCGGTTGGATCAGCACGGCTTGTCGTTGATTGTTGGGCGGCTGCGCAGCGACGAGGAGTCGCGGTCTGCCCTCGGCCGCGAAGGCGGCAGGCCCGACGCGATATTGACGGCGGGTCGGTCGACCGTTGTAGGTGATCTCCAGCGCAAGCGGTTCATCCGCGTCTTTTGGAATCGCCTGAAATCGCACGCGAAACGTCCCCGGGTCGATCGGGTCCTTCGTCGACGGCGCCTCCAGGGAGACAACCGTCCAGTCCTTGCCGACCAGGCGAATGTCGGACAGCGATCCCCGCTCGTACACAACGACCATGAATTCGCCGTGATACGTCTGTCCGCTGACGGCCTGAGACCTGTCGGGCGGCATTTTGATCGAGACCGGCGGGCCGACGTTGGCCCGTGCCGGGGTCGCGGACGCGATCAGCACGGCCGCGCACACGGCGCGAACTGCGAGTAAGCCCCACCACCCCCGCTTGACTGTTCCAGCAACTCGATTCATGTCAACACCTTTTCCGAAAATCCGCTCGCGTCTTGCCCCGCCCGATCGCCTGGGCTGACCGATCGCACAGCATGCCTAAATCCGCGTTTTCGCTTCCAGAAGGCCCGTTCGGTCGGCTAGAATGGGCGTCGCGAAGCCGAAGCGGGCCGATGACCTCGTCGTCAATACGAGAAGCCGGCGCGTCGCTCATCAAAATTTGCGGGAGATTGCGAGCCGATGTCCGAAGCGCAATCCAGGTCGCCGATCGATATGGCCCGGGCCGCCGCGACGGGCGACCGCCAGGCCGCAGCCGAGTTGCTGCCACTGGTCTACGACGAACTGCGCCGCCTGGCGCAGGCGCGGCTCGCCCAACTCCCCCCCGGAAACACCCTTCAGGCCACGGCGCTCGTTCACGAAGCCTACGTCAAACTCGTGGGAAAGTGCGACCCCGGCTGGCAGGGGCAGGCCCACTTCTTCGGCGCCGCGGCCGAGGCCATGCGGCAGTTGCTCGTCGATCAGGCCCGCCGAAAAAAAACCGTGAAGCACGGCGGTGCACATTCTCGTATTGATGTTGAAACGATCGACGTGCCCGTCACGGCCTCGCCGGACGACGTGCTCGCGCTGGACGCGGCGCTGGAGCGGTTGCAGGCCGACGATCCGCGCAAGGCGCAGATCCTCGCGCTCCGCTGTTTCGCGGGATTCACCCGCGATGAGGTGGCCGCGGCAATGGGAATTTCGCCGGCCACGGTCGACCGCGAGTGGCGCTACGTCGTCGCGCGGCTCTACAAGGAACTCAAACGCGAAGAGCGCAGCCCATGAGTTCGTTCGGTTCAAGTGCACAGTACAACCGGGTTGAAGACGTGTTTCAGCGCGCCATGGATCTGCCGCGCGATCGGCGCGCCGAGTTTCTTGCCAGGTGCTGTGGTGACGACAACGGGCTTCGCCGCGAGGTCGAAGAACTGCTCACCAGCCATGAGGCTGCCGGTGAAATCTTCGAGCGGCCCCTGTACGACCAGCCGGCATCGGCCGACACAGCGGATCCGGTCCGCATTGGCCGTTACAACATTCGGCGCCGGCTGGGCCAGGGCGGGATGGCCGTCGTGCTCGAAGCGACGCAGGAGAATCCTTCGCGCAACGTTGCGATCAAGGTGATTCGGCCGGGCGCGCTCACCGCCCAGACGCGCCGCCGGTTCGAGTTCGAAGCCGCGGTCCTCGCGCGGTTGCAGCATCCCGGCATCGCGCAGATTTATGAGGCGGGAATCGCGGAGGCGGTTTATCCGGGTGGCGGCGTGGCCGAGCAACCGTTCTTCGCGATGGAACTGGTGCACGGCGAAACGTTGGCTCGTTACGCAACCCGTGCGAGGCTCAACACGATTCAGCGCCTCGGGCTCTTCATTAAGATTTGCGACGCGGTTGAGTACGCGCATCGCAAAGGGGTGATTCACCGCGATCTCAAGCCGTCGAACATCCTGGTCACGTCGAACAACGATGAAAGTAGTGTGGGAGCGGAGGACAAGATAACAGCGGGAATCAGCGAACTTGCGACATCGTCTGATCGCGAATCACTTTCCGCGATTCCCAAGGTCCTCGATTTCGGTGTGGCCCGCCTGACCGATGCCGACGGCGCGATGACCACGATGCACACGCAGGAAAGCCAGTTGCTCGGAACGATTCCCTACATGAGTCCGGAGCAATTGAGTGGGCGCGTCGACAATGTTGATACCCGGTCTGACGTTTATTCCCTCGGCGTGATTCTCTTCGAGTTGATCTCGGGCCGCCTGCCCCACGACATTTGCGAAAAGGACTTGATTTCCGCGGCCCGGCACATCAGCGACGAGCAGCCGATCCGCCTCGGTTCGCTGAATCGAGCCTATCGCGGCGATCTGGAGACGATCGTAGCCAAAGCACTGGAGAAGGACGCCGCCCGGCGATATGCGTCCGTGCATGCGCTGGCCACGGACGTTCGGCACTGGCTGAATCGCGAGCCGATCAGCGCCCGGCCGGCCTCCGCGCTCTACCAGTTGCGGCGCTTTGCGCAGCGTCATGTTGCCTGGGTCACGGGTTTGACGTTGGCGTTTGTGGCATTGCTGCTGGGACTCATCGCCACGGGCTACGGATTACGCAAAGCGGAATCGGCGCTGGCGCAGGCCAACGAGCGTTCGAAGCAGATCGAGCAGGTGGCGGGGTTTCAGGCGGCTCAACTGGGCGAGGTGGATGCCAGTCGCATGGCGGTCAGAATGCGCACGAACCTGCTCGACGAAGCCCGATCCTCAATGGAACGATCGAAGTTGGACCCTGCAACGGTGAATGCCCGGTTGGCGCAGATTGAGGAATTACTCGACGGGTCGAATTTCACGAATTTGGCACTCAAACTGCTTGACGAGAATGTCTTCGAGCGGGCATTGCACGCGATCGAGAAGGAGTTTCCCGACCAGCCGCTGGTGCAGGCGCGGCTGCTGCACAGCACGGCCGACACGCTGCGAAAACTTGGAATGTTCGAGCGTGCCATTGAGCCGCAGAGGGAGGCCCTCCGAATCTGGCGAGAGACACCGGGTAGCGATGATCGCAGCACGCTGAGCGCTGCAAACAATCTGGGGCAGATGCTTCACCAGTTGGGCCGGCTGGAAGAATCCGAGACGTATCTTCGCGAAGCCGTGGATGGCTATCGCCGGACGGTGGGCGACGACGACCCCGAGACACTCAGCGCGGCCTCGAACCTGGCCGTGCTGCTGAAAGATCGTCGCCGAATGGAAGAGGCGGAGCGGCTGTACCTGGATACGCTGGAGCGGCGCGAGCGCGTTCTGGGCAACGATCACCCGAGCACGCTCAACTCATACAACAACATGGGCACGTGGCTCATGGCACGGGGGAAGCGCGCCGAGTCCGAGGCGTACCATCGAAAGGCGCTGGAGGGTCGCCGCCGCGCACTGGGCAATGAACACGACGACACAATCACTTCCTTAATGAACCTGGGCATCACACTCGTCGCCCAGGGCAAACTCGTAGATGCAGAACCGCTGCTCAGCGAGGCCGTGGAGACCAGCCGGCGCGTACTGGGGGATGACCATCCGGAGACGCTCGCGGCGCTCTACTACCTGGGCACGTTGTTTCGACAACAGGGAAAACTCGCTGAATCAGAACCACTCCTGAGACAGTCGCTGGAGGGCCGTCGCCGCACCCTCGGGCGCGACCATAACAAGTCGATTCAGTCGCTTGGCATGCTGGCGGCGCTGTTGCACGACTTGGGCAGGCTTGAAGAAGCCGAAGGTCTTTATCAGGAGGCGCTGGAGCGCAATCGGCGCGTCTTCGGCGATGATCACCCCGGCACGATCGCGTGGATCAACTGCCTGGGCCAGATCTACATGGACCGCAACATGCCGGTTGAAGCGGAATCTCATTTTCGGCGGGCCCTGGAGAGCCGCCGCCGCGCGCTGGGCGACGACCATCCGGACACATTGCCGTCCATCACAAACGTGGGATCCGCGCTGATGGCGCAAGACAGGCTCGCCGAGGCGGAGGAGTTCCTGACCAAAGGGCTGGAAGGCTCGCGCCGAGTGCTGGGCGACGATCATCCGACAACGCTGGCCACGATGACCAAGCTGGGTCGCCTGCTCCGGCTGCTTGATCGGCTGGAGGCGTCGGAGTCGCTGGGCGCCGAGGCGGTACGTCGCGGCAGGGAGAAACTGCCGGCCGGGCATGCGAACATTGCGACGTTCCTATTGGAGCATGGCGTCACGCTTGCGAAGCAGAAGCGCTTCGCCGAAGCCGAGATTGAGATGCTGGAGGCCCGCGACCGTTTCACGCGCGCCCTGGGCCCCGGGCACGATCGGACGAAAAAGTGTGCGGAGGCCATCGCGGACCTGTACGACGACTGGCACGCCGCGGAACCGAATAAGGCCACGACGCGAACGCCGCCAAGTGGCGCGTGAATCTCGCCGGCTGGCACGTCAACGACAAAGCCGGGATATCTGTAGGCAATTATATTGATCACCTATTTCGGCTCGCCGTTCTCAGCACCTCGTTCCTGACCAACCCCCGCAGTTCTTTGTTCGAGTACAAACGGCTCATCAGAGCCCGACCCCGGAGGTCCTTTCCTTCTCGTGAGCCCCCCAAAATATGGTGGACAATTTTCCGAATCTACGTGAGCCGCGGGTAACGCGGGGTCCATTTGACCGTCATTACCTCTGATCTCTTGTTAGTATTCCGCCTTGGCGCGCGGTTAGAATCACGTCGGCCTCCCAGTAGCCTCCGCGTGCGCTCGCGCCCGGCGACAAGAAGGAGGGGCAGGCGGTTGAATTTCGTCCGATGTTGAAGCAATCACCCCTAGACCAGGCAGCGTGCTACCCAAACCTGAACGCATGGGTGTTCGTTGCGCATGATCGAGAAACAGGCGTCGATTGCCGCCACTGCAAACGCGCTGATTGACGCATGTTTCTTGCCGGCCGATCAGCAGGCCGTGCTGAGTGCATTCATCGCGAATCGAACCGCAAACCTGCAGGGCAGGTGATCTCACTGCCGCGGGTGCCGTCAGACCGAAGTTGCCTGGAGCGTGATTGCGCAGTTCGGACACCCGGCTTGAAAGATTGACATAAATTAAAATTGTATCCAGGATGAGGCCCCAATCAGGGTGAAACAGGTGCAATATGGTGTAAATGTGTTGATTCGCCGAAGTGGCGCGACGAACGATAGAGGCGAATGTCATTCTGTTGTCGCAGCGAGCGACAGAGTTGAAATCGGATGCCGTTTGAATGACCCGTCAAGCCGGGTTCGTCGCATCGACGTGCATGACGTACAATTTTGGCGTTGAAAACCGCCAATGATGGATGAAGAAGCGATTCCGGCGGCAACAGGCGAAGTGGTCGGCGTTGGAACAGTTCCGGTGGTGTGAGTGAGTTGCATGAAGTCATCGCACAGCGTATGGACGACCGTCCTGATTGGGTTGGCCGGCCTCACATTGGGCACCGGCTGTGCGCAGCCCTCCATCGTCGTTGCGAGCGCATCGTCGCGCAATGGCATGGTCGTGTCGGTCTGCGACGTCGCGAGCAGGGTCGGCGCCGATACGCTCCGAAAAGGTGGAAACGCAGTTGATTCCGCCGTTGCAGTGGCCTTCGCACTCGCGGTGACCTACCCGGGCGCGGGGAACATCGGCGGGGGCGGGTTCATGCTTATCTACCCCGCCCACGGCGAGAAGCCCGCCTGCATCGATTATCGCGAAACAGCCCCCGCCGCGTCCGTTCCGGACATGCTGGCACACGCCGCCGAGACCGACGCCAGGATGGTCGGCATTCCCGGTACGGTTCGCGGTTTGGCGCTGGCCCATGAAAAATACGGCCGGCTCAAATGGCAGGCGCTCGTCCAGCCCGCCATCCATCTGGCGGAACAGGGCTTTGCGGTGAATGCGGCCCTGGCCCGGTCACTGAACCATGTCCTGAAGGAACATCCGGCCTCGGTTGGATTGCAGGCGGCGTTTGCCGCTCCCGATCCGAAAAGGGGGTGGATTGCCGGCGACCAATTGGTTCAGCGTGATCTCGCCGGGTCACTCCGCCTGATTGCCGAATCCGGACCAAGCGCCTTCTATGAGGGTCCCATCGCCAAACAGATCGTCGCCGAAGTTTCGTCAGCCGGCGGCATCATCCAATTGTCAGATCTCGCCAACTATCGCGCCGTGGCCCGCGAGCCGATTCACGGTACTTATCGCGGATACGACATTCTCGCGGCGCCGCCTCCGAGTTCCGGCGGCGTGACACTCGTCGAGATGCTCAACATGCTCGAGCCGTTCGACCTTCGCCGCGATGGCCGATGGTCGACGCGTTCGCTTCATTTGATCATCGAGTGCATGCGCCGGGCCTTTCGCGACCGGGCCGAGCATCTGGGCGATCCGGACTTCGTGAGCATCCCTTCGCGACTGACCGACAAGGCCTACGCTCGAACGCTTGCCGCGACGATCGATCCCACCCGGGCAACGCCGAGTGAATCCCTGGCCGGACCGATTCCGCTCCGCGGCGAGGGAGAATCGACGACGCATTTCTCGATCATCGATAAAGACGGAATGGCCGTAGCGAACACTTACACGCTTGAGGAGACCTTCGGCTCCAAGATCGTTGTGCGCGGCGCGGGCTTCCTGCTCAACAACGAGATGGGTGATTTCAATTCCCGTCCCGGCGTGACGGATCGAACGGGTCGAATCGGCACACCGCCGAATCTGCTCGCCCCCGGAAAGCGAATGCTGAGCGCTCAGACACCCGTCATTGTGACGCGCGATGGAAAGGTGGCGCTGGTGACGGGCAGCCCGGGCGGGCGCACGATCATCAACACCGTCCTGTGCGTTGTGCTGAACACACTTGAGTTCGAGATGCCCCCGAGGGCGTCTGTGGCGTCTCCACGAATGCACCACCCGTGGTTCCCGGACGAAGTGCTGCTTGAACTGGGCAACGAAGGGCCCTCATCGAAGACGCTCGACGATCTGCGCGCGATTGGTCATCGGATCCGCATGCGCAACAAGAATGGCAAGGCCTACATACAGGGCGACGCTCATTCAATTCTTGTACGCGATGGCGTCTTTCTGGGTGTCGCTGACCATCGGATTCACGGTGGCGCTGTGGGCCATTGATAAGCGCCGGGGGCCTGGACGGTCATTGAAAATCGACAGTCAGCATCGAATGGTTCGAAAGGTGCCTGCGCCGCGTCTGGGGTTGTGATCGGAAAACACCGCCCATTGACTCCCTCGTGGAACGGGCGGAATGCGGCATTCCCGGACTTTGCCCGGACCGCCATAACCACGAATCGACCTGCAGGCCGGCCCCGGGCCGAAGATTGTCGGACTCAAATGCGCAATCTGAAAGGATTTCCCCACATGGGACGCCCGGGAGCCGATCTGTAGACGGTGCGCTGAGGTCAGCCGCAATAAGCAACGCGCGGCGTCGGTCGCGGCCGCGGCGAATCGTCATTCCGGCGTCTGAAACGCGCCCGGCCATCCACAAGGAGCCTGCCATGTTCCCGCCGTTCATCGACAGCTTTGGAAACCAGTTCAATGCCGTCGTCATCAATATGTTCGGCACTGTTCTCGCCGGGATATTCACGTCTCTTTTCAATGCGTTCACCACCACGATCATCACGCCGCTCTTGAAGAGCATCGCGACGGCGCTGGGGCTTCCGGCCTGATTGCGCTGCATGGCGTCTTATAGGGTGGCTTCGCGCTGAGATCTTGCCGCCGGCATGACCCCAGAACCGTCCCGATCGGCCAGGACAGGAGTTCCGTCGCAATGCCCCGCGCCACGTCCAAGACCTGCATCCCCCTGACGCTGCTCATGGCGCTTTGCGGTCCATCGAACACCGCGAAGTCGGATGATTCACGACAACCGTCAACCCAGTCCGCCCCGGACAGCATGGCGCTCCTCCCCGCCGCGGCTCCAAAGCCGGGCCCGAAGTACCACCTCTTCCGATACAACGAAGATTTTTCATACCTCGACGGCGAGCCCGGCAGTTACGCGCCGGACTTCTTCGATCCGATCAAGCGAATCCACCTGAACGATCACTGGACCCTGCGGCTCGGCGGGGAAGTCAGGCTTCGAATGGAGTCGGAGACCAACCGCAACTTCGGCGCCCGCGATCCGACCAATGACACCTTTCTGCTCTATCGGGAAATGCTGCACGCCGATCTGCAATATCGAAGGCTCTTCCGGGTGTTCGTGGAGGGGGCCGACGCACGCGTGGCGGATCGCGATCTTCCGCAGGTCCCCGGCATGGAGAACACGTTCGACCTGCACCAACTCTTCGCCGATGTGAAACTCCTCGGCGAAGACGGTCCGCTCGCCCTGCGCGTCGGCCGTCAGGAAATGGCCTACGGCCGGGAACGGCTTATCGCCAAACTCGACTGGTCAAACGACACCCGGCGCTTTGACGGCGTCAAGTTGATGTACAGCACACCCCGGTTCGATGTGGATGCCTTCTGGGTGAAGCCGGTCTTCTTCTCGAACGAGCCGTTTTCCAACCCGTGGCACACTCACATCAATGAGAACATGCATCGGAAGATCGACCACTGGCGCGAGGAACAGAATTTTTACGGCGTCTATACTACCTACAAGGGCTTCGACCGGCATACGCTGGAAATGTACTTCTTCGGACTCAATGATCGCGGCATCTTCGTGAACGCCAATAATCGATTCGGCGACCTGAACGTGTACACCCTCGGAAGTCGCTTCAGTGGCAGCACCGGCAATTTCGACTATGACGTGGAAGGCGCCGGTCAATGGGGAAAGTGGGTCGGTGATGACGTCCAGGCCTGGATGTTCGCGGCGGATGGCGGTTACACCTTCAAGAATGTGCCGATGACGCCGCGCGTCGGCGCCGGCTTCGATTATGCCACCGGCGATGACACCCCGCGCGACAACACGCACGGCACGTTCAATCAACTGTACCCATTGGGGCACGCCCATCTTGGCTTAATCGACCTTGTCGCCCGCGCGAACGTCATCGCCCCCAATCTGAACACCAGTTTCAAGCCGCACAAGAATGTCGTCGTCAAACTCAGTTGGTTTCACTTCTGGCTCGATTCCAACCTCGACGCGCTTTACAACGCGGGCGGCAATGTCCTGCGACGCAATGTCTCGGGCTCATCCGGCAAGGATGTCGGCGACGAACTCGATCTGACCATCAACTGGCAGGTGGACACCCATTCCTCCTTCCTGTTGGGCTGGTCGCACTTCTGGCCGAACAACTTCATCGAGTCCTCCGGCCCCAGCCGGGACGCGGATTACATCTACCTTCAGTACACATTCAAGTTCTGACGCCGCCGTGGACCCTTGGCCACAGGTTCAGAGTGGCAATTGTGACTCAGGCCTTTGATCTCTGTGGAGACACAAGGTGATTCGACAAGCGGTTCTGTTCATGAGCCCGATGTCATCGTGCGATGAATCCATGTCCCGTATCAATGAGCCGTCTGTGGTGGCGCCGCCGCGCCGGCCGGGACCGCGCTGATTGGCGTTCCGCACTCCGGACATCGATCGCCGGTCAGCATGAACAATAGATAGTCGCATTGCACGCAGCGTGGTTCGTCGATTCGAATATTGAACCGCAGGTGACAAGTTGGGCACGCCGCGGCGCCGACCGGCAGCATCTGCTTCGATCGACACCCCGGACAGGTCAGCGAGACGTGCGTCGCTTCCCGGTATTCGCGCGTGGCGCCGGCCATCGGTCGGTTGATTCTTGCGAAGATGATCAGGGCGAGCGACCCGCAGGCCGCGACGAATCCGGCGGCGCCGCCGATTCGGATCACGGCTTCGTCGGATCCGCTCCAATCGCCGAATGCGAGTATGTCGACGCAGATCGCCGCCAGCACGGCGGAGGCAATCGTCCCGACGCGGACCCAGCGCTGTCCGGGCGTGAGCGGCACCAGGAGCGCGAGATTCGCGAGCGCCACGACGCAGGCAATGGAGATGATGCTGGTCAGTACTCCGCTGCTTTCGTGAATATGGGCCCAAATGGCGTAGAGCGCGATGCACCAGGCCCCGGCGGCGGCCGCCAGTCCGGCGATGCGAACACCCGTCAACAGCCTGCCTTCTGCCGACTTCGCATGGTCGATCGAGATCAGGCACGCGACCGCGAGCAGTCCCAGAAGGCCCGTCGCCGTGGCCGAGGCATACCACTCGTTGCTCGACGGAAAGCCGAGAAGTTCATGGAGGTACCAGGTGGGGACCATCAACAGGGCAAATACGACCGCGGTCAGAATCACCCCGGCGTTCGCTGCGACACGCATGGACGACAGGTGCCGCAATCGAAGAAAGGCCATCGCCGGAATCGCACAGATGAACAGAAACGCGATCGTCAGCGCACCGGTCTCCTCGGGGCGACGCGACGGGATCAGGTCCTCCAGGTCCCAGATTAATATAAACGTCAGCAAAGCGGCGATCAGCGTCGCGGCCATGCCGGTCAGGCCCGCCGACCGTCCCTTCTCCTTGTCGAGCAGGACCGAGGCCGCCATGAGCGCCGCGGCGCACACCGCGGTGGTCACCGTCGTGCCCGCAATCCGCCAGATGATGTCGGACCCGCTCGTGAGAATGGCAATCGCACCCAGCACGGCCGCTGCGGCGAGCGACCAGATCATGATGCGCAGCAGGAACTTTCGCAGTTGCATGGCAGAGTCCTTGAGGGTGTCGCGCGGCGCGACGAAGGTGGCGGGCACATTAATGGCAACCCAACCAAATTGCGCGGCCCAGGATGGGCCTTCGGGATCATTTCGAGAACGAAAACGCCCCGCTCTCGACGCGCCAGTCGTTGCCAAAGTAGCCGGCTGCACGCACACCAGTCATGCCGCGGGCGAGCGCTTCCGCGCTGATCACGGCGCAATCGGGGAAGGCCGCGCCGGACAAAAAATACGGCAGTCGCTCTGTAAACCGCGAACCCGCCGGCCCCGTGCCGCTCACCACCGCCACGCAGGCCTGGTCCGATCCGGGCCGCGGCTGAATGAACAGGCACGCCAGGTCCGCGCCCTCAATCTTCCGCTTGCCAATCTCCACGCGGCCGCGGCGCACCTGCACCGGTGACTTGGCGAGCAGGGCCGGCCACGCCGCATGCGTGTCCGCATTGCCATACACAATGACGCCGCGATCCGATTCAGCGCTTGCATCGAACTCCGAGTCAGGCACGACATCCACGGAGCCATTTCCACGATACCAGAATGTCTCCGCGTCATACCGCGCCTTGTTTTGCGACCACGCATTCTCCTCGGCTGTGCCCTTTGTCCCGTAAACCAATACGAATCGATTGCGAAACGCCTCCTTGAACGGGCCGTGGCGTTGTGGCCCCTTCTCCATCGCGGGCGGCGCCTGGCCCACGGTCCATGTCTCGTCCGATCGCTCCAGCCAGAGAATGCCGCCGGCCGGCCAGGCGATCTTTTCAAGTTTCTTTGCGTCTAATTCAACGGCGAGCGGGCCCTCGGGCTTCAGGTGCGAGAGGTTCAGCATCAGGCGTTGCACGTTCGTGGTCGTGCCGCTGATTCGGCGACTGAGCGGATCGCATCGGAGTTGAATCGAACTCAACTGGAGCATGTCGCGTTGCGTATAAATCGTGGCCCAGAAATGTCGTGCGGAAATGCCGGGGTTAAACGTCGCGAACTCGATCTCGCGGACTTCCGCGTTTGACGGCAGCCGTCGGCGGGCGAACAGGTCGAACATGGCCGGCCAATCCACGCACTCGGCCCCGGGCTCGGCCGAGTTCTCCCACCAGTGCCCGGCGCCGGGTTGCTCATGCCAGTTGACGTCTCGGTGAAACGCCCCGAGTTTCTCGCGCATCGTCCGCGCTTCGCTCACCGGCACGTTGTCATCCGCGTCGCCGTGCAGGATATAGACCCCCTGCGGTCGGGTGTTGCGCAGCAGCGCCAGTGTGTCGCTGGGATTGGACGCGCGACTGAGCAGTTCGACGACCGCACCCGGATCCTTCGGGCGTTCACCGCCGCCATACGAGAAGAAACTGATCCAGCTTGCGCTGGGGCCCAGTGCCGCAAAGCGATCGGAAAACGTCACGCCCAGATGCCACGTGCCGTGCCCGCCCATCGAGTGACCCGTGAGGTAAACGCGATTCGGATCGGTGCCGTATTCCGCGGCGGCCCGATCGAGCACTTCGATGGCGTCCATGCGGCCCCACTCCTCCCAGTCGAAGCCGAACGGGCGACGGTTGGTCGGCGCGATGAGATGGCCCCAGGTCTTGGGTGAATAGGCGCGGGCCTGATCAACGGCCTCGACGCTTGCGCCGTGGAGGGAGAGGATGAGTGCCGGCGCCGGCGCTTGCTTAAGCGCATCGCGCTTTGCAGCGTCCCCGGAGTTGCCCGCGTTCGCGCAGGGATTCACCGCGTAGTATTGCACGCTGCCGTCGATCTGACTGATGAACGTCCGGCGATGCACCTCCGACGGTGTGACCACCGCCAGCCGGATCGGCAGTGTATCGCTGTCTGTCATTTTTTCACGAGCCCGCACGGTCAGTCGAAGCGTGGCCTCCAGATGTCCGGTTGCGCTGGGCGTCTTGCCGACCACCCGAAACGGCACCTTCCGCACGCCCTCCGCCGGAACGCGAATGGCGGCCGACGGTGTGGGCCTGAGCCCGTCGCCCTCCGCGACGAGCGAAACATCGACTGGTGTCGCGGTCGGATTGATGACCGGCGCCGCGCACCAGAGGTTGAAGTCTCCGCCGCCAGACTTTGACGCGGTGAGGATATCCGGCAGCGTATGATCCGCCGCGCTCAGCATCGGCTGCGGTCGCACCGGACGCAGCCGGGCATTCAGGCTGCCGCGCGCGACCTGAAACAGAAACGTGTTCGCGCCCGCCCGCAGCGGCACGGGCAGCCGCATGTAGTCGTATCCATACGGGTTGCCGGCGCGAAGTGCTCCGTTGACATAGACCAGGCTGTGGCCGCGCGCGTCGAGGAGCATCGTGCCGGCCTGCTCTCGCGTGATGGTTGCGAACGCATAGCCGCCGCGGAATGCAGCGTGTTCCAGGGTTCCGTCCGCCTTTGCCTTCGCGGCCTGCCACGCCTTCTTCGAACCATCGGGCAATGCAATCGCATCGCCGGTCTTCGGCGCAATGACCTCGCCGGCGACAATTCGAGCGAGCAGGGCATCGGTGTGGATGGGCGTCCGCCCGGCCTTGCCCATCGGCTCGATGATGAGGTAGTCGATGAAGACAATGTCGTCGTCTGCGTCCTTGGTTTCCCCGCGAGCATTGTCGTTCAATGGTCCGGGCGCAGTCGCCGCGCAGATCATCGCGAGCAGGGGGATGAACCGTCTGGAAAATACGGAAGTCGTTTGCATTGAATGAGGCTCTTCTCGCGCAGGAATCAGGGGGCAGTGCGATCGGTGACCGCGAATCGATGCCGAAGGGGTCGCGATGTCCGCGGGTGATTGTCTCCCCGACGGCGAAGGCCAGTCAACCGGGCACCCGCGTCAGCCTTCAGGGGGAAAGCAGTCGTGTCGCCGTGGCAGCCAGTGGGCCAGTCGATCCTGCCGGCGGAAGTGAATCAGCATTGACGGACGCGGAACCACGTGAGCCGCATATGCAGAGCGGGCCTGCGCGTACCCGTGCAACCGAGTGCATCATTCGTTCGGCAGGGCGGAACGAAAGAAAATGGGCCAACAAGCCCGTGCCTGGCGTCACTCGCAACAATCGTGCGCCCTTCCGGACGAGAAAAGCGATTGCGCTCGCAATTCGTCTCCTGGATCATTGTCAATCGCCAACTGCCAGTTGCGAATCGAGATTCGCAATTTGTGAATCGTAATGTTGCATGCCCTATGGTGGTCGTCACCCTCACCCCGGCCCTCTCCCTCGAGAGGGAGGGAGCCAAGTCCGAGTCAATTGCGACCGGCCGTATGAAATGCCGGTGCTGGCTTGCGCGTCTTGCTCTCGCGTCGGGCTGGCGCTTTGCAGTCGCCCGCACATGTCAATATTCTACATTCTACATTCTACATTCTCAACTCTTCATTCATTTACAATTAGCAATTCGTCATTCCACCCGACCGCGAAGCGTCGCCTCGCCCTCGCGCGCCTCCGGCAGCCCCAGCGCCGCATGTGCCCAGCGCGTCGGCACTTTCACGCCAAGGTTATTCACCGCCGTTGCCAGCACGTTGGCCAGTTTCACCGGCTCGCTTGACAAATCGACAACCCGCCGAAAATGCGGCACCGGCGCGTCGGGACCGAACCTGAGGCGCGTCAGCGGCGTCAACAAATCGCGGCGGAGGGTTCTCGCCTCCTTGCGCAGATCGTCATCGCGGATGTCCCGCCGCACTTCGGCATGCGCCGTCGCCGCGCCTAGGGTTGCCCGCACCCGTGCGGTGTCGGTCGTCAGCGTCTGACCGAGCCAGGCCTTGCTGATTTCGCGGTCGAAATAGACGCACAGGTTTTCGTACAGATTCGTCTCACCCGGCACGCGCGATTGGATCACCTCGACCTCAACCGCCTTGGAAAAGACGGCCGTCGCATCGGCCCCCAGTTGCTTGAGCATCGCCAGCAGTTCCTTCTTCTCGGCCGGCGTGGCGTTCGGTGCATACCGGGCGATTCGCACCGGCATGCCGAAAACCTCCGCGAAGATCAGCCAGTCCTTGATGGCGAAATGCTTGGCGAGATAGGCCAGCGCCGTCACGCGGCCGAGCCCGCCGCGCGACGGCGTGGCGCTCATGCTGTGCGGGCGATGGACGATGAACTTGTCGGGCGGCAGTGCGATGCCGTCGTTCGGCGCGGCGTCGGTCAGCAGCCGCAGGTCGCCAAGGTCGTCACAGGTCAGGCGCTCGAACGCGACGGGCGTCAATTCCACGAGACGAGGGCCGTCGGCCGTGGTGTCCCAGATCAACTCGACAACCGACAGATTGCGCCCGAGGGCCAGGGCGAGGTGATCGAGGGCTTCCTCGAATCCGGTGGTGTTGCGGAGCGCCTCCTGGCAATAGGCGGCCGCCTCGTCGGCCAGCGCACGGTCCACCGGCGTGCCGGCGCGATCGCCCATCGCCCGCCTTCCGGCCGCCCAGCCCGGCAGTTCCGCCGGCGAGACGATCTCCCAGGCGAGACCGGTCACGGCGAGGCGGCGGGTGTGGGCGACGCTGTAGAGATGGGCGTCTTTTTCTTCCATCTGCTCGTACAGGGTCAGCGCCGCGGAGAGACTGCCGGCGTCGGCCTCGCGCAGAATGGACACCAGCCGCTGCGGGGTGAGACCGTCTGCGGGGTAGTCGCGCTGCGCATCCTCGCGCCGCGGGCGGATGAGCGCGCCGGGCGTAGGAGGCGAGGCGGTTCGGCGAACGGCGTGGATCAGGCGAGTCAGCACGTTCATGGATATTCTCCGGCAAGGATTCGATGGGTCTTGTACTACATTCGTGCCGGATGTTCCGTTGTGGCACCGGCCAATGGCCGGTCGCCTCTCGTGGACCACCGGCCATTGGCCGGTGCCACAAATAGAATGGAGCCGTCACCACACACCCGATCGTCCGAACGCCGCGGGCCCGCCCGTGAGCAGACCGGGACGGCCGTCACCGACGTCGTCGCGGGCCGCATATAGACCCAGCGCTGCGGCCCAGAATCGGTCGCCGTGTCCGCCGCTCGCGCGGTCGGCGTCGTAGCGCACGTGCCCGCCGTGCGACGTCAGCCGCGTGATCGAATGCCAGTCGGCGACAATCGTCTCATCAACGGGAATGTGCAACTGACCGCGCTCCGCCCGGACGCGCAGCCACACGGCCAGTTCGCTCTTGAGCGCCGCGGTGAACGTCACGCCGTGGGCGCGATGATCGCCATAGCGAGACGCAAGTCTCTCTGCGAGTTGAAGGCCCATCCCGCTCGCATCAAGGCAGCATCGCCGCACCGCCGGGGATTCGAGCAGTCCGGCAAGGACGGTCTCCTGCTCGGCGAACGGCGCCGCGGCCAGCACGATCAGGCCGCGCGTGGTAAAGAGGATGTCGTCATCGATGCGCCGCGATGGCGCCTCGGTGCTCGAATCAGCCGGCGCAGTGACCGGCGGCGGTCGCCGCGAGCGCTCCCAGATCCAGATGGCGGTCACATCGCGATACCGCCCGATATCGACGCCGATGTAGAGATTCGCCTCGCGCCTGCCCAATCGCGGCCAATCGACGGCGGTCGTCAGTCGCCCGTCCTGACAGCGGGCGATGAGATCGAGCGGCAGAAACGCCGTGGCCTCGTCGATGAACTCGCAGCAGAACTCCTGCCGCCAGGCGAGGTCGTCGCCGATGGCGCTGCGCATCGCCCCGGCATCCACGTCAAGCCCCGCGGCGACCGCGTCGGCCAGGGTGAGCGTGGTGTGCGCGAACGTGTCGTTCGAAGCGAGCCGGTGAAACAGGTTGCGGCGTCCGCGCGGCGTGCTGGCGATGTCCAGTTCGCCATCGCCGCGCAGCAGGGTGGGAAAGAGCGCCGCCCAGATGGCCCGGTCGTCGGCGTGCATGGCGAACTCGTCGAGCAGCACGTCGCCGGAAAAGCCGCGCGTCGTCATGGGATTGGCCGGCAGGGCGAGGATGCGCACGCCGCCGGGCAGGATAGCCTCAAGGTGTCGTAATTTCATGCCGGCGAAGTCGTCGCATCCGCGCAGGGTCATGGCGGCGGCGAGGGCGTGGCAGTGCATGCGGACCTTTTGCATCACCTCCCGGCTCTGCCGCTCGCCGGCCGAGAGGATGATCTGGTCGCGCCGGCGCGCCAGCCCGCGCAGCACGCGGCGCAGACTGAATGTGAAACTCTTGCCGGTCTGCCGCGCCCAGCAATTCCACGTGAACCGCGCGGGGTTCTCGACGGCGGTTTTCTGGTAGGGGAGGAGGTTGATTGCACTGGACATGGACCCGGGCCTCGCAGGTGCGCAGGCCGACGGCGGTTCACATCGTGATCGACCGGCAACCCACGGAATGCCTTGCCACATTGCCCGGCGATCCGCGATGGCAGACTGAGTGGACTGGCGTTACGGGAGATTCCACGGTCAAGCATTACTCTCCCACTGATTCCCGGGCTTCCGCACCTTCGAGTTGCTGAAAGATCCTCTCCTCCCACTCAGTTCCCTTCAGCGCGTCTGCCCAATGCCGCATTTGATCGAGCCGGCCCTGGGCCTTGGCGAGCGCGAATTTCAGGGTGACGGCCTGCAGGGTGTTGGGGTGTTTCGCGCCGAAAGCCTTCTCGCAGAGGTCGTTCTGCAGCGCCACCAGCGGCTGCGCTTCGTCCAAGCGCTTCTGCTCGATGAGCGCCGTGGCGAGGAGGCCGCGGAATCTCAGTACGTCGTGGTGCGTCACACCGAGGCGGGTCTCGGCCGCCATCGCCCGCCGGGCGTAACGCTCGGCTTCTTCCCACAGACCGAGTTGGGCGTTGAGCGTGGCCAGGTTGTTGGCATAGCGGCAGGTGCGCGAGTGCTCGGGACCCAGTATGCGGTCCGCCCGCTCCAGGACTTGAATCGAAAGCGCCCGCGCGCCGGGCACGTCGCCGCGCCAATCGCGAAGGCTCGCCAGATTGCTCAGGGACAGGAGCACGTCCGGGTGATCGTCGCCTAACTGGCGCTGCCGGGAGTCAAATACAAACTGGAACAATTGCTCCGCTTCGTCGAGGCCCTTTGCATGCATCAGCGTGACGCCGAGATCGGTCGCGGCCCGAAGTGTGCGTGGATCATCCTTTCCGAAGGCATCGACAGACCGTTCGTGGGCCTCGCGGGTCCAACGGATGATCTCGGCCTCATCGGGTGCGGCCATGTATGCAAGAACGAACGCGTAGTTCTGGGCCAGGGCGATGGCGACGGGGTGACCCGGACCGTGGTCGGCCCGTGCGGCGTCCAGCGCTTCGCGGCAGATGCGCTGCGCCTCGTCGTCGCGGTCCAGCCGCGAGAGAATGCGGGCGAGGGTGCCCGTGTCTTCGAGCGTGTCAGGGTGACGCGGGCCCTGCTGCGCCGTGCGAAGATTGACTGCGCGACGCGCGTGTGATTCGGCGCGGGCATACTCCCCGAGCGAGTCGTATGCGTCCGCCAGGGTTCCATGTGTATCCGCCGCGACCATCGGATGAATGGTGTCGTCGCGTTCAAGGTCGACGGAGGCCGCATCGAGCATGTCGCGCACGGTCGGACTCGCGCCCTGGGCCATTTCCGGCGTCGCGGAACGGATCATTCGTTTGAGCAGGGCAGCCGTCTCCGTGGCGCGCAGGGCCTGCTCGGCGGCCCGATCGCGCTGCCGGGCGGCGCGAACCGCCTGCCACCCCGTGCCCATCACGCCGAGCACCAGCGCCAGTGCCACCGCGCCCAGTGCGATCACCGTGCCGCGACGACGGATCAATGTCTTTTTAAGGACATACCAGGTGCTGTCGCGCCGGGCGTCAATCGGCTCGCCGGCCAGATGATGGCGCAGGTCGCGTGCAAGCTCTCCGGCCGACTGATAACGCCGCGCCCGGTCGCCGGCGATGCACTTTGTCACGATCCAGTCCACTTCGCCGCGCAGACGCGCGTCGTGTGCGCTGGGCGGCGGCGGTGTGTCCTCGCATATGCGTCGCGATGCTTCGGACAGCGTCAATCCGCTGACCGCGTGCGGCAGGCGCCCGGTGAGCAGGTCATAGAGCATCACGCCGAGTGAATAGACATCGGATCGCGTATCGACTTCGGTCGGATCCCCGCCGACCTGTTCCGGACTCATGTAGGCAAGCGTGCCCACGATTTCGCCGGCGCGGGTGTGCAGGGTCCGCGGTTCGTCGTCTGATCCGACGAGCCGCGCCACGCCGAAGTCCAGGATGCGCGGTCGGCCCGAGGCCTCGACCAGTATATTTTCCGATTTGAGGTCGCGGTGAATGACGCCTTTTTCGTGGGCATGTTGCACCGCTTCGCAGATGAGGATCATCAACTCCAGGCGCTGTCGAATGTCCAGGTTTCTGTCTCGGGCAAATGTTCGCAGCGGCGACCCCTCGACGAATTCCATGGCGAAGAAGGGCTGCGCGGATTGGATGCCGTCGGCAAGCGCGACCTGCGCCACCGACGCTTCGTAAATGTGGGCGATTCCGGGATGTCGAAGCCGAGCCAGAATGTGCGCCTCGTGCCGGAAGCGAGAGCGCATCTCGTCGGACGGCAGCGCCGAGCGAAGCACCTTGAGCGCGACCGTGCGGCGCGGATTCGACTGCCGCGCTTCGTAGACCACGCCCATGCCGCCCTCGCCGATGCATCGGATGATCTGATAACCGCCGATCGACCGGCGAATGGTCGATGGCCCATCCGGCGTCAGGTCGGCGGCGGAAAGGAAGAGCGGCGTCTGTAAAAATCCACCCATTCCGGAATCGTCGCTCGCCAGGAGGTGCTCGACGAGAGACCGTAGCTCGGTGTCGCCAGCGCATTGCGCGTCGAGAAGCGCGGCGCGCGCATCCCTCGCGAGACCGGCGAGGTCATGGAAGATCGACTCGGCTTTGTTCAGTCGCGCTCGGTTCATGGGCGTTCAACAATCAGTTCGAGAAGATTGCCTCAACCCCGTCACGATTCGTCGGACTTTTCGCGAATACGCGTGTACAGCAGCGCCCGGGCGAACCGCCACTCGCGCTCGGCAGTGGACAGCGAGATACCCATCGCGGCCGCCGCCTCCGGCATGGTCAGGCCGGCGAAGTGGCGCAGGAGCACAAGTCGGGCCTTCCGCGGATCGGACGCCTCCAGTTCGGTCAGCGCTTCGTTGAGGGCAAGCACGTCGTCCGACGGCGGCACGATCTCCGGTTCGACGCTGCTCAAGTCGACGCGCCGGGCGTCGCCGCCGTGTTTCAGCGCGGCCTTGCGTCGGGCCTGCTCGATGAGAATCTGCCGCATGGCCTGCGCGGCCGCCCCGAAGAAATGCCCGCGACCGTTCCAACCGGGGTCTTCAACGCCGACCAGGCGCATGTAGGCCTCGTGTACCAGGGCGGTGGTCTGCAGCGTCAGACCATCGGCCTGGCGGTTCATATAGGAATGGGCGAGGTGGTGCAGCTCTTCGTAGAGAATCGGCAGCAGTTGCTCGGCCGCACGCGGGTCGCCCCCGGCCGCGGCCTCGAGTACGCCCGTCAGGTTCGCCGGCGCCGGATTCTCCATTCGGCCAATCCTCATTGCCATGAAGGGAAGCGCGCGGCTTTTTCGTACGGACTGATGAGGTGGAATCGAACGAAGGTCGTTCGGCGCGGCCGACCTCGATGCGGGCCCATTATACCGCCCTCACCGAGACCGAGGTTCGCGGGCAGTTTGGGATCGGCCAGCGCTGGGCAGTTGGCTTTAACGGGAAGGCGAACAATGAATCTTAAAATGAGACGTTTGAATGTTTTTGTTCAGCGCGGCGTGCTCGCAGCGGTCTGCGGCGGGAGTCTGCTGGCGGCACCCGCGACCCCGGTCGCGCGGGCCGGCGTGCCCTGCAACACCTACCTCCCGAATCCGGAGCCGGCCGTGGCCGACCGGTTTGGCAAGGCGGTCGCCATCAGCGGCGACGTGGCCGCGATCGGCGCCGAACAGGATGACACAGGCGGCTTGGATTCGGGCTCGATTTACACCTACCGCCGCAACGGCTCGGTCTGGCAACTGGAGCAGACGATCCCCAATCCGGCACTGGTCGGGCCGGCGGGCGACGGCTTCGGTACCGCCGTCGCGGTGGATGGCGATGTCGCTTTGTTCGGCGCGCCGGGTACCGGCGTTGGCCTTTTTGTTGCAGGCGTAGTTTACGTCTTCCGGCACAACGGGTCGGCGTGGCTGCTTGAGCAGGCGATTCCCAACCCGACACCGGCGCAAGGCGATCAATTCGGATCGGCCGTTGCGATCGACGGCAACGTCGCGGTGGTGGGCGCGCGCGCCGACGATACGGGTGGACTCAACACCGGCGCGGCGTATATCTACCGATACGACGGTTCGACCTGGCAACTGGACCTGGCGATTCCCAATCCCGATCCGGCGTCGAACGACAGTTTTGGTCACGCGGTCGCGGTCAGCGGCGATGTGGCCGTGGTCGGCGTGTACTCGGACAACCCCGGCGGCGTGGCCGATGCCGGATCAATTTATGTGTACCGCTACGATGGCACAGCGTGGCTGCCCGATCAGATGATCCCCAACCCGCATCCACAAAACACCGACTGGTTCGGTCATGCGGTCGCGGTCAACGGCGACCTGATCCTGGCGGGCGCGCCGCAGGACAAACCCCTCGGCCAGGCCGGCGCCGGTTCGGTGTACGCATTTCGTTACAACGGCACGATGTGGCTTTTGGAGCAGGCGATCCCCAACCCGCAATCGGAATTCGCAGGCGCGTTGGACAACTTCGGCCACGCCCTCTCGCTCAGCGGCAATGCGATTGTCATCAGTGCGTATGCAGACGATATCGACCTCGTTCTTAATGCCGGCGCGGTGTATATCTACCGATTCAACGGCGCCGCCTGGGTGCAGGATCTGTGGATTCCCAACCCGGACCCGGAGGCGGACGATTATTTCGGCTGGTCGGTCGGCATCAGCGGCGACGCCGTGGTCGCGGGTGTCCACTCGGACGATCTCGCCGAGATGAGCCTGGCCGGGTCGGCATACATCTTCGATCCAGGCTGCTCGACGGCGACTTGTTGCGCCGGCGACTTCGACGCGGACAACATCGTTGCAGCGGCGGACATTACTAGTTTTGTCTCTGCCGTCCTGGCCGGCGGGCCGTGCGCAGCGCCGCCCGCATGCTGCCCGGGCGATCTCAACGCCGACTCAGTTGTGGATGGAAGCGACGTTTCCGGATTCGTCGCCAAATTAATGGCCGGCGGGGCCTGTCCGTAGCCCAGCGGGCCGATCAGAGTGACTTAGCCATCCGGTAGCCGTGACGCCTCGAAAAACTCGGCTTTTCAGAAATTCGGGTGAGTCTTCCCGGTCGGGTCTCTCAAAACATTGAGTTGGGAGTGGACGTGACTTAGACTCAATTGGGGTCTGGCCGAGGGGAGAGGCGTGTATGTGCAAGCGATCTGAAACGGGCCGCACGCTGCTTGTAGCGTGTGGGGCGCTGCTGGTGACCGTCGGGAGCGCCGTCGCCAGCGACTTTCCCGAATTCGAGCCGAACAACTCCAAGGCTGCTGCGACCTCTGTCGCCGGCATGAACGATGGCGATTCGCTGACCGGGTTCACCAACGGGTCTCAGACCCTCCCCGGCGATTCGTCGGTCGACTACTTCCGCGTCCAGAACTCCCTTCGTCCCGCGGGGATCTACCGCCACCGACTCGTCATCACCACTGACGGCAACCTCGGCCATGGCGGGCACATTCGCGGATTGGCGCAGTTCGGCGGTGTGATCGACCCGACCGACACGCAGGTTCAGGCGTCCAGCACGGCCACCAATCCGTCGCGCATGAACCAGTGGTACGGATTCGGCAAGGGCGAGACCTTCTTTTATCGCATCAGCGGCGTGCCGAACTCCACCCGCGGCTATGCAGTCACTTTGTCGACGGACAGCGTCACGCCCGGGGCCATCGCCGGCACGCTCTCGGCAGGGCCGATCACGATCACCAGCGTGAGTCAGGGGCACTCGACCGACACCGAGTTCTGGGTGTACGACGGGGACTTCAATGCCCTGGTCGATTATGGAAATGATGAGGAGTCCGTCGCTGGCGGCGGCACCGGTCTGACGGCGCAGTCCCGCCTGACGCGCACCTATTCATCCGGCGTCTATTATCTCGCCGTGTCGGACTTCAACCTGGCCAATCATCTGGCCTCGCCCCTCGACGACGACTTCCGCGACGGCCCGGTGCTGGACTTCCCCAATATCCTCGTGAGCCGAACTTTCAACTCAACGTTTCCGCTGGATGTGTCCTTCACCATAAGCGACACGGCGGGAAATTCGCATCCGGTCATCGCGGCGAAGCCGGGACCGTACGAAGTGGTCTGGTTCATGTTCACCGTGTCGTCGGGCGGCGGCGGATGCGCCTGCCGCGGCGACCTGTCGGGCGACGCGGCCATCTCGGTGGCGGACGTGCCGGGCTTCGTCACCGCGATGCTGAACGACACGACGGATGTCTGCGCCGACGTCAATCAGGACCTGGTCGAGGATGGCCGCGACATTCGACCCTTCGTGGCGGCGGTGCTGGCCGGGGCGTGTCCGTAAGGGATTTCGTCCGGCTCAATCCGGCTTGCGGGACTTCGCGTCGGCCGGCACGATCTGCACGAACGACACACTGCCCTTTTCAAGCACCTCGAGCCGCAGCGGCTCCTTCGCGGGGCCTTCGACGGACACCCGGATCACGCCCTCTTTCACTTCGTCGGCGTCGGCCTTGATCGACCAGCCGAGCGCCGGCAACTCGCGCCGATGAAACGCCAGCACATCCTTCGCAGTCGCTTTCGTCGCGTAGAGCAGCCGCAGGTTCGGGTCCTCGCTCATTTCGATGCTGCCCGTCGCCTCGGGATGGATCGGCGCGGCGTACTTCAGCACAGACGTGTGGTACATCACCTCCGATCCGTCCTTCCCGGCGGTAATGTGAACGTTGATATTTATCGCATTCTGTATGAATCCGAGAAAGTAGTACTTGCCCTCGACGCTGCCGGAGCCGGTGTCGTAGGGATACGTCGCGCGCCAGCCGAGTTTCTTGAACTCCGCACGGACGAAGGCGGCCACGGCGTCAGCCTTCGTGTTCACATCGTGGTTGAACACATTGAAGCCGGAGTTCTTTTCCTTCGCGCCGGCGTAGCGCGGCAGCGTGCGGGCGTCCACGTTTCCGTAGTTTTCGACGAAGGCCATCATCTTTCCGTCGTTGGGGTTCTTGACGATATCGACGGCGACGCAGAATCCGTCCTTTGCGTATTTGAGGCAGCCGAACGATTTCGCCTCATCGACGTCCTCGGATTCGACCTTCCATCCGGACGCCGTGAGTCTGTCGCGATAGAACTGCACGTCGGATTTCAGGTTCGGCTCGGCGAGTTGATAGCCGACCTTCGCCGCGTTCTTGTAGAAGACTTCCCCATGCTTCAGCATCGGGAGCGTGCGCGGGTCGATGGCGCGCGTCGCTTCGAGAAGGGTCGCCGGGCCGGCGGGCTTCGCGGGCGCAGCCGATGCGGGCGGGGGCGCGGCGTTCGGCTTTTCGGTGGCCGTGGCCTGGGAGGTGGGTGGCTCGGCAGAGGCGTTTCCGTTCGAAGCGGGCGCGCAGGCGAGAGAAATTGACAGCAGGCTGAAGCCGGCGTGGCTCGTCCACAATTTGTAGGTTTGCCGTGACATCGATTGACCCTTGTTGCGGTTGTTGGCGATGAATGGAAGTGCTACTCGATTGCGCTGGCGCCCGTGACGATTCGCGACGTGGACGCACGGTCGGCACTTCGATTGCATGCGCAACCGGCGATGTTGAAGTGCCTTCGCATCGAAAGTGAAGCGGCGATTACTCGTCTTTTTCGAGCAGTTCGATCTGCCAGTATTCCAGCACGATCGGCGTGGCGCGGCCGAAGATGGTGACGATGACTTCGACCTGACCCTTGTCGGGGAAGACCTGGGCGATTTCGCCTTCGAAGTTCTCGAACGGGCCTTCCTTGACCTTGATGGGGTCGCCCTTCTTCATGCCGCTCATGCCGGCGAGGGTCGGCTGCTCGGCGGCCTTTTCGACCACGCCGAGCATCTGCTCGACGTCGTGGGTCTTCATGGGGCTGGGCTTGCCGTCGGAGCCGATGAAGTCGCCGACGCCCGAGGTTTCCTTGATCATGAACCAGACGTCTTCGGGGATGCTGCCGTCTTCTTCGGCGGCCATCTCGACAAAGACGTATCCGGGGTAGAGTTTGCGGTCGAAGACCTTGGCCACGCCGCCGCGCATCCGCTTCTCACGCTGGGTGAGCACGAGAATGCGGCCAATGCGATCGTCGAGATGTTCGATTTTGACCTTGCGCTTGAGCGCCTCGCACACCCGGTCTTCCAGGTTGCTGGCCACGCGAAGGACGTACCACAGCATGCGCCCCGACGAAGCGGCAGGGGTGGCCGCCTTGGGCGCGGGCGCTTCCGAACCGGCGTTGGAGGCTGCGTCCGTCGTGATGTCGTTCGTTTGATCGGCCAAGGTATTCACCGAAGGATCTCGATTTGAGTTCGTCGTATTACGCGCCGAACATGGCACGGACGGTCTGAATGAACCCGGGGCCCTTCAGCACGCCGATGCCGCTGAAGAAGGCCATGAAGAAAAGGTCGACCAGGAAGAGAATGATCGTCATCGAAATGACGACGAAGATCACGACCTTGGTCGAACCGATGATCTCGCGGCGGCTGGTCCAGTTGACCTTCTTCATTTCGCCTTCGGTGGCGATGAGGAAATCGCCGACCTTGCGGCTGCGGCCCAGCAGGTGGTAGGCCCAGAGGCCGAAGCCAAGAATGACGGCGACGGCGAAGGCAACCTGCAGCACCTTGGAGTTGAACACGCCGAGTTTGGTGAAGAGCCAGTGGGCGCCCCAGAAGATGAAGAGGGCCGCCGCGGCGCCGGTCCAGACGCGTGTATAATAACCCTGCCCGGGCTTGTAGAGTTCGAGGAAGCCGCGACCGGGCTCGCTCGCCGGTGCGGACGCAGCGCCATAGCCGCCCGCCGGAATGCTATCGTCCATGTCGGACTCCTTGTCGCGCGTGGCAGTCTGCCCACCCTTCAGAGTGGACGTTCTGGATGATCCGTTGTTGCGTTCCGCCATGTCGCGAACCTTCCTAGCGCCGCTTTCCCGTACCCGTGTCAATTGGACAAGCACCAGGAGCGAAGGGACTCGAACCCCCAACCGCCGGTTTTGGAAACCGGTGCTCTACCAATTGAGCTACGCTCCTAGATAGTGGATTGTGGTCAGTGGTGAGTGGCTAGATTCCTATTCGAATCAACTAGCCACTGGACACTCGCCACAATTCTCACTTCCTCTTGATCTTATGCATGGTGTGCCGCTGCAACTGGGGGCAGTACTTCTTCAGTCCCGCCTTCAGACCTTCCGGCACGCCTTTTTGGACGTTGATGTTGGTCCGGTAGTTCAGATCGCCCGTTTCCGTGCACTGAAGCCAGACCCATTCGCGTTTGCCTGCCTTAGCCATGAAACCTCACCGCCTCTACAGTATTCATCGACCACCGGCGTCATGAACCGTTGACGCGTCCGGAAGTCGTACAACCCAACGTTGCAGCCCAAAGCGCGGCTTCGCGTTGATGGGAACTCGAAACCGCGGCCCGCCGACGCGCCGGTGAGAACCGGCGGCATCGACGGGCCGCGCTCCGATTTGAAATTACGCAATCACCTTCGTCACAACGCCCGAGCCCACCGTGCGACCGCCTTCGCGGACGGCGAAGCGAACGCCCTCCTGCAGGGCGACCGGTGCGATCAGTTCGACCGACAAGGTGACGTTGTCGCCCGGCATGCACATTTCGGCGCCGCCCATCAGCGTGAGGCTGCCGGTGACGTCGGTGGTGCGCATGTAAAACTGCGGGCGATAGTTGTTGAAGAACGGCGTATGACGGCCGCCCTCTTCCTTGGTCAAGACGTAGACCTCGGCCTCGAACTTGGTGTGCGGCTTGATCGAGCCCGGCTTGGCCAGAACCTGGCCGCGCTCGAGGTCGTCCTTCTCAACGCCGCGGAGCAGCAGACCGACGTTGTCGCCGGCCTGGCCGGTGTCGAGGGTCTTGTTGAACATTTCGACGCCGGTCACCACGCTCTTGCGCGATTCCTTGGTCAGGCCGATGATTTCGACTTCTTCGCCGACCTTGATGACGCCGCGCTCGATGCGACCCGTGCCGACCGTACCGCGACCCTTGATGCTGAAGACGTCTTCGACGGGCATCAGGAACGGCTTGTCCGACTCGCGGACCGGCTCCGGAATGTTTGCGTCGAGGACTTCCATCAACTTGGTGATGCACTCGGTCGCCTTGGGATCCTTCGGGTTGTTCAAGGCGGCGTTCGCCTGACCGCGAATGATCGGCGTGGTGTCACCCGGGAAGTTGTACTTGTTGAGCAGGTCTCGAATCTCCAGTTCGACGAGTTCCAGAAGTTCCGGATCGTCGAGGAGGTCGATCTTGTTCAAAAAGACAACGAGGGCCGGCACGTTGACCTGGCGAGCGAGCAGGACGTGCTCCTTCGTCTGGGGCATAGGGCCGTCCGCCGCGCTGACCACCAGGATGGCGCCGTCCATCTGGGCCGCGCCGGTGATCATGTTCTTGACGTAGTCGGCGTGACCCGGGCAGTCGACGTGGGCGTAGTGCCGCTTCTCGGATTCATATTCCACGTGGCTCGTGGCAATGGTCAGAATCTTCGTGGGGTCGCGGCGGCCGTCCTTCTCGGAGGCCTTGGCGACTTCGTCGTAGGCCTTGAACTTGGCAAGACCCTTGGCCGCCTGCACGGCTGTGATCGCAGCGGTCAACGTCGTCTTGCCATGGTCCACGTGACCGATGGTTCCGACGTTGACGTGCGGCTTAGTACGTTCAAATTTCTCCTTGGCCATTCCCGCGATTCCTCCGCGCCTGACGGCGGACTTTTTTGAGCACACGCGGACCGCCCTGTCAGGGGCGATGCGCTGATTGTCATGGGCGGGTCGACCGTCGACCCAACGCCCGAAACATCCGATTTTACGTTCGCCGTCGCAGCCGCCGAAACGGGCAAGGCGGCACGGCATCCAAAAACACAGGCTTGCGAGGGTGACGGCTTTTAAAAAAAGCCCGCCAGCACCATCGCATCCGTGACGACTATAGACGCCGGTCAATTTTATACGACCGCGGTCCGAAGGCTGCGTTTCGCGCCGACCGAACACGTTCGTGCGGGGCGAATCCGCGGACGGCCCCTCGGTTTGAACCGCCTCCGCGCATGCGGTGGAAGTTCAATGCAACGAGAGCTGCTGACGGGATTTGAACCCGTGACCTCGTCCTTACCAAGGACGCGCTCTACCAACTGAGCTACAGCAGCGCGCCCAAAGCCTCGTGGGTTTGACGCGTCCAATCACACCCACCGGCCGGCCGATCATCTCGGCCCGTCGGGACCCAAACCAACGGCCGAAGCCGGGTTTAAGATCGGCCAGTATAGCCGTCCCCCATCCCGAGTCAAACGGCATTCGGACGCCCGAGGGCCGATCGCTTCCACGGCACCGGCGACGCTCTCGGTGACTTGGCGACCGGTTTTGTCCTCGGCTCGCCGCCTTCGGAAAGGCGTTCGTTGCTCTTGGGGCCCCGGTGCGACCAGGACAGCGGTAACGTACTGCAAATAATGATGTTATAGATTAGTTAGGGGCGATGGCCGGAATCGGGCGCAGCAACTGCCAGTTCCCGAACGTATGGAATTCAACGGTTCCCTGAAGCCCCTGCAGGCGGGGCCAATGATGCTGTGCTTCGGAGCCGTGGATCAACAGTCCGGCGCGCGATGGCAACTTGGCGAGTGCGCGCTCCAAGTCCAATTCCACTTCAAACGGATAGTCAAAGTAGTACGCGAAATGCGGCGGAAGGATGTTTCGAAGGCGGTATTGCCCGCGCATTTCGATCTTGAGCGGGTCGCGCGTCATCAAGACAGGCGGCGGCGGCGCTTCCCATTCGGATTCCGGGCTCAGGTGTCGCTTGATCTCGTTTCCCGCAAACTGCCATGCCTGCGTCTCTGCAAGCGGGACGCGAACGCGTTCGAACAACACGTTGACGCCGTGAATCAAGAATCCCGTGGCAATGATGGCGATCGCACTCGTCGTCACGGTGGCCGCCGATGGACGCCATTGCGATAGTGTGCGGTGAATGGACAGCAGACCCATCGCGGCGAACAGCGCGATCGTTGGCCCGAGATAAAACAGCCAGTACTGGTGAATCAAGAAGAGCCGCCAGAACAGCGCCACCCAGATGATGCCGGTAAGCCCCACCAGTGACAGGCCGTTCGGCTGTCGGCGCGGTGATGGCGAAGGCCGGTGCCGGATCCGTGCGAATAGTTGAATCGTGCCGCCGATCACTGCCAGTCCAACGACCGGCCAGGTGATGTTTTCGAGGGTGTTAGCAAGCGCGGTGATGGAGGGCGGGGCCGCCTGGCTTGCGATCGATGAGGCTCCGGCACGCGAAGTGAAGATTGCGAACAGGTCTGACCATTGCCCCCCGAGGCCGAAAAAGACAATATAAAAAACCAACAGCACAATTGCAAGGATCGGCGCCGTGGCCAGCCGCGCCCATGCCGCCGGCGACATGCGACCGTGCACGGTTGCGATCAGGCCGCGCAGCAGGACCAGGCCCGCCAGGATGATCGAGACCCAGTCGACCCAGATGGCCGCGAAGATCGCGACCGACCAGACGAACCCGGGGCGCAGTCGAGGGGCCTTGCCGGCGGGAGGATCAAGCATCCGGTCGGCGGCGAGCGCGGCCGCCAGCATCAGGAACAGGCATGGCGCTTCCTGATCGGGACTGCGTCCGAAGAACGCGGCCATCGGCAGCAGGGCGTAGATGACGGCGGTCAGGTTCGCCGTGGACGCTCCGTAGCGCCTGGCGACAGCGTGATGGAGCAGGGCCAGTGTCGCCAGCGAGCAGAGCAGCGGCACCAGGCGGGCGGCCCATTCGGACACGCCGAAGACCTGAAACGAAGCCGCAATACACCACACCAGCCCCGGCGGGTGCGTGGCGTAGAAGGACCATTCGCCCTCCGCCGGCACCGCCTGTCCCACGGCAATGACGGGCATGCCGTGGTGCATGTCAAACGGGTATCGCAGGAGATTGCGGGCGAGTTGGGAATAGAAAGCGCCATTCCAATCGTGCAGGCCGGTCCAGGGCTGGGTGATGCCGCGGGCGAGAAGGGCCGCGTAAGCAATGAGAATGAATGCAGCGACGCGGTGAATCCAGTGCGGAAATTGGACTGTTTCGCTGGCAGTTGGGGGCTCAATGGTGGTCATGTCACGGCGCGCCTCGATTGGGTAGTGTAATCCCACTATCAATGCCGGTGCCGCGTTCGTTTGTATCTTGCGTTAGGATGGGGAGAGTTGCCGGATCAGGAGCCGTTGCAAATCTTCTATTCGAGCGGCCTATCGGCAGGGCAATCTGATGCAAGGATGGCGCCATCATGGCCGAACAAATGCAGCCAAGCCTCAATGCCGGTGCACGCGTCCAGCCAAAGAAACCCGTTGATCCGCGCCTCAGGAAGCGCCGTCGACGGATCATTCTCGTCTCGGTATTGGGTCTGCTGGGGGCGGGTGAACTGACACTGCGCATTGTCGCGAATAGAGACAGCAAGTTCAACATCTTTCTCGGTGCGGAGAAGGAATTCGACCCGGTCCGCCGTACGCGGTGGAAAAAAAATTACCACGCGGGGGACTTCAAAACCAATTCCCGTGGCTTTCTTTCACCGGAATTTGAAGACAGGAAAGCGCCAGGCTCGTTTCGCATCGTGTGTCTTGGCGATTCCGCCTCAGTCATTCCAACACGTAAGAACTACCCAACTGCGCTGGAAGCAAGGCTGCGGTCCCTCATTCCGGACCGGCAGATCGACGTGATCAACGCAAGCTGCTCGGGGTACGACTCGCGGCAGGCGCGAAGTTGGTACGAGACCGAGGTCGACGGAATCGAGCACGACATGCTCCTGGTATACCTTGGCTGGAACGACATGGGACAGTACCACCCAGAGGGTCTGGTCTATAAAAAGCAGGAAACTGGCTATCTTCGAGAACCATCATTGTTCGACAAGGCCATCTTGAATGTCTATCTGCTTCGGTCAATTTATGTTGTTCGCGGATTTCTCGAACAACGAAAGGCATTTTCAGCCGAGCCATTGGCGGGCGAAGAATTGGAAAAATACTCCGCCTTTTACCCCTCGCACTTCGAGGAGAACATTCTGGCAATCGTGCGATTGGCTCAGTCGCGCGGTAGGACCGTGCGGCTCCTCAACTATGCCGGGCTTGTGGTTGAAAACCCGACTACCGACGAGCAGCGGCGGATGCACTTTCCAAGAGGGATGGGACGTCGATTGCCGAAGTACCAGACGGTGATGACGGCCTACGAAGCGGCTCTGGCCAAGGCCTCACGGGAGACCGGGACGCCCATCATTGACATCGAGTCCCAATTCGCCGACCCGGTCAGTCGGGAGGTCTTCAGCGATTCGGCTCATTTCAACGAGCGGGGATCGGACGTAATCGCCGAGTTTGTGGCCGACGCAATCAAGTCTGAAGTTAGATGACCCGGTAATCAAGTATCAGACACCCTCGATTGCGGAGACGTTGAAATAAGCGATTGAGTTTCCAGTCGAACAATGCGAGCAACGACCCAGCAAAACGGACGCGCCGAGATTCAAGGCTTCTTGTCCTGCACGGCATTCGACGGGATAATCTCACATTGTTGGGGACCGGTCTCTGGACCGATCTTGGTCGGGCAGCAAGGCGCAAGAAGGACCCAATTGGAACGGAGTCCGCAGTAAATCCTGCGGAGTGGAAGGGTGTACATCCTCGGAATATCCGCGTTCTTTCATGACAGCGCCGCGGCGCTCCTCAAAGATGGGGAGATCGTCGCCGCTGCCCAGGAAGAGCGCTTCTCGCGAAACAAGCACGATTCGGCGTTTCCCGCCCGGGCGATTCAGTATTGCCTGGGTGAAGCCGGCATCACGGCGGATCAACTCGACTACGTCGGGTTCTATGAGAAGCCGTTGCTGAAGTTCGAGCGGCTGCTGGAAACCTACATCGCGTTTGTGCCGCACGGCTATCAGTCGTTTGTCGAGGCCCTGCCGCAATGGCTGGGCAAGAAACTCCGGCTGCCCAAGGAAATCGACAAGGGCCTCGGCCTTAAGAAGGCGAAGCGGTACGTCTTCCCGGAGCATCACGAATCGCACGCCGCCAGCGCGTTCTTTCCCTCGCCCTACGAAGAGGCCGCCATCATCACCATGGACGGCGTCGGCGAATGGGCGACCTCGACCATGGGCCATGGCAAAGGCAACCGGATCACCATCACCGATGAGATCCGCTTTCCGCATTCGCTCGGCCTGCTCTATTCCGCATTCACCTACTACTGCGGCTTCGAGGTCAACAGCGGCGAATACAAGTTGATGGGCCTGGCGCCCTACGGCGAGCCCAAGCACGTCGATCTGATCATGAACAACCTGATCGACGTCAAGGAGGACGGGTCCTTCTGGATGGACATGTCCTACTTCAATTACTGCGCCGGCCTCACGATGACGAACGAGAAGTTCGACCGGCTCTTCGGCGGGCCGCCCAAGAAGGGTGATGACCTCGTCACTCAGCGCCATATGGACATTGCCGCATCGATTCAGAAGGTGACCGAGGAGGTCATGCTTCGAACCGCCCGGACCGCACACAAGAGGACGGGATCGAAGAATCTGGTGCTGGCCGGCGGCGTCGCGTTGAACTGCGTGGCGAACGGCCGGATTCTCCGCGAAGGGCCGTTTGAGAACATGTGGATTCAGCCCGCGGCCGGTGATGCCGGCGGCGCGCTGGGCACGGCGCTGTTCATCTGGCACCAACTCCTCGACAAGCCCCGCACGCCGCAGCCGGGCGATTCCCAGCGGGGCTCGCTGCTTGGCCCGTCCTATGCAAAAACTGACATAAGACAATTTCTGGATCGCGTCGGGGCCACGTACGAGTGGCTCGAGGACGACGCAATGTACGACCGCGTCGCCGAACTGATGAACGAGGGCAAAGTCATCGGCTTCTTCCAGGGGCGCAGCGAATACGGCCCGCGCGCCCTCGGCTGCCGCAGCATCATCGGCGATCCGCGCAACACCGAGATGCAGACCGTGATGAACGTAAAGGTCAAGTACCGCGAGTCCTTCCGTCCCTTCGCGCCCTGCGTGCTGCGCGAGCATGTGCAGGAGTACTTCGGCATGCGGCCGAACGAAGACAGCCCGTACATGCTGCAGGTTGCGCCGGTCAACGAAAATCGGCGCAAGGTGCTCACGGAAGAGCAGAAGCGCTTGCGCGGCATCGATCTGCTCAAGGCGCCGCGCTCCGAAGTGCCCGCGATTACACACGTCGATTATTCCGCCCGCGTGCAGACGGTCGACGACAAGCGTCATCCCAAGTTGCGCCGCCTCATGGAGCAGTTCCGGGTGAAGACCGGCTGCCCGGTCATCGTGAACACCAGTTTCAACCTGAGTTGGGAGCCGATCGTGAACCGGCCGGAAGAGGCCTACAACACGTTCATGCACAGCGACATCGACGTGCTGGTGCTTGAGAACGCGGTGCTCATCAAAGACAGGCAGCGGGCCAACGTCGAGGCGCGGCGCAGCGACGGCGTCAACGGCAGCGAGGCCGACCCGACGCTCGAACAGGTTTGGGCCTGTCCGGCCTGCGGGGGCGATTTGAAGCGCAATGGCTCGACGGCGGCTTGCGCCGGGTGCAGCAAGACCTTCAAGAGCGAAGACGGCATCTGGCGGATGTTCCACCCGCACGAGAAGACCGACGCGGATGTGACCGACCAGGTGAAACAGTTCTACGAGGAACATCCATTCCCGAACTACGACGTCGATGAGGACCTTCGCACGCTGATTTCCAAGAGCCGCAAGGGTGTTTACGGAAAACTCATGGGTGAGCAGATTCCGTACAACTCCCGCGTGCTGGAGGTCGGCTGCGGAACCGGTCAGTTGTCTAATTTTCTCGGCATCGGCTGCCGCAGCGTGATCGGCACGGACCTGTGCGGCAATTCGCTCAAACTGGCCGAGACCTTCCGGCGCAGCCAGGGACTCAATCGCGTGCGGTTCATGCAGATGAACCTGTTCCGCCCGGCCTTCAAGAAGGAGCAGTTCGACGTCGTGCTCTGCAACGGCGTGCTGCACCACACCAGCGACCCGTACGGCGGCTTCCAGAGCATCAGCAAACTGGTCAAGCCCGGCGGCTATATCGTCATTGGTCTGTACAATACCTACGGCCGGCTCCTGCTGGACGGCCGCCGCGTGCTGTTCAACATGACCGGCGGACGGTTCAAGTGGATCGATCCCTATATCCGCAAGACCAAGATGTCGGCCGGAAAGCAGGACGCCTGGTTCCACGACCAGTACATGCATCCGCACGAGTCCAAGCACACCATGGGCGAAGTCCTGGAGTGGTTTGACAAGAACGGCTTCGACTTCGTGAACGGCGTCCCCAAACTGCGGGCGCGGGATTCATTTGGCAACAAGGAAAAGTTGTTTGAGCCCGCAAGCCCGGGAACCAAACTCGATCGGGCGTGGTCCCAAATGCGAATGATCATTACCGGCAACCGCGAGGGCGGTTTCTACATCATGATTGGAAAGAAGAGGGGCGGACAATGATCAAGCCCGCATGGTATCCCGACGACAGACAATTGCGGCAGTTTTCGGTGGCGGCGCTGATTGGCTTCCCCCTGATCGCATGGGCCTTCCACAAGTGGCTGGGCTGGTCGGACGGTTCCTATTGGATCGCCGCGCTGGGTCCGATCATCTGCGTGCTGGGTCTGGCCATTCCGGGGGCGGTGTATCCGCTTTACACCGGGCTGTTGGCGATCACGATGCCCATTGGCTGGATCGTGTCGAACGTGGTTCTTCGGTTCATTTTCTATGTCATTCTCATGCCGCTGGGACTGGTGTTTAAGATGATGGGGCGTGATGTGATGGTGCTCAAGAAGCCGCAGGCGGCGAGTTACTGGGTGAAGCACGAGCAGCGTGCCGACGCACTCAGTTACTACCGGCAGGCCTGATAACGCAGGACGGAAAGGAAGTTCAGATGGACGCGCCGAGAAACGGGACCGATTCGGGCAATCAATTCGCGCAGCAGGGACAGGAGCAGCGCACCGGTCTTCTGGCCGATTTCATCTACCTGCTGAAGAACAATCGGAAGTGGTGGATGCTGCCGCTGATCCTGGTGCTGATCGTATTCGGCATTTTCATGGTTCTGTCGAGTTCAGGCGTTGCGCCGTTTATTTACACGGTGTTCTGATTCGATGATTGGCCGGATGTTCGCCTTCTTCCGGTGCGGAGTGGTTTGTCAATGAACATCTTGGGCATCTCAGCTTTTTATCATGACTCGGCCGCGGCGCTGATCGTCGACGGCCGGATCGTCGCCGCTGCGCAGGAGGAGCGCTTCACCCGGAAGAAGCACGACTATCGCTTCCCCGAGAACGCGGTGAATTACTGCCTGAAGGAAGCGGGCATCACCGCGGCGCAACTGAATCACGTCGCGTTTTATGACAAACCGCTGCTCAAATTCGAGCGGCTGCTTGAAACCTATCTCGCCTACGCCCCGCGCGGGTGGACGTCCTTCAAGGAGGCGATTCCGCTCTGGCTGCGGCAGAAGTTGCACCTGCCGCGCGAGATGGACAAGGCCCTGGGCGGCGCATTCAAGGGCCGCTACATCTTTACCGAGCACCACGAGTCCCACGCGGCCAGCGCGTTCTTCCCGTCGCCGTTCGAGGAAGCCGCCATCATCACCCTCGACGGCGTGGGCGAGTGGGCCACGGCCAGTTACGGCGTCGGTCGCGGCAACAGGATGTCGCTCACGCACGAACTGCACTTTCCGCACTCGCTGGGCATGCTCTATTCCGCATTCACGTACTTCACCGGCTTCAAGGTCAACTCCGGTGAATACAAACTGATGGGCCTCGCGCCTTACGGCGAGCCGAAGTACGCCGACCTCATCCGCACTCATCTCATGGACATCAAGGAAGACGGCTCCTTCCGGATGAACATGGACTACTTCAACTATTGCGAAGGGCTGACCATGACGAACGAGAAGTTCGATCGGCTCTTCGGCGGCCCGCCGCGCGCGGGAGAGTCTAAAGTGACGCAGCGCGAAATGGACCTCGCGGCCAGCGTGCAGCAAGTCACCGAAGAGGTCATGCTCAAGATTTCCCGCCACGTCCACAAGACGACCGGCATGAAGAACCTGTGCCTGGCCGGCGGCGTGGCGCTCAATTGCGTCGGCAACGGCGAGATACTTCGCGACGGCTGCTTCGACAAGATATTCATTCAGCCGGCGGCGGGCGATGCCGGCGGCGCGCTGGGGGCGGCGCTGTTCGTCTGGTATCAACTGCTGGGCAACAAGCGCGAAAGCGACAACGTCCGCGACAAGCAGAGCGCCTCGCTGCTGGGCCCGCGGTTCAGCAACGAGGAGATCAAGTCCTATCTTGATTCGATCGGGGCCAAGTACCATTTCTTCAGCGACCCCGCCGCCCTGGCCGACAAGGTTGCCGAGCAGATGGCCCAGGAAAAGGTCATTGGTCTTTTTCAAGGCCGCATGGAATTCGGCCCCCGTGCCCTGGGCAGCCGCAGCATCATCGGCGATGCGCGCAGCCCCAAGATGCAGGCGCTGATGAACGTCAAGATCAAGTTCCGCGAGAGTTTTCGGCCATTCGCGCCCTGCGTGCTGCGCGAGCACGTGCACGAGTATTTCGAAATGCGGCCCAACGAGGAGAGCCCGTACATGCTCCTCGTCGCCGACGTCCAGAAGGACAAGCGGACCAACCACAACGACGACGGCCTGTTTGGCATCGAAAAACTCAATCAGATTCGCTCGGTCGTACCGGCGATTACGCATGTGGATTACTCCGCCCGCGTACAGACCGTCGACAAGGAGCGGCACGGCCTCTTCTATGACATCATGAAGCGATTCCATGTGCGCACCGGCTGTCCGGTCATCATCAACACCAGTTTCAACGTGCGCAGCGAGCCGATCGTCTGCTATCCTGAAAACGCGTATCGCTGTTTCAAGTTCACGAACATGGACGTGCTCGTGCTGGAGAACTTCCTGCTGCTCAAGGAGGAACAGCCCGGGGCGAAGGCCGTGGACTTCCAGGACTATTTGAACGAGTTCGAACTCGATTGAGAAAGCAAGGCACATAGGCACTGCGGCACGCAGGTGAATAAGGAGCCCCGGGCTTCAGCCCGGCCGGTGTTCAAAAGATGGCAATTATCGAGACAAACTGGAGCGTAACAAAAAAAGACCTTCGCCTGTTCGGCACGGTCGGCGCCGTGGTGTTCGGGCTGGTGGGCGCCGGTGCGTTGTTGAAACTGGGCTGGCTCACCGGCTACGTCGGCAAACTGCTCTCCTGGCCGGTCATGGCGATTCTGGCGGGTTTGTGCTGCATTAGTCTTGCGCTGGTCGGCAAGAAGAAGCCGATCCCCGAGGCGATGCGGCCCTACGCGATTGCCGGCGTGGTCGTGTTTGCGCTGCTTGCGATTCTATTCAAGACGGGGACGCTGGTGCCCGGCCCCTGGGGCCTGATCGCCATCGCCGGGTTGTTTCTGGTCGGCGGGTTCGCCGTTCCGGATGGGTTGAAACCTGTCTATTTCGTGTTCATGGCAGCGACGTTTCCGATCGGCATGGTGATGGGTCCGGTTGTCCTTGGCGTGATCTTCTACGGTCTCTTTACGCCGGTCGCGCTGGTGTTCAAGGCCATCGGCCGCGACGCGATGACCCGCAAGTTCGACCCTGACGCGAAGACGTACTGGGTCGAGCACAAGGACGCCGAGCCGAAGCGGTATTTCCGCCAATTCTGAAATCTTTGTGATGCAGGCTTCCAACCTGCGATCCACAAACGCACTTCGGACGGAAGAGCAGGCAGGGATGCCTGCACCACAAGTTTACCGGCCGGCGGCTTTGAGCGCGGCGGGAACGAACTCCACCAAGTCCGTGGCGATCAAGCCGTGCTGGCCCTTCGCATTCGCGGCCAGGTCGCCGGCACGGCCGTGAAGGTGCGCGCCGAGGACGGCGGCGTCGAAGGGCGGAAGGCCCTGGCCGATGAGCGATGCGATGACGCCGGTGAGGGCATCGCCGGTTCCGCCGGTGGCCATGCCGGGGTTGCCGGTGCGATTGATTCGCGAGCGTTCGCCGTCGGTGATCAGCGTGTCGGCCCCTTTCAGCACGATGACATTTCGGCCGGCGGTAGACGGTGTGCGTTTGAATCTCCGCAGGAGCGAGTCGGCTGCTGCTGCTCGATCGGATTGAATGCGCTTCGTCGTGGTTTGCAGCAATCGCGCGCACTCGCCGGGATGCGGGGTGAGGATGCAATCATGTAGACCGTCTATTTTCACTCCGCCTGGATGTGCGAGTGCGAGCGCGTTGAGGGCGTCGGCGTCGATCACCAGCGGGGCCGCGCCGCACAGGCTCTGCATGAGTTTCACCAGTGCGCGACACCAGCGCTCATCGCCAAGTGACAGACCGGGGCCGATGGCGATGGCATTTGAGCGTCGGTCCCCCTCGAGCAGGCCGTGATGCCAGAGATGCGCAAGCGCGGCCTTCACATCAAGCCGCTCATATCGGTCGAAGGGGAGCGGGACGGTCGTTGCGCACGGGCACAGAGTGGCGACAAATGGCTGAATTGGCGCCGGGCATGCGACGGTGACCAAACCCGCGCCGGCGCGGAGTGCGGCGTTGGCCGCGAGGGCCGGCGCACCGATCATGCCGGTCGATCCGCCGACGATCAGCACGCGGCCGAAATCGCCCTTGTGGGCGTCGCGACGGCGGTGGGGGAGCGTCGGCAGCCTTGAAATGCGCTTCATGTCGATTTTTCGCCGATGCGGTTAATCGTTGCCGCGAGATAGCCCGCGGCAAAGCCGTTGTCGATGTTGACCACGGCAAGGCCGGTCGCGCATGAGTTCAGCATGGTCAGCAACGGTGCGACGCCGCCGAAACTTGCGCCATAGCCGACGCTGGTCGGCACGGCGATGACCGGTGCCTCCACGAGTCCAGCCACAACGCCGGGCAGCGCGCCCTCCATGCCCGCTGCGACGATGATGACCCGCGCATCACGCAGGGTGGGGGCATGGTGCAGCAGGCGATGAATGCCCGCGACGCCGACGTCACAGATCACCTTCGTTGTCTGATCCATGATCTCGCAGGTGACGCGGGCCTCCTCGATGACCGGCAGGTCGCTGGTGCCGGCGGTGACGAGGGCGATGACGCCGACCGAGGGTGAATTCTGTTTTTGTCGCAATGTGACACACCGGGCAACCGGGTGGTGCTGGGCGGCGGGCGATTGTGCGGCGATGGCGGTGAACTGCTCCGGCGTTGCGCGGGTGGCGAGGACGTTGCCGCCGCCCGCGGCGAGTTTGGCGAAGATGGTCGCGGCTTGATCGGCCGTCTTGCCCGGGCAGTAGATGACTTCGGTGAAGCCGCGCCGCAGCGACCGATGGTGGTCGATATGGGCGAACTCCGTCGCTTCAAACGGCAGATGTTGCAGTTCGCGGAGGGCCTCGTTGACGGCGACCGTGCCGCCGCGGACCGATTCGAGAAGGGACTGCAGGCGCTGTGCATCCATTGGAGGGTTTCCCAATCGGTCATGGGCGACCGCGTTTTTCCGCCCGATACGCGGACTTCCAACCATCATACCGGACGTGTGCCCGCAACGCGGAAAGTGCCGATGATGATGATAAGTAGTGCGGGCGCATTGGGTTATGCGCTGTTTGAGGGGTTCAGGATTTTGACTCAGTGTCATAACAATGGTATAATCGGGGCGTCTTTGGCAGGTATGCCGTGACCGGGCGATGGTTCTTGTCGCCTGATACGGTGAGTGCGGGCTGAAGGCAGCCTTTCGTATTCCGTCGTTCGCGGATTGAAACTTTCATGGCCATGGATCAGGCAAACGTGGTGGGTCGTCGACTCGTGGACCTGGTCCGTCGGGAGCGCGCCGCGCCGGTGCGGCTGGCGGAGCGGCTCAACGCTGACTGGACGGCGGATTGCCTGAGGCAGTTGCTTACCTGTGACGATGGCGAGGTGCTGGAGGCGGCCATACACGCCCTGGCGTTGATCGGATCGATGGCGGACGTGCCGTCGCTGGCGCGGGTTCTGCATCACGATGACGCGGACGCGGCCGCCGCCGCCGAACAGGCCATGTGGTCTATATTCTTCCGGGCCGGCGGGGATCTGGCCCAATCGGTGCTGAACAGGATTGCCGGTTCGATCAGCGCGGGCGACACCGAGAACGTCGTGCCGCTGCTCACCGAGTTGATTCGCACGCACCCTGCATACGCCGAGGCCCACCATCAGCGGGCGCAGGCCCATTACCTTGCCGATCGATTCGACGCCGCCCTGCGCGACGCGCAGCGCGCCGTTCGTCTCAATCCGCATCATTTCGAGGCGATCGCGCTTCAGGGACATTGCATGGCCGCGATGGGCCGATGGGCCGATGCCGTGCAGCACTATCAGAATGCCCTGCGAATCAACCCGCGCATGACCGCCGTGCGCCGAGCGATGCGCGGCGTGCGATCCCGTTCGGCCGCACCGGCGCGGTAGGCGCTGCGCTTCACGTCTTGTCCGGATCCAGTTGCCTTAATAGACGAAAATCATAAATTCCGGTGCTGTGACCGTCGCCCCAGACAATCTGCATGGCGTAGTTCCCCACCAGTTTGGCGTCGGCGAACTCCACCGCCCGGCTGATGCCCGCGGGCAGGATCGGCAACGACCGGCCCTGCGTGACCGGTCTGGCGGCGCGCTGTTCGCGCTCCTCGCGGCAGGTGGCACACGGACAGTTCTTGCGCAGAAATTCGAGGGAATACCGGCTGCGGCGACCGTCGGCCCAGGTGATGAACAGTCCGTCGCGCCGATCGAGGCGCAGGTCGGCTGGTCGGGCTGCGTCAAGGGTGCCGTTGGGGGAGGCGGAGGTGTTGGTCGGGTCGGAGTCGCTCATGGGATTTCGTGCTCACGCACCGATCAGCGACTCGATTCGAAGCACGGCCTGCATACTGAGGGCGTCCTCGGGGTCGGCCGGCTCGCAGGCGGCGAACCACGCCGGCCGCGTGCCCTCGCGCTTCAGCCGGTCGAGCAGCGCCTGCAGGCGGTGTGCGCACAGTTCGGCCGCATCGCTGTCGGGGCCCACGCCGAGATTGAGCAGGACCACGTCGCTGTCGGTGAGCACATGATAGCACGGTTGGAGCATGAACTGCACGGCCAGCCGCGAACCCAGTGCACCATCGATGAACGCAAGCACGTCGCGATCGCGCTCGTTGACCGGCGGCGGGTCGAAGCGCTTGATGGAGTCGCGCGGGGTGTCGAGCCTGGCGTCGCGGGTCAGTCCGAAGACCTCTTCGGCGAAGTCGACGGTGTCGTGCATGGCCCGGCGCACGGCCGCCTCGGCCTGCTGGCGCGAGCGAAAGACGTCTGCCAGCGCGTTGGGGCAGGGCATGATGAAGACCCGGACGTCGTAAGAATATGCATGTCGAAAATGCGGCTCGGCATCGGTCTCGACAAAGACCAGTGTCGATGATCGTGGACGGTGAAGCCGCTGAATCTCCGCCGGCAGCCGTTCAAACACGAGGTCCGGATCGATGGCCGCGGTGGTCGAGGAATCCATGTCGTCGTCGGGAATCGCCAGCCGCAGGGCCGGCGCCGAGCCGGTTGTGCCGGCCTTCTTGCCGCCGGTCAGCCGCAGATGATGGCTGGCCCCCTGGGTGCGCCGGGCGGCGAGCCGTCGTGCGAGGGTGGTCTTGCCGCTGCCCGGCGGGCCGGCAATGTGGACAACCTTGATCGGCAAAGCGGCAACTCCGAGAAACTCGGCATCGAAAAGGCAGGACGCAGAGGATTCTATGCCTCTGGGTAAATGGAAGGAAAGGCAAAACACCTTTGAAAATGGGGTCGCGCCAGGCGCGCCAGTGGTCCAAATGGCCCGGAAGTGCGCTAGAAGGGGGCGTCTTCGTCGGGGTCGGGCGGGCCGGGACCCTCGGCGTCAAAAACCGGGCGCGGGCGCTCAGGGGGCGGCTGGACCACCCGCAGATCTTGGGCGGGCGGGCTGTATTCGCTCTCATCGCGCAGCCGCATGGCGGCCGGCGGCACGAACCGCATGAACTGCGGCTGGAACAGAAGTTCGACCGTGCCGGTCGGACCATTTCGCTGCTTTTCGACAATCAACTCCGCTTTACCGCGGATCTCGGGCGGGATGGCGTTCTTGTCCTGGCAGTAGTACTCCTCGCGGTGAAGCAGGATGACCACGTCGGCGTCCTGCTCGATGGCGCCGCTTTCGCGCAGGTCGCTCATGCGCGGGCGGTTGCCGGTTCGGGCTTCGACCTGGCGGTTCAACTGCGCGAGGGCCACGATGGGGACTTTCAACTCGCGGGCCAGGCCCTTGAGTCCGCGGCTGATCGCGGAAATCTCCTGCTGTCTGCTTTCCTTGGATGCCCGGTCAAACATGAGTTGCAGGTAGTCGACAAAGATGACCTGGATGTCGTGCCGCATCTTCAGCCGCCGCGCCTTTGCGCGAAGTTCCATGACGCTCATGCCCGGCGTGTCGTCGACATAAATGGGGCAGTCGCGCATGTGGCCCATGACCAGTTGCAGGTGGGTGATCTCGCGCTCGTTCAGCCGGCCCTGCCGCATGCGGTACATCTCGACCTCGCCACGCGAGCAGAGCATGCGCTGGGCGATCTGCAGGTTGCTCATTTCGAGGGAGAAGAAGGCACACGGCACGCCGCGGTCGCCGCGCTCGCCGATGCCGATGTTGGCGAGCATGGAGAGGCCGATGGCGGTCTTGCCCATGCTGGGGCGGGCGGCGAGGACGATCAGGTCGCCGTGCTGCATGCCGCCGAGCATGTGGTCGAGTTCGAGGTACCCCGTGGCGACGCCGGACAGCGCGCCTTCCTCCTGCGATTCGATCTGCTTCCACGTCTGGTCGAGGAACTCGCGAATGGACAGGGCGTTGTTGCTGATGCGCTGCTCGGTGACGCCGAAGAGTTTCTTCTCGGCATCGTCCATGATCTGCTGCGCGGGATCGGCCTGGTCATATGCGCATTGCATGATCTGGCCGGCGCAGGCGATGACGTCGCGAAGCATGCCCTTGTCGCGGACGATGCGGGCGTAGTATTCGACGTTGGCGGCGGAGGGAACTGACTCGCAGAGGGTGATGAGGTACTCGCGCCCGCCGACGGCGTCGAGTTGGTCGACCCGGCGCAGTTCGTCCTCCAGCACGATGATGTCGATGGGCCGGTTCTGGTCGTACAGGTCGACCAGGACTTCGAAGAGGGTGCGATGGTCGGGCCGGTAGAAGCGGCGGGCTTCATCGCGCGGAATGATCGGCAGGACCTGGCCCACGGCCTCGCGGTCCAGCAGCATCGACCCCAGCAGACTCATCTCCGCCTCAAGATCCTGGGGCGGAAGACGGTCGGTGATGGATTCAGACGGCCGTCGTGGTGGCTGATTCTGCGTCGGCGGCGGGCTGCTTATCTGCGACATCCTTGTCCGCCTCCAGTTCGTCTGCCGACTTCTCTCGCACGATCCAGACTTTCACGTTGGTCCGCAGATCATCTGCGAGAACGACGGCGACCTCAAGGGTGCCGATCTCCTTGATGTTCTGCGACATCTTGATCTGGTCGGGCTGAACGGTGTGTCCTTCGTCGAGCAGGGCGCGTGAAATCTCGCGCGGTCCGACGGAGCCGTAGAGATGCCCCTCGGGATTGCAGGCGGCGCTGATGGTGACTTCGACGCCGCTCAAGCGCTCGAGGACGCCAACGAGAACGGCGCGCTTTTGCTCGCGCTCGGCGGCGGCGACCTTCTTGTCGACCTCGATCTTCTTGAGGTTCGCCTTGGTCGGCTCGAGCGCCAAGTGATGCGGCAACAGATAGTTGCGGGCATAGCCCTGCGACACCTCGACGACGTCGCCGCAGAAGCCGAGTTTTTCAATGTCTTTTCGCAGTACGAGTTTCATGTTCATATTGCCGACTCCGATCGATGCCGCGTGTTGATATCTTCACGCGAGTGTGTATTACCTGTGAATATCAATCGTTGTGAATTCCCTGTTGCCGGGTCCTGTTCGAGACTTCGAATCTCAGGTCTTGGACCCCAAATCTCGATTCTCCAATTTCAAATCTGAAATCTCAGATCTCAGATCTCAGATCTCAAAACGGCACGTCCTCGCCGCCGCTGTCCATCGGCGGCATTTCCTCGCCTTCACCGGCGGGCGCGGTCGCGCGGGCCGCGGGTCGCGCGGCCGGTCGTGCCGGCCCCCGGCTCTCGCCATAGTCGCGTCCGCCGGCGGGCCGCTCGCCGCCTCGCTCACCGCCGGGCGCGCCGAGAAATTGAAAATTGTCAACAATTACGTACAACTTGCTTCGCTTGCCGCCGCCGTCCTTGGCCTCCCAACTGTCATACTTGAGGCGGCCTTCCACCATCAACTGTTTGCCCTTGCTCATGTATTGATTGAGCGTTTCGGCCTGCTTGCCGTAGCATCGCAGATCGACAAAGCAGACTTCTTCGCGCATCTCGCCGCCGTCCTGCGGACGCCATTTGCGGTTGATCGCCATGCCCATTTCGCACACCGCCGAACCGCTGGGCAAATAGGACAACTGCGGGTCGCGGGTCAGGTTCCCGGCCAGGATGACCTTGTTGAAATTAGCCATTTCGACTGCTCCTTGCCGTTCCGAGACCATGCACGACAACGGTCACTCACCACTGCACGCCGCCGACTCCATCGGCGATGCGAACACCGCCGGCTTCGGCTGGCGGGCGAGATCAAACATCAGGATCCACGTCGACTTCAACGTCGTCGACCTCCGCGGCCGGCGCATCCTTGACCGCCGTCGCGCCGCCGGCATCACCCTCGGCCGGTCGTCGATCACGCCGCGGGCCGCGGTCGCCGCCGCCCCAGCGATCACCGCCGCCGCCGCGCTCGCCGCCGCTGCCCCATTCATCGCCGCCGCGGGCAAACGTCTTGGGCGGCGGGCCGGCCGCCAGGCTCTTGGCAATGGCTTCGTCGCTCATCTTGTCGCGGCGAATGATCAGCACGCGAATCGTCTTCTCGCCGAGTTGAACGTCGCGCTCGATGCCGTCGATCTTGAGCGGGTCGCAGCGGAAGTAGGTCAGGATGTACAGACCCCGCTTGAAGCCGTTCATGTCGTAGGCGAGTTTGCGCTCCTCCCAGTTCTTCAGGCCGATCAGCGTCGCGCCGGCTCGTTCAAGAATGCGCTTCACTTCCGCCTCGGCCGCGGTCGCGTCCGCCGCCAGCGAGGGGTCCAACAGAAACATGCCTTCATAGTTCTTCACAACGTATGCTCCTTACAAGCCCGGCAATAAGCCGCATTCAACCTTATCTCGAGTATTCGCCGGCCCTCTGCTTCCGCCGAGGGCATTTGTGCGTCGCTTACGTCGCGCCTTCGGAATCGTCCGTTGCGCGATTCACCTCGTTCATGGCCCGGGTCATCCCGTCCCGCAGCCACATCTCCACTGCGTCCGCCGCGCGCTCGATCGCGGCATCCGCTTCGGCTCGCTCACTCTCGGCAAACTTGCCAAGCACGAAGTCCGACAGCGAGCCGTGCGTCGGGCGTCCGATGCCGATTCGCAGCCTCGGAACCTCCTCGGTGCCGAGCACGCGGATGACGTCGGCCAGACCCTTCTGACCGGCCGACGATCCACCCGGCTTCATCCTCAGCCGCGCGAGCGGCAGGGCCGAGTCGTCGGCGACCACCAGCACGTCGGCCGGCGGACACTGGTAGAAGTTCACGGCCTCGATGACGCTCTTGCCGCTGACGTTCATGTACGTCATGGGGCGGAGCAGCGTCACGCGCTGGTCGGCGATTCGGCCGTCGACCACCAGTCCGCGAAACTTGTTCTGCCATTCGCCGAGCGACCAGCGCCGGGCGAGCAGGTCGGCGACGCGAAAGCCGACATTATGCCGCGTGTCGACATAATCGCGTCCCGGATTTCCCAAACCGACCACGAGCTTCATCGTCATTACGCGGCTGTGTGCCACTGCTCTTTGAGCAGTGAGCCAATACGGAGACATTCACTCGTGCTCGCACTGCTCATCCGCCGCGGCGGACAGTGGCACACGAGGTTCCGCTTCATGCGGCGAAACTCCGGTTTTCTACTTCTTCTCCTCGGCCGCGCCCTCTTCCTCGATCTTGCCCTTGGCAATGACTTCGGGTTCGGCGGTGCCGCCTTCGGCCGCCGCGACAGGCGTCTCGGCGCGGGCCAGCGGCACGCGGACCGTCAGCACGACGGCGTCCTCGTCGGACATCGCCTTCACGCCGGTCGGCAGTTGGATTTCCTTCACATGCAGCACGTGGTCGAGCGCGAAGTCGCTGACGTTGATTCGAATCGAATCGGGGATGCTGGCCACGGGGCATTCGATTTCCAGATCCATGATTTCCTGTCGCAGCACGCCGCCGTCGGCGACGCCCTTGGCCGTGCCCTTGAGTTCGATGGGCACGCGCAGGGTGACGCGCTCGGTCAGGTCGACGCGGGCGAGGTCGATGTGGATCAACGTGGAACCCAGATGATCGTACTGCACGTCCTTGATGAGGCAGGACTGGGTCTTGCCGCCGAGTTTGAGATTGACCAGGTGCGCACCGTGGTGCAACTGGGTCTCGACCTCCTTGTAGGTCAGCACGACCGGTTCGGGATCGATTTTGTGTCCGTAGACGATGCCGGGAATCTTGCCCTGCTTGCGAAGGCGGGCGGCGGCGCGGGAGCCGGCAGCCTTGCGCGGTTCAACGGTGAGCGTTTGAATATCCATGTTGTATACACCTCAACTCATCACGACTTATTAAACAAACTGCTGACGGACTGATGCTTGTGAATGCGGGCGATGGCTTCGCCCAGCAGTTCCGCGACGCTGAGCGTGCGGAAGTTTGGGATCCTGGCCCGAATTTCGGGGGAAACGGGAATCGTGTCGCCGACCGCCACTTCATTCAGATTCGCGGCGGCCAGTCGCTCGACGGCCGGACCGGCCAGCACGGCGTGGGTCGCGGCGGCCCGGACGCTGCGTGCGCCGCGCTCGCGGACGATCTTGGCGGCTTCGCAGACCGTGCCGGCGGTGGCGATCATGTCGTCGATCATGAGGACGTCGCGACCCTCGACGTCGCCGATGATGTTGTACATCACGGCGGTGCTCCCGCTGGTGCGGCGCTTGTCGATGACGGCCAGTTCGCAGCCCATCTTCTCGGCGTAACTGCGGGCGCGTTTCACGTTGCCGACGTCGGGACTGACCAGGGTCAGATTGTTGAAATCAAGACCCTGGTAGTGTTTCAGGAAGACCGGCTCGGCCTGCAGATGATCCACGGGGATGTCGAAGAATCCCTGAATCTGGGCGGCGTGCAGGTCCATGGCGAGGACGCGATCGGCGCCGGCCTGGCGGATGAGGTTGCTGACCAGTTTGGCGGTGATCGGGGTGCGACCCTCGTCCTTGCGATCCTGCCGGGCGTAGCCGAAGTAGGGCAGCACGGCGGTGATGCGATTGGCCGAGGCGCGGCGCAGACAATCCATGAACACGAGGAGTTCGAGCAGGTTGTCGTTGACCGGGCGGCAGGTGGACTGCACGACGAAGACGTCGCGGCCGCGGACGTCGTCATTCAGGCGCACGAAGAGTTCGCCGTCGGGAAACGTCTCGGCCTGCACGCGACCGGGACGGATGTCGAGGTAGGCGCAGATCGCGTCGGTCAGGGCGATATTGGATCGTCCGCTGAAGACCTTGAGTTCCCCGGGATTGTCACGCATGGACATGGTTCACGCGATCCCCGTCTGGGCGGGCGGTCGGCGGACCGCCTGCGACTTCTGTCGAGATTCACCCTGTCCGCGAACGCCGGCGGCGCCGCGGGCCGCGTCGAGCGCGGTGAGGATGCCGGGGCCGACGATGGCGCCGTCTTCGATGAGGGTGCCGTCGCCGACGTAGGCATAGGGTCCGATGACGCAGCGGGCGCCGACACGGGCGTTGCCCTCGAGGGTGCTGAAGGGGCGAATGGTGGCGTCCGGGCCGATGTGGGCGCGGGCGTCGATCCACGTGGTCGCGGTGTCCACAATGGTGACACCGGTCTCCATCCAATGCTGCTGAATGCGGGTCTGCATGAGGCGGTTGACCTCGGCCAGGTCCACGCGGGAGTTGATGCCGGTGGCATCGGCCGCGGGCACCGAGGTGGAGGCGCGAACCGTCCGGCCCTTGTCGCGCAGGATGCTCAAGGTGTCGGTCAGGTAGTACTCGCCCTTGGCATTGTTGGGCTTGATGTCTTTGAGGGCGCCGAGCAGTTCGCCGGCGTCGTAGCAATAGTAACTGGGGTTGACCTCATGGATGCCGAGTTGGGCCGGCGTGCAGTCGCGGTGTTCGACGATGCCAGTGAAGTCGCCCTTGTCATTGCGGATGATGCGGCCGTAACTGGTCGGATCGGCCAGTATGGTCGTAGCGATCGACGCGGCGGAGGCCGTGGCGCGATGTGCGCCGAGCAGATCCCGCAGCGTCTGCCCACGGATCATCGGCATGTCGCCGGCGATGACGATGATGTCGCCGGTAAAGCCCTGGAGTGCGTCCTGGCACATCATGACCGCGTGGCCGGTGCCTTTTTGCTCGCGTTGTTCGACGAATTCGATTCCGGCTTCGCGGCCGTAGGCGGCCATGATGGCTTCTTTCGCGAAACCGACCACGACGATGAATCGCCCGATGCCCGCCTCGCGACAGGCGCGAAGGACATGGCCCAGCATGGGCACGCCACAGACTTCATGCATGACCTTGGGCAGTTCGGTCTTCATGCGCGTGGAACGACCGGCGGCAAGGATGATGGCCAGCGCGTCGCGCGTGCCGCCAGAAGTTGTCTCACCGCGTGCAGAGGTCATGACCACTCCGAAAGCTCAAGAAAAGGAGCTACCCGGCAAGGATTCGAACCTTGACCAACAGGACCAAAACCTGTTGTGCTACCGTTACACTACCGGGTAGTGTTGTAGCGCATTGTATTGCAGCAGCTACGCGAGATGCCGGGTGCGAATGTTCATTCGCGAGAGCATCCCCAATGTGCCCGCAGGCGAGATCGGACGCGGCTGCGACTGGTTCCACCCGTGGGCTAGAGCATTCAGCCGCGTGCCGAAAGCCCTCCGACCGCCGCCGCGAACAATTCGCGCCATCGGCCTGCCCTTCTAGGGGGACGTCGTTAGCACCGTCCGCGATTTTCCTCCCACGGACCGTGCAGGGCTAGAAAGATAAGGGCGGGGATATGGAAAGTCAACCGGATTCATAAGTAATTTTCTGATAGGAGGTTGCCGCTGTTCGCCGGGACGAAATTGGCGGCCGATTGGGGCTGCCGATGTCCACGCCCTGGCTCGTCGTTGGCGACCCCGGTGCGCGTGACAAACAAATCGGGGTCGAACTGTGTGCTCCGGGATTCGCTGGTGACTGCGAATACCCGGTGTTCGACCCCGCGGGTATGGGGAAGGAGGTACTTGTCAGCCGGGCTGCTCAGGTGAGGGCGTGCGCCGGCAGCCGTTCCTGCAGGCCGGTCAGCACCGCGAGTTCCTGATTCAAGCCCTCGCGGTAGTTCGGCGAATCGGTCCGGTGGATTTCCACCTTCAACTCTCTCAGTCGCCGCTCAAGCATCTCGCAGAGCAGGTCCTTCTCTTCGATGGTCAGTTCCAGTTGCATGGCTCTCTCCTTCTATTCAATTGCCTCCGGCTCATCCGTCGTCATCGACCTCCGCGATGATTCGCAGGAGATCCGTGTCTGTCAGCAGACCCACCAGGCTCAGGCCTCTCATGACCGGCAGGCAGCCGATCCGCTGTTCGGCCATGGTTTCGATCGCGGTGAGGAGGATGGTCTCTTCGGGAATGGTGTAGACGTTCCGCGACATGACCTCCAGGACTTCCGTGGGACCGATGTAGAACGTGCCATTGGCCTCCGCCTTCTCATCCTCGATCATCTCCTCGCCGCAGGCGCGGCGCAGGTCGCGGTCTGAGACAATCCCGATCAATTGTCCATTGACGACGACAGGCAGGTGGCGAATGTTGGCATCCCGCATTTTTTTGACGGCATTGTGCAGGAATTCCCTCGGCCCGACGGTCACCAGTTTCACCCGCATCTGCTGATGCACCCGTTGCTGCAGCAGCGGTGAAAAAGTCGCAAGGTTCTCGCTTTCGATGAATCTCGCAAAAATGTCGGTTGACGTGACAATGCCGACGAGTTGATGTCCTGCGACGACCGGCATCGCATGGAACTTGCCCGCGGCCATCATTCGGGCGGCCGTGTGCAGGGCGGCATTTGCGTCGAGATGAATCGCCGGGCTGGTCATGATCTCCCGCACCAGCGACGGTCCGGCGATGATTCCATCCCGTGCCGGTCTGCGCTCGCATTCGAGTTTCCAGCCGACGGCCAGCAGCAGGTCGCGATCGGAAATCATCCCGGCCAGGCGGCCATTCTCCACCACGGGAAGGTGGTGGATGCTGTGCTCATCCATCAGACAGATGGCCTTGTCCAACGAATCGTTGGGCGCAACGGACAGGACATTGCTTTGCATGAGGGTCGCGAGTCGCATGGCAGTGACCTCCCTCGGTGGAATCGCCTGTGCAGACCGGCGCGGCAGGTGGATCCACCAGACTCAACCTAGCAATTGGGGTGCCGGGGAGAACGGGCTCCTAGGCGACCGGCAGGGCATGAATTGACCGTCCCAAAGTGAAAAATCCCGCAGCAGTGCGGAAAATGCCGCTATTGGTCCATGTGTGGCAGGCGCCTGATTTTGACTTGCTTCGATAATGGTGCCGCTGATTGGCGACTGGTGCGTTCAACCGCAGCCGTGAACATCGAACCCTCATGAACCAACGTGATCGCGGAGAGATTCTTCGGCCTCACGGAGGGCGCCCGCTACAAGCCTCCATTATTCGAGACGATGCCCGATATTCGACTTTGGATCGACGCGTTCTTCATTCAATGGGCTTGCACATTCAACTCGGCGACAGGTCGTAGCACTGGAGCGATTCGTCGGTGTCGCGCGTGCCGGATTGGGCGGTTGCCGGCGCGGGGACGGGCAGGGGCGTGTCGTCGTCCGCCAACTGGGCGGCCAGGACGGCGAACGCGGACTCGCACTTGCGGAATGCGCTGATCAGGTCGGGGTCGAACTGGGTGCCCGAGGCCTTGAGGATGATGGCGACGGACTCTTCGTGACTGTAGGGCGGCTTGTAGGGCCGGCGCGTGGTGAGCGCATCATAAACATCTGCAATCGCGACGATTCGAGCAGCCAGTGGTATCGCCCGCCCCTTCAGCCCGGCGGGGTAGCCGGCTCCGTTGTACCATTCGTGATGTGATGCGGCGATGTCCTCGGCCATGCGCAGATACTCGGCGCCGGGCACGCAATTGGCGACGCTGCGAATGGTCTCGACGCCGATTTTGACGTGCGTCCGCATGACCGCGCGCTGCTGGAGCGTCAGGTCGGCGGGTTTGAGAAGGACGTCGTCGGGGATTCCCACTTTTCCAATGTCATGCAAAGGGACGCTGCGGCGCAGGTCGCGCAGGAACTGTTCGTCGATGTGGAAATGAAGCGCCGTGTCGTTGCGGAGTTGTTCGGCCATGAGCAACGAATATCGCGTGACGCGCTCGACGTGGCGTCCGGTGTTGTCGTCGCGGTATTCGGCGAGTTTTCCGAGCGCGGCAACAATGGAATCCTGGGCCTGATCGCGGGCTTTTCGGCTGAGCGCGTCGGCGATGGCGGCGGCGGACATGTTGCAGAGTTGATCGAGGTATTCGAGGATCTGGGCGTCGAGGGGTTCGCCGTTGGGGCGATCGGCAATCCACAGCACGCCGACCGACGTGGCGGCGGCGGTGAGCGGGTGAATGACCGCGGGTCTGCCGAGGCGGACGGCGGCGGCCTCCACCGCGCCGGGCTTGTGCCCATCCGCCGGCATGTTAATGACGATTGACTTTTTATCAGTCAACACGGACGCGGCGAGGCCGTCGGTCACGAATCCGATTTCCGATGGCGAGAGGCCGACTTCCGCGCCGAGGGTGAGACCGGTGCCGCGCTCGTCGGCCAGCATGATGACAGCCTTGCGGCAGCCGGTCAGTTCGGCGGCCGCTGCGGCGGATCGGGCGAGCACGGCGTTCAGGGTGAAGGCCTCGTTGAGGCTGTGCGAGAATTCGAGCAGCAGTGAGAGGACCCGGCTCTGCTCGTCACCACGGCCGACGGGTCCGGCCCAGGCCGACAGGCGGACGTGCAGTCGCGCGAGCGACGCGGCCTGGTCGAGTTGCCCCTGCGGGATTTCGTTTCGGTCCAGCACCAAATCGACGCCTGCCTCGGTGAGCGCGGCGACGTCGCGCTCGAGGAGTTCGGGAATGAGCACGGTCACGACGGCCGTAGCATTCCGCGGGTCCTTGCGAATTCGCCGCACGAAGCCGGTCGCCGCGGCGACTTCGGGCGGGTCGATCACGATCATGGCCGGAGCCGCGGCGGCGGAGAGCGTGGTCAGTGCGGCTGAGAATCGCGTCTCCACGATCTCGTAGTCCTCGCCGGCGGCCATTTTCTTGACGTCCCGTCGCACGGCATTGTCATCGCTGATGATCACCATGAGCGGGCGCTTCTCAGCGGCCTTGGCACGCGAATCCGACTGCGGCGTCTCGGAATCCTCGGTCTTGCGGGTGGCGGCCACGACACGATTGCGGCCGGTGTTCTTGGCTGCATAGAGACATTCATCGGCTTCGCGCATCAGGTCGGAGGCCTCTTCGTGGGCGTTGCCGCGCTCCGCCGCGCCGAGGCTGATGGTGGCCTTCAGGTTCTGGCCGTCCGACGTAAAGGTATGAGCCTCGATGGCCGCACGCAGTTTCTCGGCGCATGCGGCAGCGCCTTCGAGTCCCCCCTGAGGGCAGAGGACCATGAACTCCTCACCGCCGACCCGGCAAACCGTGTCGGTGGCGCGCAGGTTGGCGCGCAGGATTTCGGCTGTTTGTCTGAGCACGACGTCGCCGACGGCATGGCCAAGGGTGTCGTTGACCATTTTGAAATGGTCGATGTCGAGCATGATGATGCTCAGCGCGTCGGCGTACATCCGCCGATTGCTCCACAGCAACTGGAGTTTGTTCATCGCCTCGCGCCGATTCGGCAGGCCGGTCAACTCGTCCGTGACCGCAAGTTCCGATCGAACGTGCAGATCGCGGGTGCGCTGGGCGAGTCGTTCCTCGAGCCGGGCGCGCTCTTCGTCGAGTTGCTTTTCGAGGTCGCGAATCAGGCCGCGCAGTTTGGCGGGCTCGGCGGAGCGCTGGGCGATCGTGGTTGCGAGCCGATTGAATTCGTTACAAAGGGCTACATACTGCGAATGACCCGGCCGCGGCATGCGCAGCGTTTCATCCTCGCGTCCGAGCCGGGCGGATTCGGAGGCAATGCGACCAATCTGGATGCGAAAGATCTCCTGGGTCCAGGCCAGGGCGCCGGCGACCAGCCCGGCCGTCAGGAATGCAGACCAGTAGGGCCCGCCCGCGCCGGTTCCGGCCCAGGCGCCCAATGCGACAGCAGTGGCGATGAGGATGCCGTAGACGACGGGCAGTTTCAATTTGCGCACATTGTCTCCCGACGCAGCAAATCCAATCCCCGTCCGATCGCCGATGGCACGGCGGAACTCGTTTAGGTTGATCGGTTCTGGCTGTCAGGGGCATGATGATCGGAAACGGCCCAGTTATCGGTCCGTCATGACGCCGCTCTCCGGCCTGTCGTCGATTTTCGGACTCCAGATTCGCTCCGACTCTGGATCGCCCCAGATTCGGCACCTGTCGGTTTTTCCAATTGACAAGAACGACTGAAATCGCGGTTTGCATCTGAGTGCCTGTTGCATGCGGCAGCGGCGGCACTTTTTATTGACGGCATGTCGCGCCGCATTTACCTTGCACACGGCCGGAAACTCAGCCTGCCGGGGCGCCATGCGGCATGTGTAATCCGGCATGGCGACCGGACCGTCACGACACGCGGCACAGGGGGACTGCGCGGCGCGCAAGCATCGGTCCGGGCGAAGGCTGCGCAGTGCTGAATCCGATCCGCCGACATTGATGTCCTCATAGACGTGGGACATCGATTCACTTCTCCACGGACGGTCGTCACATCAAGCGTGGGAACGCGCAAGAATGTCCGGTTGTTCATCGTCGGGTTGTTCAAGAAAACAATGACCGGCGTGTCCGAACTGGACATTGGGAGCGCGTGCGGTATCGTATGTTATTGGAAGGTCTTGGCGCTTCTCCCGGCAACAAGGCTTTTATCGCCCATCGTCGTTCTCCCTCGACGGGGGATTTTTGTGACAACCAGACTCGCGGCGCCGGCGGTGCGCGCGGCGGGACGTGTATTTGTTCCCGAGGACGCGTTCGTCGGCCGGGGGCCTGCGTCGCCGTTTTGAGCCGCAGGCGGCCTGCCAAACAACCGATGTGGGTTGCAGGACGTACATAACTCCCGTCGGGGCTATGAGTTGCGTTGCAAATGGCGATGCGGCTGACGGGGACGGAGTCCGCGCAGATCTTCGGCAAACGTCGATTTCACATCCTGCAAAGACGGCATGCAATCCTTACAGTGGTATAAAAACAGGCTCGCGGCGATGTCCGTGCCCGAAGTCGCCTGGCGGATTCGCAACAAGGTCCGCGACTCCGTCGATCGGTGCGCCTGGCGTGCGCATCGGCCGCTGCCGGCACTGTCGCGCATCGTTCGATCGAACGGACATCCCGCCACGGCGGCGGGCGACGCGCGCATCGTTGGTGACCTGCCACTTACAGGCCAGGCCTCCGAACGATTCGAGTCATCCTGGCACGCGCGTTGCCTGGACGAGGCAGACGACATTCTGGCGGGTCGATTGCGACTGTTTGGGCGGACCATCGAGACTGGCGGCCGGGTTAATTGGAATTACGAATACAACGCCCGGCGCGAAACGCCCTGCGGCTTCGCGGGATCGATCGACTACCGCGATCATCGCGAGGCAGGCGACTGCAAGTGGGCCTGGGAACCGTCGCGGCATCAACACCTGATGGTTCTGGCCCGCGCCTACCGGCTTACCGGCGATAGCCGTTACGCGGCAGCCGTGCTTGAGCACATTGAAAGTTGGATCGATCAGTGCCCGGTCGGGATGGGCATGCAGTGGCGCAGCCCGCTGGAACTGGCGATTCGGCTGATCAACTGGGCCTGGGCGCTGGCGTACATCGAACCGGCGGGATTGCTGAGAGGCGCAGCGGCGGAACGGGTGCTGGCGGTGGCGTACGAGCATTTGCGGGATGTCTCGCGGAAGTATTCGCGCTTTTCGTCTGCGAACAACCATACGGTCGGGGAGGCGTCGGGTGTCTATATTGGTTCGGCGTTCTGGCCGCAATTAATCGATGCACCGGCGTGGCGGGCGGAGGCCAAGCGGATCCTGATCGAGGAGATGGATCGCCAGGTTCTGCCGGACGGAGTGCATGCGGAACTGGCGGTCGGGTACCACCTGTTCGTGCTGCAGTTCTTCACACTCCCCGCGGTGATCGGACGCCGGATGGGCGATGAATTTCCACAGAAGTATTGGAATCGGCTGGAGCGGATGTACGAATTCGTGGCGGCGCTCCTGGAGGGGGGGGCGCCGCCGCTCTTCAACGACTGCGATGACGGTTACGTTCTAAACCTCGGCCGCGGCGCGGGCGCGTTTGAAGACTGGCTCGGCGTCGGCGCAATGTTGTTCGGCCGCGATGACTTCGCAACGGCTCCGAGTGAGGCGGCATTTTGGTTGCTCGGCGAGGGAGGTGTGACGCGCACGCCCGCCCCGGAGAAGTTGGCGGCGAGCGACCGTTTGCGGTCGCACGGCTTCAGCGATGCCGGCATCTACGTGCTGCAATCGGGGCGACGCGGCGCCGCCGATCGAATCAGCGTGACGCTGGACTGCGGCGAACTGGGCTTCGGCTCGATCGCGGCGCACGGACATGCCGACGCCTTGTCGATCACGCTTCGCGTCGGCGGACTGGACATCCTGGTCGACCCGGGTACATACGACTACTTCACGCATCGGCGGTGGCGGGACTATTTCCGCGGCACGCGCGCTCACAATACAATCGTCGTCAATGATCGGGACCAATCGGTGCCGCTGGGGCTGTTCAACTGGGGCGCGCGGGCGGCGTCGCGCTGTCTTGCGTTTGAGTCAAATGCGGACACTTGCGTCGTCGAGGGGGAGCACGACGGCTATCGCGAGCGCGATGGGATCGTCCATCGGCGGCGGGTTGAACTGGAAGGGCGCGCAGGTCGAATCGAAATTCACGATCACCTGACCGGTGGAAACGTATTCGGACTTGCGCAATTTCTGCACTTCTCGGAACAGTGCGAGGTGACGCGCGCAGATGGAGATAACTTCATCATCCAACGGAGTGGCGCGCGAATCTTCCTTGAGTGCGACCCGCGGCTGGAAACGACGCTCGTAAATGGCGATGAGGCCATGCCTTGCGGATGGGTGAGTCGTCAATACCACCAACGGAATGCATCGCCGACGCTGATCGGCACGGCTCGCTGCACCGGCGACACAATCATAAAGACCGTACTACGCGTTGAAAGTTACCCAAGTTGACAAGAATGCGGCGGTCCAAGAACGGTCGTGAATTGTAGGTTGTTGGTGCTGATTTAGACGGCGGTTGTTTGGTAATCAAAGTTTCTGGCGTTTTTGTCGGATTTTGTGTATGTTAATGCCCGAATGGGGGACGCCTTTCGCCGCAAACTGTGCAAGTCCACACATCCAGCGAATGGCGCGCGTGAAATTCATTAGTGGCAAGGACGGCCATGGGGAGTGGAAGCGGTGCCTACGCGCTTCAAGGGCGTAATTCTGGCTGGTGTTCACCAGTGGGTCGACTCGGGTCTGGGTCGGCTGGTGCCACGGCCACTGGTTCCAGTTATAGACCATTCGCTGATTGAGCACGTCGTCGCGTGGATGCGCGGCGCCGGACTCAACAAGGCGACCGTCTGCGCAAACAGTGACACGGCGACGATTCGTCGGGCGCTGGGGAATGGGCAGACCGCATCCGTTGAAATCGACTACTGCGAGGATGTCATGCCGCGCGGTCCGGCCGGCTGCGTCAAGGATGCGGCCGCCAGTTCCGACGTCGCGTATTTCCTCGTGGTAGACACAACCATCATTCCGTCGGCCATCGACCTGACCGCGATGCTGGAGGCGCACGTCAAGCAGGACGCCGCGCTGACCGTCGCGGTCACGCGGTCGGGTGATGAAGATCAGATCGACAATGGGCATTTCGCGCCGGCCGGCGTGTACGTCTTTTCGCGGCGTGCGGTCGATGCGGTCGCGGCGGCCGGATACCAGGACATCAAGGAATCGCTGATTCCCAAGTTGTATGCCGCGGGCGACAAAGTGGTGACGCACGAGATCGCAACGCGCGTGCCGCGAGTTTCCTGCACGAGCACCTATCTGACGGCCTGCTCGTGGGTGCTCAATCGCCGGCTTCAGCAGCGCGAGCACGTCGGGAGCGACTTTCAGCGAATCGGATCGGCCCTGGTCCACAAGAGCGCGCGTGTCGATCCATCCGCGCAACTGGTCGGGCCGGTCTTGATCGGCGCCGATTCCTTGATTGAGTCGGGCGTCAAGATCGTGGGTCCGACGTCCGTCGGCCCGCGCTGCAACGTCGCCCAGTCTGCAATCGTGTGCCGGACGCATATCTGGGAAGGCGCTCGCATCGGATCCAAGAGCGTGCTCGATCGGTGCATCGTCACCTTCGGCGCTGAGATCCCGGTGGAGACGGCCCAGGCCAACCGGGTGTTCACGTCGCGACATCGCGAGCGGCGCGGTTACGGTGATGACCGGCATGACGGCCGGGATGAATAATCGCGTCTGTTCGCAGGATCGATTCAACAGTTCAAGTACCGCCCCGTGCGGTAGTCGAAAGAGAAGGCCGTCGCGGCTGAATGCAGCCGTGTCGGCCGGATAGTCCAATCTCGCCGAGACGATCGGAGCAGTGATACATGCCGGAACCCCACAAGCCGAACGATCCCAGTCTGGAACACTATCGCCCTGCGCCGCCGGGCGGACCCGGAACCCCGTTTGGTATGCCGGGCGCCCGAATGGAGGATGATCCTTTCGGCGCGAGCATATCCACCAGCATCACGGAGGACGCGCCGGCGACGGCCGTTTCCGTGGCATCGCTGCTGCGCCGGAAATGGACGATCGTCCTGGTCACGCTCGCGGTGGTCGGCGCGAGCGTTCCGTTGATCTGGACCCAGTTGCAGCCCGAGTTCAAATCGACGGCGACGGTGCACATTGCGCCGGTGCGTCCGAGGATTCTGTACCACATCGATGAGAACGGCATGCCGCCGATCTATCAGAACTTTCTGAACACGCAGGTGGCGCTGATTCTCAGCCCGGAAGTGCTCACACGAGTGTTGGAGCGCGAGGACGTGCGGGCCACGGCCTGGTACCAGGAGCGGCCCAAGCCGCTGCTGGGAAGCCCGCCATCGCAGATGGAGCGGTTGTCGAAGGACCTGCTGGTGATGCCGCGCGGCGGCACCGAGTTGATCGACGTGTCGATGAGCGCGACGCACTCGGGCGACGCGGCGACGATTGTGAATGCGGTTGTCAAGATGTATGAGACCGTGTCGATCGAGATGAGCAGGGAGATGGAGACCGACCGGCTTGCGACACTCCGCAAGACCATGGCGGATTCCAACACGGAAATCGCCCGGCTGACCGAGGAGAAGTTCGGGCTGACCGATCAGATCGGCGCGGGCACGCCGGAAGAAGTGCGAATCGCCAAGACGTTGCAGTTGGATTCGGCGAAGCGCGAGTTGAACGCGCTGAAGATGAACCATCGCATCGACGAACTGGAACGCAAGCAACTGACCGAGGGCGGCACTTCACGCAGCGCGACGGTGGGTCGGCAACTCGAGAAGGACCCGACCTGGCAGCAGAATCAGGCGGCGTTGAAGTCGGCGCAAGATCGGCTGGAAATAGCGAAACTGACATTCGGTCCCAGTCACCCGAGGCTGAAGCAGGCGCAGACCGAGGTTGCGCTGGCTGACAAGGCGCTGCGGGATATCGAACAACGACTGATGGGCATCGTCGCTCCGCAGAACGGCGCGGCTGCCGCGTCGGTTGGTCCGGGCAGATCGACGGCCGGCCCGATTGAGATCAACAAGGAACTGTTCGAACTGCGCCGGCGCGAGTTGGACACGGAAATCGAGAAACTCTCAGAAGAGGTTCAGCAGGCCAATCAGATCGCCCGGCAGATCGCCAAAATCGACGAGAACATCCGCGAAAATACGCGGGTGCGCGATGACGCCCAGAAGGCGTTGCAGGATCGCGCGGTGGAGACGCAGGCGCCGGCGCGCATCAGCATCAGTTCGCTCGGCATTCCGACGGCGCTGCCGACGCGCGATCGCCGCGGGTTGTTCACCGTGCTAGCGGTGGCATTTGCGATTCTTGCCGGCCTGGGCACGGCCTACTTCCGCTCAAGCATCGATACAAACATCTACGAAGTGAAGGACCTGACGCACGCCGTTGTGGCGCCGTTCCTCGGTCGCATCCCGCGGGTGCGCAACCCGCTTGCCGGCGCGGAGGATCCCGCCTCCGAACTGCCGTTGCGCGAAGCGGTGCGCATGGTGCGCACGGCGGTGCTCAAGCGGCTCTCCAACATTCGACATCCGGCGCTGGTGGTGACCAGCCCGGGCGCGAACGCGGGCAAGACGACCATGACGATTCTGCTGGGCCGCAGTCTGGCGCGGCTTGGCAAAAAGGTGCTGCTGGTCGACGCCGATCTGCGCAGTCCCGCGCTGTCGTGGACATTTGATGCCGGGGGAAAGCCGGGGTTGCGCGACGTCCTGTCGGGCGAATTCAAGGAGGAGGACGTCATCAAGCGGGCCAGCGACAACGGGTTCAGCCTGCTGCCGGCCGGGACATTCCATGGCGTCGGCGATGCCGAGTTGCTGGCGAACGGCGTGCTGGCCGCGGCGATTCAGCGATGGAAGGATAATTTTGACGTGGTCTTGATCGACAGCCCGCCGGTGCTGCCGGTGGCCGATGCACGGATTCTCGCGGGCCACGTCGACGGCACGGTGATGGTGCTGCGATCGTCGCAGTGCCGGCGCAGCGAAGCGATCGAGGCCTATGCCGAACTTGGCGCGGCCGGCGCGAAGTTGCTGGGCTCGGTCCTGGTCGGCGCAACCGACTCGCTGACGAGTTATCCCTATCACTATTCCCAGCCGGCCGGGCAGAAGAAGTTGGAGATGTTGTCGTAGGAGAGGAAGCGCGGGCTGCCCTGGTCGCCGAGCGCGACCGGATGACGTTCGCAATGGGGCGGATCGAGTGCCCACGGGTTGCTCGATTCAGGGAAGCGCGGTTAGAGAGCGATGATCACAATTATCTTGGACTCGGCGTGCACCTATCTGTCGGGTGCAAATCAACGGTCGTCCATTCTGGGCGCGCCGCTGGGGACGGGCACGGTCCTGGACCACCTGGTGGGGCTGTCGACAAATGTCGGAGGCGGCACGGTCCGCGTGCTGACGCCGATCGATGCCGACGGGACCTATCTTGAGTCGCTGGCGGCGACGTCGGCGGGCCTGGCCACGCCGTGCAGCCACCAGGAATTGCCGGCGATTCTGTCGAAACTGGAACCGTCGGACTGGGTGCTGATCCTACACCCGCGCTGCTGGCCGGTGCGGGGTTTGAACCTGAGTGAATTCACGCGCGAGCAAAGCCGGCATTTCGGCGCCTGGTTCGCGGTGCCGCTGGGCACGGCGCGGGATGGCGCCGAGGAGCGGGTTCACTGCGACGAAACCGGGCGCGTGCAGTCGATCCGGCGGTATTACGACCACGTCACGCGGCTGGATCTGTACGGCGGCAGCCTTCCGTGCGCCCTGGTGCGGGCGTGCGCGCTGAAGCCCGAGGATCTGAAGTCGATGGACACGCTGCGGCTGGCGATCGCGGCGCGCGGCGTGCCGAGCCGGGATGTTCCTATCAAGACGGACGTCGTTGACTTGACCGAACCGCGGGGCCTGCTGGCGGTGAACGAGCGCATGCTGACCGCGGGCGCGGCGGCGGGAATTCCGCCGGGATACTCGCAGGTGGACCGCGCGGTGATCTGCGGACGGGGCGCGCTGATTCACCACACCGCGCAGATCATTCCGCCGGTGGTGATCCAGAGCGGCGCACTCATCGAAGACAACGTCACGATCATCGGGCCGACGGTGATCGGCGAGCGGGTGACGATTCAACGCGATTCGCTGGTGGCCCAGTCGGTCATTCCCGCCGACACGGTGGTTCCGGCGAATGCACGGGTGCGGCATTGTGCCGGCGCGACGCTGCGCAGTGCGGGCGAAGTCTCGCACGAGCATGGGTCGGGCGAGGCATTCGAGCCGCAGTTGCAGGAGATGGAGGGCTCGGAGGTCGAGGATGGATCGGTCCTGGCATCGGGCGAGTCAACCCACGAACGACGCGGCTACGTCGCCGTGAAGCGGGTGTTCGACACCGTCGCGGCGGCGATCGGGCTTGTCGTGCTTTCGCCGGTCCTGCTGCTCATTGCGGCGGCCATCAAACTGGATTCGCGCGGTCCCGTCTTTTTCAAGCACCGGCGGGAGCGCTCCGGCGGCGGAGGCCGGGAGTTCAAGTGCTTCAAGTTCCGGACGATGCGGGCCGACGCGCACAATCTTCAGCGACAACTGGTTCAGCAGAGCCACGTCGATGGTCCGCACTTCAAGATCGCGAACGATCCGCGTGTAACGCGGCTCGGCCAGTTTCTGCGGTCGACAAATCTTGACGAATTGCCGCAATTGATCAACGTCCTGCGCGGCGACATGAGCCTCATCGGTCCGCGGCCCAGTCCGTTCCGCGAAAACCAGGTATGCATTCCCTGGCGCCGCGCGCGGTTGTCGGTGCGACCGGGGATCACCGGGCTCTGGCAGGTCTGCCGGCGCGATCGCGGCGAGGGCGATTTCCAGGAGTGGATCTACTACGACATTCAGTACGTGCGCAATCTCTCGCCGTGGCTCGACTTCAAGATTCTGCTGGCGACGGTGTTGACGCTGGGCGGGAAGTTTGACGTGCCGGTTCACTGGCTGATGCCGCGACGCGGCTTTCGGGAGCGCGGCAGGGGCGGTTTCGGCGCGGTTGCCCGGCAGTCGGGAACGCGCATGGACACCATCTCCTTGGGCCGATAACTAAGCGACAATTGCCTTCAACATCTTGACCGATTCGCGGGCTTTCGGGTATTTCTGTGAGGTCGTCGGCGCGAGTGCGGCGCGCCGTTTTATGAGACGACCGTCATTTGCGGAAAAAGCACGTCAATCCAAGGCGCGGAAATCACGATCTGGAATGAAGCGAGCGCGGCGGTGTTGAGTGCCGCGCCACGAAGCCATGGGCTTCGTCGGGGGCTGCGACATGCGAAGAGGTGCGTCGGTGAACGAATACCCCATCGTCGGGTGGATCAAGACAGTCGGCTCATGGGCGCTGTTGAGCGCGGTGGTGGCGACGCTGGCCGTCGGTTCGGGTTGCACGCCGGATACGCGCATCAGCATGACGGAATTCCTGCAGCAGGAGGACGACCGACTCGCGGCCCAGCGCACCCCGCCCGGCGCCGCAATCGGCGACTCAGGTACGCTCACGCAGGGCGCGCCGACCCCGGCGGCGCTGTGGGCTTCGCGGGCACAGGTTCCCTACCGAATCGGTCCCGGCGACGTCATTCAGGTCAGCCTGCTGGGTTTGAACGAGACCGGCCAGCCGGTGGTCACCCGGCTTCGCGTCGACAAGAACGGCATCATCCGCCTGCCGATCGCGGGCGATCTGAATGTCAGTGACATGGAGATTGACGACGTCGAGCAGGCGATCGTCCGGAAGTACGTTCCGTCGGTGGTGACCAATCTGACGGCGCACGCGGACGTTCGGACATACAATATGACGGATGTCGTCGTTGTCGGCGCGGCCGTGCGGCCCGGCATCATTTCCCTTCGGCGGACCGATCGCGACCTGCTGCACGCGGTCGCGGAGGCCGGCGGTCTCACCAACGTCGCGTCGGGCATGGTGACGCTTCAGCGCATCAAGGATCCGGGAAACTCAGTTCGTCTGAATCTGCTCGACCCCGTGCAACTGGCGTCGGCGCTGTCGCTCAATCCCCTGGAACCGGGCGACATCGTGACGATCGACGCATCGCCGGGCAACACGATCTTCGTCGGCGGCCTGGTGCTCGTGCCGGGACCGAAGAACTTCCCTCCGGGTTCGGAGGTGACGCTGATGCAGGCGCTGGCGTCGGCCGGCGGCCCGCGCGAGGAAGTCGCGCCGACCGAGGCGACCCTGATTCGACGGCGGTCCGGCGGCAAGGATGTGCACGTGCGGGTCGATCTCAAGAAGTTGCAGATGGGCGAAGAGCCGAACATCCAACTTGCGGCCGGCGACATTGTCTGGGTGCCCGAGACTGCGGGAACCAGGACGATGGACTTCATCAACAAGAACTTCTTCCTGCGATTCGGCGCCACCGCGTCGTATAACGTGATCGGCAACGCCCAGGGCATCGAGTTCCTCAACCGGCGCGAGATGCAATCCAGCGGATTCGGCGGTGGAAATGGCGGCACGACGCTGCAGAACTCCATCGACCCGCTGGGCTTCCTGTCGCCGCCCGGCGGTGGATGATCTTCCCTGTGACGGCTTATCGGAGACGGCATGGCCCCGGCCCGCGCGGGGGCCATGCCTGACCCGCGCCCCGCTCTGTTTCACATGAACATGACGATTGACAAATTACGCGCAATGGCGCTGGCGGTTCTGCCGCGCATGTTCCGGCCGGAGGAGGACGTGCATGTCCATTGCCTGCGCAGGGTGGACGGTGCGATTCGCCCCGAAGGCGTCAGCCAGCGGTACACGGCGATGACGCTGATCGGTCTGGCGACCGAAGCGGCACACGATGCGCGCGCGGCGCTGGCCGGCAAGGCGCCTGTCGATGTCGGCGAGGCGCTCATCCGCCGCGTCGATGGCTGGACCAACCTCGGCGATACGGCCGTGACCTTGTGGGCAGCGCGGTTGCTTGGCTGCGCGGACACGGATCGCGCGCTCAGAAGGCTGCGAACCCTCGATCCGGTCAACAAGCCGCATCCGACGGTCGAACTGGCGTGGACGGTGGCGGCCCTGACCGTGGGTCACGACCCCTCGCCGGACCCCAGTCTCGCCCACGCGACCGCCTCGCGGTTGCTCGACAGTTATCATGCTGACGCGCGTCTCTTTCCGCATCAACCCCATGACGCGCCGGCCCCGGCCCTTCGCGGACACGTCGGCTGCTTCGCCGATCAGGTCTATCCGATCCAGGCGCTGGCGTTCTATGGAATGAAGTTTTCCGACAAGCGGGCCATCGATGCATCCCAGGGGTGCGCTCGCAAGATCTGCGAGCTGATGGGTCGCGACGGGCAGTGGTGGTGGCATTACGACGTGCGCAGCGGCCGCGTGGTCGAGGGCTACCCGGTGTATTCGGTGCATCAGGACGCCATGGCGCCGATGGCGCTGCTCGCGGCACAGGCCGCCTGCGGCGAGAATTTTGACGAGGCGATCGATCTCGGTCTGAAGTGGCTGGTGCATTCGCCGGAGATCGGCGCATCGCTCATCGACACCGAAAACAACATCATCTGGCGGAAGGTCTGCCGCCGCGAGCCGGGCAAACTCACCCGCGCAATGCAGGCCGTCGCCAGTTCGATTCACCCGGCGATCCGCGTGCCCGGCACGCGCGCCGCGTTTCCGCCGGTGGCCGTCGACTGGGAGTCCCGCCCATACCACATGGGCTGGCTGCTGCATGCGTTTCCCGCGTCGCTTTCCAAGCGTTTCCTGAGACAACCTTCAGAAACAATCCATGATCCTGCACGACGAGTCCTGGCAAAGCCGGCATCTGTTTGATGTCCGGATCGACGCCCTGAGCACGCAGGATGTCCTGCGCGCGGTGGACGAGGCGATCGCAACGCGCAAGCGGCTGCTGATCGGCGTGGTCAACGCGGCGAAGTTGGTCAAGATGAAGACCGATCCGTCGCTGCGGCGATCGGTGCTGGGGTCCGACCTGATCCTCGCGGATGGCATGTCGATCGTGTGGGCCTGCAAACTGCTGCGGCGTCCGCTGCCGGAGCGGGTGGCGGGCATCGATCTGATGACGCGGATGCTGGAGCGGGCGAACGAGAAAGGGTATCGCGTCTTTTGTCTGGGTGCCACGCAGGAGGTGCTGGACGAGGTGTCGCGGCAGATTCGGGAAGACTATCCGAACGCGATTCTGGCCGGCGCGCGAAACGGCTACTACCGCGAGGACGAAGAAGCATCGATCGCCGAACAGATCGCCAGCGCATCGACGGACATTCTGCTGGTGGCGATGACCAGCCCCAAGAAGGAGATGTTTCTGGCCCGGTGGACGCCGATCATGAAGGTGCCGGTGCTGCATGGCGTCGGCGGCTCGTTTGACGTGATGGCCGGCAAGGTGAAGCGCGCGCCGGAGGCATGGCAGCGGTGGGGCATGGAGTGGCTCTATCGCGTGCTGCAGGAGCCGGGGCGGATGTGGCGGCGCTATCTGACGACGAATTCGCTGTTCGTCTGGATGCTGGGGCGCGAGGCGGCAAAGACGGCATCCAAGGCCAGACCGCTGTCGAATCCGGACAACTCGGCGAAGACGCGCTGGGGCATGCCGTAGCGAGTGGATAGTGGATAGTGGTTAGTGGCCAGTGGCCAGTGGCCAGTGGCCAGCCGTTGGCCGCCTCCGTGGTCGCTCCGTCTCGTTGGAATTCTCAATCCAAGACTTGTGACTGAAACGATGGACATGCTTGACTCCGCGACGACCCCTTCAACGCCAGTGCGCGCGGACTACGCCACTGTCGGCGCGCGGGTTGAAGTCGTGACCGATGTCGACGCACTGCGCTCGCGGTCGGCGGCGTGGGATGCGTTGAATCGGAGTTCGGAATGCCCGTCGATTTTCCTGTCCTGGCCGTGGATGGAGGATTGGCTGGCGACCGTTGGCGCGGGCCGGACGATGTTGACGGTGATCGTGACCGGTGCGGACGGTGCGTTGCTCGGCGCGGCGCCGTTCTATCTGACGCGAATGAAACTGGCCAGGTCGGTCACTTACACGTGTCTTCGTGTGCTGGGCGATGCCGACAGCGGCGCCGAATATCCCGACGTGCTGGTGAAACGCGGCGCGGAGGCGGTCGTGCTTCCGTTGATGCGCGACGCCCTGGCGGGGGCGGGCGGCTGGGACATCGTATGGCTGCCCAACATGGCGGGCTGGACCGGCGCGGCACGGCGGTTTGATCAGTTGTTTCCCGGGGACGGGTATTTTGCCCATCGGCGTCCGTGCGAGTTTGCCGCGCGGGATTTGCCGTCGACGTTTGACGAATTCATGAAGGGCCTGTCCGGGAACACGCGGTCGAATGTGAAGCGACAAAATACGAAATTGGAGTCGGCGCACACGGTGACATTCGAGCGATGCCGCGACTCGTCGCAGTTGCCGCGGTTTCTTGCGGCAATGTACGACCTGCATCAGCGGCGCTGGGCCGGCGAGGGACGCGATGGCGCCTTCGCACGGTGCCCGGCGATGAAGGCGTTCTACGATCGATTCTCATCGACGGCGCTGGCCCTGGGAGCCCTGCGGATGTACGCGCTGTTGATCGACGGCGAAATCCGGGCGGTGCAGCACGGCTATGCGTTCGATGGGGCCTTCCTGCAGTTGCAGGAGGGCTTCGATCCGGCGGCGGATTCCGGCGCCGGCAACGCGCTGCGAACCCGCGTGTTTGACGCGTGTATACAGGAAGGCCTGACCCACTATGACTTTCTCGGCGAATTCACCGAGCACAAGCGGCGGTGGGGCGCGACGCCGCGGACCGGAGAAGACCGGCTGGTGGGTCGCAGGACGCTGAAGAATTCCGTTTTGTTCAAACGGCCGGTCTGGCCGACCGGGCGTTTTCTTCGTGAGGTGTAGCGGGAGCGCCGCAGCGGCGCGGCAGCATCAGGTTCAGAATGACACTGATTGAAACCACAATGACCAATCCAATCGCCTCGCGGATCAGCGACGCGTCGATGGCGGTTTCCGCCGGCGTCGCCGGTGAGTTCAGCGTCGAAGCGCATCTCGCCGAGGCGTTGCCGCCGGGATTCATCGCGGAGTGGGCGGCGATTGCGGTGCATCCGATGTCGCAGCCGTTTGTCGCATTGAACTGCTGGCGGATGCTGTGCCGGGACGAGGGGGAACTGACCGTGTTTGCCGTGCGTCGCGGCGGGCGGTTGGTCGGCGTGGCTCCGCTGGCGCGGAGCGGCGGGGCCGTGCGCAAGTGGACTGCGCCGAGTCATGCGGAAGTCGGGCGCGTGGTGTTTGCGATGACGGAGGATCCCGCGGCGATCCTGGTCGCGGTGTTTGAGTCACTCCGACGGCACGGATGCGATGTCATCGAGATTCCGACGGTGACGACGGAATCGCCGTTGTACGCGGGGCTTCGGACGGCCGCCGAAGCGGCGGGCTTTACATTTGTCGAAGACCTGACCTGCATGGTGCCATACAAGTCGATGATCGGCGGCTGGGACGCGTTCTGGAAGACGATTAATGGCGACACGCGTCGCAAATTCGGCCAGCAGGAGCGGCGATTGCAGAAACTGGGCTCGCTCGACTATGCGGTGTGGCACGGCGGCGAGGGGCTGGGTGGGTTGCTCGACGAGTGCTTCGAAATCGAGGCCAGCGGCTACAAGGGCGAGCGCGGCACGGCCATCAAATTTCGCGAGGCCGAGGGGCGGTTCTGGCGGCAGTTCACCGCGGATGCGGCGGCCGCCGGCCTGCTCTGGATTTATACACTGCGACTGGATGGAAGGCTGATCTCGTACGAGATTTCGATCAAGTGCGGCGGTGTGCTGTATGCCATGAAGCACGGTACGGACGTACGCGTCGAGGCCCAGGCGCCGGGCAATGCGCTGCATCTCAACATTTTCAAGCAGGAAGTCGCGGCGGGCGACTGTCACACCTTTGACTTCGCCGGCGAACTCTCCGAATGGAAGCGGCGCTGGAGCAAGGACGCGTGGTCCATGATGGGCATTCGCCTTTTTGCACCGAATGCGAAGGGCCGTCTCGCCTATGCGCTCGGTCCGGTGCTGCGCCGGGGCTTGAAGCGCGTGCCGGGCATGATGACGGCTGTCTCGTGGTTGCGCGGCGAGCCGATGGCCGGCAGAGACGCCTGTCGCGCGAAGGCAACCGTGCCGGCGTCGGCGGATTTGGGCGGATCGACAGCGACGCCGTCCACCGGTGAGTCCGGTGGCTCGGACAACATTACAAGCAGTTCATAGAATCGTGCACAGCGGTACGCCTGAGAATACAGTTGTTCTTCGGGCCGGCGCGGCGTGGCTTCGACATGTTGAAGTAGACCCATTTCGTCAATTTCGCTGGGAATCCGGGGGCAAAACCGTTAACATGGGCACGTCGGAGTGAAGACCCGTGCTGATCGCGACGGGGGAATGCCGACAACAGTTGACCCTGTGGCAATCGAGTGTGAAGAACGTGTGAACCTCGCGGGCGCGGCGTATTTGCGCGTCAGCGTCCTAAGCCCGAGATCCAATCGCCCTCAGATGACACCCAGGGCGATTCGATCATCACGATGAGCCCCCCAATGGCCCAACCCAACACGCAATCCGCTTCTGCGGTGCAATCCTGCGGCGCGAACCCGCTGCCGATGAGCGTGGTCATTCCGACCTACAACCGGGCGCACCTGATCGGCCGGTCGGTGAATTCGGTGCTGCCGGAACTGCTGCCGGGCGACGAGATCATCGTGGTGGACGACGGCTCGACCGACGACACCGAGCGCGTGGTGGCGGCGATGAGCGGGCCGATTCGCTACATCCGTCAACAAAACGCCGGCGCGGGCCCGGCCCGGAATCGCGGATTTGACGCCTCGGTCAACCCGCTGGTGGCCATGCTGGATTCCGACGACGAGTGGATCCCCGGCAAGACGGCGCTGCAGCGCGGCCTGATGATGGCGCGGCCGGATCTGGTGTACTCGTTCAGCGACTTCATGGTGAAGAAGAGCGAGACCGAGGTCTTTCGGCGGTACGTTTCCAACTGGCATCAGGATCCGCGGCCGTGGTCGGAGATTCTGGCCCCGGGCGCGCCGTTTTCCGCGGTCGCACCGCTCCCGCCGGGATGGCCGGACTTTCAGGTTCACATCGGAAATCTCTACGACAGTCTGATGGCTACGAATTACGTGGCCACGTTCACGCTGGTCATGCGGCGCGATCTGGTCGGGGCCATTCGATTCAGCGAAGACCTGTTCTTCTGCGAAGACTGGGAATTGTTTGCAGAGGCGGCGCGGCGCGGACCGGTGGCCTACCTGGACACCGAAACGGCCGTTCAATGGGGCCACGACGGCCCGCGGCTGACACAGACGAATGAATACAAAACGGCCAGCAGCCGCGTCAAGATGATGGAACGGGTATGGGGGGCCGACGAGGCCTTCATGTCGCGGAATCGCGCGGCGTATGATCGCGTCCTGGCGGATCAGCATGACATCTGCGCCCGGTGGCTGCTGCGCCACGGCCGCACCCGCGAAGCGCGGCAGGCCCTGCGCAAGGTGCCCGGGAGCCGGCTGCGCGATCGGGCCCTGTCCATGATGCCGGGTTCGCTGGTGCACGCGATGTTCAGCGTATCGGACATGCTGCGGTATCAGGCCGGATCGCATTGAACGTCGCCTTGCTGGATTGAGACGGCCGGCGATGTGCCACTATTCTTACCGCCCTGTGCGGGCTTCATGATTCAGACTTCATCCGAAATTTGTGCTGAGCGGGACCTGGGTCCCGGGTGCGGCCGTGCGCACAAGGCGACAAGCGCCTGCGCGGTCATCATCACCATCGACGTCGAGCCGGACGACGCCTGGACCAACCATCAGAATCCCAGCGTTCGGAACGTGCACGAATTGACGCGGCTGCACGATCTGCTGGCTCGGCACGGCGCGCGGGCCACATTGCTGACCACACAGCGGGTGATCGACGATGCCGCCTGCCGCGAGACCTTGCGCAGGCTGGTGGACGAAGGGGGAGCGGAGGTCGGCACGCACCTGCATCCGTGGGAGACGCCGCCGTTTCTTGCGTCGCAGCGCGACACGCGTTACGCCACGTTTCCGCACGAATTGTCGATATCCGAGTTCGAGGCCAAGTTATCGCATCTGACTGAATCGATCGCGCGGCACTTCGATCGACCGCGTTCCTACCGTGCCGGACGCTGGGGATTCGCGGCGGAGCACGTGGGCATCCTCGAACGGCTGGGCTACATCGCGGACACGTCGGTGATTCCGCGCGTCGACTGGCGATCGACTCACGGCATCCCGCCGTCGGAGGGCGGGCGCGGCGGAGCGGACTATCGCTTCGCGCCGAGGATGATTTATCGACCGGCGTATGAAGACCCGTGCATCCCGGGCGTTGCGCGACTGGTTGAACTGCCGGTGACGGTGGAATTCACGCGGCCGGTGCCGGCATGGATGGATCGCCACTTCGGTCGCCTGCCGGAACTGGCTCACAAAGTGCTGCGGAAGGTTGAATGGGTGCGACCGGTGTGGGCCACGCCGGCGGAGGAGCCGCTGGATCGGCTGATGACGCTGGTGGATCGCGCGATGGCGGAGCGGCGGGATTTGTTCAACATCGCGTTTCATTCGTCGGAGTTGATGCTCGACGGCTCGCCGACCAGCCGGACGCAGCGAGACGTGGACGCCATGTTTGACCGGCTGGATCGCATGCTGTCGGCTCTGAAGGCGCATGGTTGTCAATTTTCGACGATGACCGAGATGGCGGTGCGCTGGGCGAGCGCGAACCCCGGCTGATGCACGGCGCATGATTGCGACACCGGACATGAAACAGGACCAGGATACGGGTGTGACGGCGGAGGCGGTCAACGTCGGGGGCGGTTCCCCGGGAAAATTGAAGGTCATCTATATCCTGGGGGCCAGCCACAGCGGCACCACGCTGACGGCGATGGTGCTCGGCGCGCTGCCGGACGTCTGCACGATCGGCGAGTTGAAACTGTCGCACCTGGGCGACCCCGAGCATTACCCTTGCTCGTGCGGGGCGCTGATACGGGCATGCCCGTTCTGGGGCGAAGTGCGGGCACGGATGGCGGCGCGCGGCAACGCGTTTGACATCGCTGATGCCGGCACGGACCTGTTCGACATGTCGAGCGCGTATGTGCGCAGGCTGCTGCGACCTCTGTGCCGCGGGTCGTCGTGGGAGGCGCTGCGCGACGCGGGGTTGGCGCTGTCTCCGACCTGGCGGCGCGATCTGCCGCGCCTGCAGCGGCAGAATGCGGAGTTGATCCGCGTGGTGTGCGACATGCACGGTGTATCGACGATCGTCGATTCATCCAAGACCGCGATTCGCCTGAAGTACCTTCTGCGCAACGACGCGCTGGACGTGCGGATCGTCCGGCTGGTGCGCGACGGCCGCGGAACGGCACATATTTACATCCTGGAGCGAAACGACCCGATGCCTGCCGCGGCCATGGAGTGGAAGCGCTCGACGCTGGAGGGCGAGGCCTTTCTGTCGGCGATCGATCCGGCCAGGTGGATCGAGGTGCGGTACGAGGAACTCTGCCGCGATCCGGCCGCCACGCTCGCGCGGATCTGCCGCTTTGCCGACGTGCCCTTCGACGGACAGGTGCGCTGCTTTCGCTCGAACGAGCACCACATCGTCGGCAACTACATGCGCATGGAGAACTCCACAGCCATCAAGGAAGACCAGCGCTGGCGCAGCGCCTTCACGCGCAAGCAACTTGCCGAGTTTGACGCGGTCGCCGGCGAGTTGAATCGGAAATACGGATACGAATGAACGGTCCTCCGGTCATCGAAAAAAACGCCACCAGCGCCGTCCAGGACGTCGCCGCGCCCGCGGTTGCGCCTGTTGCGGGTGCGGATCTTCCGCAGGTCGCGGAGTATGCCGCCACGCCGACCACCGCGGGTCGACCCGATCTGTCCGGGCGGGACCGGTTCACGTGGAACGTATTCACCAGTTGGGCCAGTTACGGTGTGTTCATCGTGGCGGGATTTATCCTGCCGCGTTTCATCGATCAGCACGTCGGTCAGGCGGCCCTCGGCGTGTGGGACTTTGCCTGGTCGATCATCAGTTACTTCGGCCTGGCCCAGGTGGGCATGGGCTCGACGGTCAATCGATATGTAGCGCAATATCGCAGCGCCGGCGACATCCCCGGGTTGAACGCGGCGGTGTCGTCGGTTGCGTACGTGCTTTATGGCGTGGCGCTGCTGGTGGCGGCGCTGTCGGTCGCGGCGGCCTGGGCGGTGCCGTGGCTGCTCAACAAGCAGATGGCGGGATTCGTCAGCGACGCGCGGTGGGTCGTATTGCTGCTCGGGCTATCGCTGGCGTTTCAACAGGCGACGGACGTATACAACGGAATCCTGACCGGCTGTCACCGGTGGGACCTGCACAACGGCATCCACTGCGGCTTTCACGCGCTGCAGGTGATCGCGATGATCGTCGTTCTGAGCCTGGGCGGCGGCCTGAAGAGCATGGCCGTGGTCACGCTGGTGTTCATGGTCCTGTCGCAGATGACGCGGGCGCTGCTGTGCCGGCGGGTGTGTCCGGAACTGCACATCGCGTGGCGGCATGTCACGCGAAAGGTGACGCGGGAAATGGCGCTCTTCGGCGGCAAGACGTTCATTCCGCGCGTGGGCGAACTGACCATGGACCAGGCCACGAGCATTCTCATCGTGCCGGCCCTCGGTCCGGCGGCGCTGGCCATCTTCTCGCGGCCCAAGGGGCTGATTCGACACGTGTCCACATTGGTGGGCAAGTTCTCCTCGATCCTGACGCCTACGGCCGGGTCGCTGCATGCCGCCGGAGACAATCAGGAACTGGGCCGGATGCTGACGCGCTGCACCATGTTCGGGGCCTACATGGCCCTGCCGATGGTGCTGCTGCTGGTGATCATGGGCGGACCGATCCTGAAGGTCTGGATGGGCGAACAGTATGCCCGGCACAACGAGGGCGCGCTGATCCTGACGATCATGGCGCTGGGAAACCTGATGACCATCAGTCAACTTCCGGTCATCAGCATCCTGCAGGGCATGAATGCGCACGGTCGTCCCGGATTGTCAAAATTGCTGGCGTCGGCGGCGAGCGTTGGGCTGGCGGTGTTGATGCTGATGTACTGGGACATGGGCCTGCTCGGCGCGGCGATTGCGGTGACGCTGCCGCTGGCCGTCGCCGATGGTCTGTATGTGCCGTGGCATGCATGCCGCGAATTGAAACTCTCATTTGCGAAGTACCTGTATGAGGTCTGGCGCGGGCCGGTGCTGGCGTGTTTGCCGTTCGCGGCGGCCCTGATCATCGGCCGGAACCTGATGCCGGCCGTCACCCTGCAGTGGCTCGCCCTGGCCACGGCGCCGGCGGGGTTGCTGCTGGCGCTGACCTACTGGCGGTTCGTGCTGCCGGCCTCGGCGAAATTGCACTTGCGCGAGAAGTGGATGCGCATGCGCGGCGTGCGACCGGGCGCGGCGGCGTAAGGCGTCACATCGACGAGTCGGCGGGCCGATGCCCCGCCACGTTTCGGAGCATGCAGGACATGAGCATGACCCTCGAATCCAACAAGACAAGCGTACCGACGTCGGGTCCGGAATCGACGGCGATGACCGCGCGGACGGACATCGACGCCGAGGGGCGGTTCTCGCTGGGATTGCGTCTTCGGGCCGACACCGAGGAGTACAGCAAGAAGCGGCTGGTGGCGTACGCGGCTTCGTGCGTGCCGGCCGGCGCGCTGGTGCTGGATGCCGGGGCGGGGACGTGTCCGCATCGCAAATACTTCGCGCACGCGCGGTACGAATCCACCGACTTCATTCAGAATCCAGACAACACTATCAATTATGTCTGCGACATTCAGAACATGACCTGCCCGAGCGCACATTATGATGCGGCGCTGTGCGTTCAGGTGCTGGATGACCTGCCCGAGCCGCAGCGGGCGGTGAATGAACTGTATCGCGTGTTGAAGCCGGGCGGCGCGTTGTTTCTTACGGCGCCGATGTCCGGCCGTGTGCATAACGAGCCCTATCACTTTTTTCATTTTTCAAAAAATGGATTGGATCTGATGTTCCGGAAGGCGGGGTTTGAAGTGGTCTCGATCACGCCGCGGGGCGGGATCTTCTGGTATTACGCCTACATGGTGAAGCGCACGCCGAAGTATCTGCTTCGCCAGTTGCAGACGCGGCGGGACGCGGCCACGGGGGCGACGCGCCTGCTGCGGAGCGCGGGGCTGGCGGCGGCGCGAGCGGCGTGCTGGCTGAGCAAGCCGTTCACCGAGTACGCCATACCGATCCTGTTTTTTCATCTCGACGGAATCGACCGCGAGCGGGCATTCACGCTGGGGTATGCATGTCATTGCCGCAAGCCGGTCGCGGCGGCCCGCTAGTTTCCGGTAGTTGGGGGGGATTTGCCATGTACCTGATTCGATATGCGGGCACCAACCTGAAGACGGCGCATCACGCGCTGGCCTTCATGCCCACGTTCTGGCGGGCGTCGGAACTGGGTCTGCGCACGTGCCTGGTGTGCAGTCATCCGCCCAAAGAGGATCGCTGGCTGGAGCCGTTCCGTGAGGTGAACACGAAGATCGTCTATTTGCCGAGGCCCTCGGGCAACATCGATCTCGGATGCGCCTACCGGTGCTACAAATTGTGCCGCGAATTGCGGGCTCACGTCTTTCATTGCGACAACATGCACACCAGTCCGCTGATGGGCGCGGCGGCGGCGGGCGTGCCGGTGCGCGTCTGGACCAAGCATTCGATGCAGCCGTCGTTCGAGGCGGGTCGAAAGCAGACCCTGCGCGACAAGATCGCTGTGAGCGTGCGGATGTCCTGTCACCTGGCGACGCGCGTGCTCTGCGTGTCCAGCGCCGTGCGGGATGAACTGGTCAGCCTGGGCATGCCGGCGAATCGGGTTCAGGTGTTTCGGAACGCGCTGAACCAGTTTGACATTCGCATGTACCCGCGTGAAGCGGCGCGGGCCGCATGGGGATTCAAGCCCGACGACCTGGTGATCTCCGCGCTGGGGCGACCGGTGCCGGTGAAGGGATGGGATTTGCTGATCGAGGCCTTCGCGGCCGGGGCGATGCACGTGCCCAATACGAAGTTACTGCTGGTCGGCGACGTGTCGAGTCCTTCGGAGAAGCCGGACTTCGATCGGCTGGCGGCGCGGATGGAAGAACTGGGCATCCGGGACCGGGTGCTGGCGGCGGGTTATCAAACGGACCTGGGGAATGCCTGGGGTGCGACGGACATCTTTGTGATGCCGTCGCGGTCGGAGGGGGATTCAAACGCGCTGCTTCAGGCGATCCACACCGGTCAGCCATGCGTTGCGACCAGGGTGGGCAGCGCGGCCGATTTGATCCGCGACGGCGAGAACGGCCTGCTGGTCCCGCGCGAGGATGTTCCCGCGTTGACTGCCGGATTGCGGCGGCTGGTCGATGACCCGGATTTGCGCGAGCGATTCCGCACAATCAACAAGGGCGCGAAACATGCGCCGTCCGTCGAGGAGCATGCCGACTTGCTGGTCGACATATACGCGTCACTGCTCCGCGAACAGACCGGCATCAAGGCATCGCGAGACCGCACGGGTCCGATGGCAATTTAGAGCACAGTCTGCATGATCGCGCACCTGCACAAGATCACTCAGGAGACCCGCGCCGCGGGGCCGGCGACGGACCGCATCATTGTTGTCTTTCGCAATGACGACCCTTCGGCGATCTCCGACGTCGCGCACGAGCAGCGCGTCTGCGCGCTGTTTGAGCGCTACGGCGTGCCGCAGACCATCGGCGTCATTCCCAACGTGGCGCTGGGGCCGCACCGCGATCCGGATGAAAAGGGCGAGCGGCCGCTGGAGACCAATCCGGACATGGTCGCCCTGCTGCGAAAGCACTATGACCGGGTCGGATCGGAGATTGCCCTGCACGGCTACACCCATCGGACCAGCCGGTTGAGCATTCCGTCGCGCCGGGAGTATTTTGAGTTTCGCGATGAGGGCGTCGCGGCCCAAGCAGACAAAGTGTCGCGTGGAATTGAGATTCTGGCCAAGTCGCTGCGGATGCGGCCGGTCACGTTCATACCACCCTGGAACCGGCTTGATCGAGATACGGTGACGGCCTGCGAAGGCAACGGCCTCTCGATCGTGTCGGCCGGACTGTACGCGCCTGTGCGTGAAGGGATGGCGTCGCTGGGGACGGATTGCGACCTGTTCAATTTCCCGGACCTGCTGCAGCAGGCGCTGGCGTCCGATCAGCGGGTCTTCTTGAGAATTCTCTTTCATTCGTGCACTACGCGGACGCCGGAGGAACTGGCGGCGTTGGAACGGGCCCTTGGTCTGGCGACGCAGACGCCGCAGTGCCGGGTGATGACGATCGAGCAGGCGGTTGCGCAATATCGCGACGAGATTGCCGTGGTGAACGAGGCCGGTCGCAACGTGATTGCGCAGGACATGTTGCATGGTTCGAGCCGGGCGTCTGCGGTCTTGTGCAGGCGGGTGTTCAAGGCCGTATTTCGTCGAGATGAGGTTGGCGAACGGATGGCGCAGGCGGAACGTCTCTATCGAAGCGGGCGGTATGTCGATGCTGCTCGAATGGGCAACGCGCTGGACGCCGCATCGCACAATCTGGTGAAGTACTGGCTTGGGCTACTCGCGGTGATGGGAATGGTGGTGGGGCTGGTGGCCGCAGTAACAACGGGATCTTCAGGCGATGTTCAGCGAATCGGGACGTGGGCGACGCTGGTTGGGCTGACGGCCGCGACGACGGAATGGTTGCGGTGGCGTGCGACCGCCCCGGATACGCGACGGCAACTCCGGGCTAGCGGGTGGGCCTTCATGCTGGGAATGAACGTCGCATTCCTGGCGGCCGAGGTATTTCGGCAACTTCTTTAAATTAGACATCCGACGCGGATTTTCCAATTGACAAGGGTCCTTTCACAGAATCGGGATGCAATCGCATTCACCGGCTCCGGGCCGGAATTGCAGCCGGCACCGGTGCGCGATGCGAATCGAAGTGGCGACAGCACTTCCGCGGACCCATCGAAGCCGTCGATCTGCATCGTGGCCCACTTTGCCTACGGCGCGATGGCCGGGGGCAGGGGCGGGCACGTCGGCGGCGTGGAGTGGCAGACGAGTCTGACGGCGCGGTGGCTTGCGGAACGAGGCTACCGGGTCTCGCTGCTGACGTGGGACGAAGGGTTTGGGCGCGAGACGGTGATCGACGGCGTGCGGGTGATCGCCATGTGCCGGCGCGATGCGGGCGTGCCCGGTCTGCGTTTCTTCACGCCGCGCTGGTCGTCGCTGAACGCGGCGATGGCGCTGGCCAATGCGGATGTCTATTACCAGAACTGCGGCGAGTACGTGACCGGTCAGGTGTCGCTGTGGTGCGAGCGGCACAACAGGGGATTTGTCTATTCCGTGGCGAGCAATCCGGATTGCGATCCGGCGCTGCCGGCGATGCACACGCGGCGGGAGCGGATGCTGTATTGCTACGGTCTGCGGCATGCCGACACGGTGATCGTGCAGACGCGGTGGCAGAAGAAGAGCCTGGCCGTCGGCTTCGGCGTCCAATCGACGCTGATACCGATGCCGGCGCCGGGGCCGAACGACGCGGAATTCGTCCCGCCGTCGCCGCCGCAGCCGGGTGAGGCGCGGGTGTTGTTCGTCGGGCGGATCGTGCCGTTGAAGCGGTTGGAATGGCTGCTCGACATGGCCGAGCGCATGCCGGCGGTGCGGTTTGACGTGGTCGGCGCGCCGGAGGAGGCGTCGGCGTATATCGACGGGCTTCAATCTCGCGCCAAGACGTTGACGAATGTCACGATGCACGGTCGGGTGGAGCGGGCACGCGTTCCCGAGTTGTATCGCCGGGCGCATGCACTGGTCTGCACGTCGGAATACGAGGGCTTTCCGAATACGTTTCTGGAGGCCTTCAGCCACGGCGTGCCGGTGGTGACGACGGTCGATCCCGATGGGTTGATCGCGGAACGATCGATGGGCGGCGTGGGCGACAGCGTGGAAGGCCTGAGCCGTTCTCTGGCGAGTCTGCTTGATTCGCCGGAGCGGTGGCACGTGGCTTCGACGGCTGCGCGTCGATATTACGTGGAGAATCATTCATTGGAACGGGTGTTGCCGCAGTTTGAACGGGTATTTCGCAGCGCGGCGCGGCGGCCGTGACACGCACCGCGCGGGGCGGCACGAGCATTCGCAGCGGCAGCCCGCCGGCGGGCCAGTGACACCGATCGATGACAGTTGAATGGTGAAGCAGAACACGATGAAGGTTGCGATTGCGACTGCGTTTCCGGTCGATCCTGCGCGGCCGCGCGGGGGCGTGGAGGCGGTGAGCGTCAATCTCGTGCGCGCGCTGGCGCGATTTGACGATCTCGACGTGCATGTCATTACGACGGACACGGCCTGTGCCTCGCCATCGCAATCCACCTGGGAGGGCGCGACGCTGCATCGCCTGCCGCGACGTGGCCGCAAGGTGCTGGCGGATGCGACGGGTCCGGGGCGGCAGACGGTGACTGAGTTCATCGTCGGCCTTCAGCCGGACGTGGTCCATGCGCACGACGTGTACGGACTGATGGTCAAGGGGCTGGCCCTGCCGCGGGTGTTCACGGTGCATGGCTTCATCCACGAAGACACGCGGCTGGCCGGCGAGCGGTTCGCGGCCCTGCGCGCGCGAATCTGGAAGCGCGTCGAGATCGCGGGCTGGGCCGATCAGCCGCACATCATTTCGATCAGTCCGTATGTGCGCGAGCGACTGGCTCCGCTGGTGCCGGGCGTCATTCATGACATCGACAACCCGATCGACGCGGGTTGTTTCGACGTGTCGCCGAATCGCACGCGGAAGGTCGTGTTCAGCGCCGCGCTCATCAATCATCGCAAGAACACGCTCGGGCTCATCGAGGCATTCGGGCGGTACATTGCGGCAGGCGGGGATGCGGAACTGCGGCTGGCGGGTCCGGTCGCGGAGGAAGACTACGGGCGTCGCGTTTCGGCATTGATTAGCGAGATGAAGATCGGCGATCGCGTGACGCAGCTGGGCTCGATACCCGCGGCGCAGGTGCGCCAGGAGTTGGCGGCGGCGAGCGTGTTCGCGCTGGTGTCGTTTGAAGAGGGCGCGCCGATGGGTGTGGCCGAGGCGATGGCGGCGGGCGTGCCGATCGTGACGTCGAACCGGTGCGGCATGCCTTATATGGTGCGGCACGGCGAGACTGGGTTTCTGGTCGATCCGAACGATCCGCAGGACGTGGCCCGGCATCTGGGCGAATTGCTCGATGATGCAGGGCGAGTCGAGGCCATGGGTTGCGAGGCGCGGCGCGTGGCGATGGAGCGGTTTCATCCCGATGTGGTCGCGCGGCGGACGCGCGAGGTGTATCGGCGCGCGGTGGCCAGGCGATGACCTCCGGTTTCGAACTGCGACCGCGGACGATGGTTCCGCCGTACAAGGCGATGCTGGCGATCTGCAGCGATCTCGATGAGACGCCCGATCGACAGACGTATTGGGAGATTGCGCGGTTTCTCAACACGGCACAGTCCACGTCGATGGGACCGGGCGTCGGGCTGGAGGTCGGCAACACGATCTACTTCGACATGCCGAAGAACCAGTTTTCCTACTGGAACACCGACGACGCCGGCCGGTCGATGGTGCACGATCTGATCCGCAGCGGTCACATCGACTGTCTGCATTCTTACGGCGATCACGCGGTGACGCGTGGACACGCCGGCCGGGCGCTGGATGCCCTGACCAAACACGACTGCCGTCTGGAAACATGGATCGACCATGCCCAGGCGGTGACCAACTTCGGCAGCGACATCATGGTCGGCTCGGGCGACCTGCCGGGACACGACGCGTATCACGCCGACCTGACGACCGGCCACGGCGTGCAGTATGTCTGGCGCGGCCGGGTGACCAGCGTGATCGGACAGGATGTTCCACGGCGATTGACGGGCGTCTTCGATCGGGCCCACGCGGTGGCGTCGGCGAAGACCGTGGCCAAGGAGGCGGTGAAGGGCTTTCTCGCGCACCGCGGCAGCACGAAGTACGCCATGCACGCACCGAATGAGGTGCTGCGTGCGGAACGGCTGCGCGACGGGCGACCGGTCATCGAGTTCTTGCGGGCCAATCCGTACTGGGGCGGCGTGGAGCACGCGGCGACGGCGGACGGGCTGGCCGATGCGCTGACCGAGGCGATGCTGCGGAAACTGGTCGCGCGGGGCGGGGCGTGCATTCTGTACACGCACCTGGGCAAGGTGGGCGATCGGCGCGTGCCGTTCAAGCCGCCGACGGTCGCGGCGCTGCGGACGCTGGCGGAGTTTGAGCGGCGCGGCGAGATTCTGGTCACGACGACGCGGCGGCTGCTGGGTTTTCGCCGGGCGGTGCGCGAAGTCGTGGGCGTGACGCGAACCGTCGGCTCGGTGATGCAGATTCAGTTGAAGCACAACGTGATCGGTTCGGATTCGCCGGGCCGGCTCGGCGAGCGCGATTATGAAGGGCTGGCGTTTGAGATTCCGAGCGGCCTGACGCCGCGCGTCCTGCTGGGGTCGCGTGAGATTCAGACGGTTGTCACGCCTGCAGCAGGTCAGGGCGGATTGCAGGTGATGATTCCGTGGACCCGCCTGTCGTTTCCATCGGCAGCATGACATGAGCCTTGTGGCCGAACCCATGACGACACCCAACGAGGTCGCGCCGGCCGCGCCGGTGGCGACGCCGCGCGCCGCGATTCCGCAGCGGGACTCGCCGGGCCGGCGGGCGTTTCAGGCGCTCATGCGGGTGGCGATCCGAATCGGCATGCGAGTCTATTTCGTGGCGCTTGCGATCGCGCGGGTCATTCACCTGCCGGGTCGCCGCATGGATGGGCCGGTCGATGTGCTGGTGACCGGCACGTTTCACTCGGACAACTGGGTTCGGGCGCACCTGCTGCCGCTGGCGGCGTCGGCGCAATGCCGCAACGTGCGCGTGGTGTCGGTCAGCCCGATTCCCGCGATCGACAAGGTGACGGCCGTCTATCCACCGAACTGGCTGCGGCGCACGATCGGCGACGTGCCGGCGCGGCTCGCGGTGTTCTGCTGGGCGGCCTTGCGGCACCGACCGCATTGGGTGGGCGGCTTTCACATGCTGCTCAACGGGTTGGTTGCGGCGCTGATGGGGCGGCTGGCCGGCGGGCGATCGATCTATTTCTGCGTGGGCGGGCCGATGGAATTGATCGGCGGCGGGGCGTTGTCGGAAAATCGACTGTTTGCCAAGATGGGCCGGGCCGATGACGACGTCGAGCGGCAACTGGTGAAGGCGGTCGGCAAGTTCGATCTGGTCGTCACCATGGGCACCCGGGCCGTGGATTACTTCAAACAGTGGGGCATCGCGGCGAATTACCACGTCGTGTCGGGCGGAATTGACAGCGCGTTCGACCCGGCAGCGGCCGCGCCGGGGCGCGATCTCGTGCTGGTCGGGCGGCTGGTCGAGGTGAAGCGGATCGATCTGTTTCTGCGGGCCATCGCCGAGGCGAGCCGCGCGCTGCCGAGGCTGACGGCGACGATTGTCGGCGATGGGCCGTTGCGTCCGGAGATGGAACGTCTCGCGTCTGAATTGGGAATCGTGGATCGAGTGGAGTTCGCCGGGCAGCAGAATGATGTGCCGAAGTGGCTGCGACAGGCCCGATTGTTCGTATTGACGTCGGATTCCGAGGGGTTGGCGCTTTCGCTGATGGAAGCGATGACCTGCGGACTGCCGGCCGTCGTATCGAATGTGGGCGACCTGGGGGACCTGGTGCAGGACGGGGTCAACGGGTTTCTCGTGGATGAGCGCACGCCGCAGGCATTTGCGGCGCGGATGGTCGAGTTGCTGTCGGACGCGAACCGGCTGAGCGCGTTTTCACAGGCGGCGCGGACGTCGGCGATGAAGCACCAGACGCCCCGGGTGATTGAACAGTGGGATGGGATTTTGGAATCAGACGGGGCAGGAGCAGATTGCCCAAGCAATCGATGATGTTGGAATAGTGACCACGCGGTGCAGATTACAACCAGCCTTCAGGCCAGTCGGCCCGAAGAGCAACTGCCAACCGATCACCGACAACTGACAACTGACAACAACCCATGTGCGGAATTGCGGGGATCATTGGTCAATCGGATGCGGCAGTCGCTTCGGCGATGCTGAAGACGATTGCGCACCGCGGGCCGGATGATTCGGGCGTCGAGTGTTTCGAGTCGGGCGATTTGCACAAACGCGCGGCGCTGGGGCACGTCCGACTGTCGATCATCGATCTGTCGCCGGACGGTCGCCAGCCGATGTCAAATGAAGACGGTCGCCTGTGGATCACCTTCAACGGTGAGATTTATAACTACGCGGGTCTGCGTGATGAACTGATCGCGCTCGGGCACGTCTTCCGCTCGCACAGCGACACCGAGACGATTCTGCACGGATACGAGCAATGGGGACTCGACGTCGTTGCCAGGCTGATCGGCATGTTTGCGTTCGGTCTGTTTGACACGCGGACCGGTGAGTTCACCCTGGTGCGGGATCGCTTCGGCATCAAGCCGGTCTATTACACGCGCGTCGGCGAGCAGTTGGCCTTCGCATCGGAGATCAAGGCGCTGCTGGAAGTGCCCGGTGTGCGACGGGAGATCGATCCGCAGTCGCTCGATCTATATCTGACGCTGGGCTATGTGCCCGGTCCGCGGACGATGTTCCGTGGGATCGAGAAATTGCAGCCGGGCACAATCCTGGGATTACGCGACGGGCGTATTCAATTGACGTCGTACTGGTCGCCGCCGATGCCGCAGCCCACGAACGAGTCGTTCGACGATCAGGCGGCGCAGCTCGGGGAAATCCTGGACAAGTCGGTGGCCGATCACCTCGTCGCAGACGTGCCGGTCGCGAGTTTCCTGAGCGGCGGGCTGGACTCGAGCATCGTGACGGCGCTGATGGCGCTGCACATGCCGGCGGGCAAGCGGCCGCAGACGTACTGCGTGGGCTACGACGCGGGTGAAAATCGGCACGACGAGCGGTCGTACGCGCGGATTGTCGCCGACCACGTCGGCACGGACCACCGCGAGATCATCTGCGATGACGATTACGCCGCGGCGTCGATTTCCCGGCTGATCTGGCACATGGATGAGCCGATCGCCGAGGACCTGTTGCCGCCGTATGCGCGGGTTTGCGAACTGGCGCGGCGCGACGTCAAGGTGACGCTGTCGGGCGAGGGCGCGGACGAGTTTATTTACGGATATCGCTATTATGGCCTGGAGCGGGTGCGCGGCATTGCATCGTGGGCGCCGTCGCCGCTGCGATCCTTGGGCGGAATGTTCGTGGGCGCCGATGAGGACAACCTCAAGCGCCGGGCCATGCACTGTTGCCTGGCGAGCACGGAGTTGGAATCGTTTCTCCGATGGGCGAATTGCATGACCGGCGCCGCGCGGGGGGCGCTGTATGGCGACGCGATGCGCAAGGACCTGAGCGGGTTTGATGCCGATTCGACGTTGGGCGGCTTGTTCGGCAGCGTGAAGGCGCGCGGCACGGATTTCGCGCCTGCGGTCGACGCGCGGTATCGCATGGTCGATTACATCCTGGCGCGGGCGGACAAGTTGAGCATGGCGGTGAGCCTCGAGGTGCGCGTGCCCTTCCTCGATCACCGCGTCGCCGAATTGCTGGCACGCGTGCCGGTCAAGCACAAGATCAAGGGCTTCTCGGGCAAACAACTTCTTCGCGCGGTGGCGCGGCCCTTGCTTCCGGCGGAGATCGTCGATCGCCGCAAGAAGCCGTTCGGCGCGCCGGTCGATCACTGGCTCGATGGACTGGTAAAGGCGAATCTGACGAACAGCCGGCTGGTCGAAGACGGTGTGCTGAGCCGCACCGGTGTGGACGCCATTGTGGCGAAGGCAGGCGGCGGTTCTCCGGCGCACATGCGGCTCTGGATGCTGCTCGTGCTTGAAATGTGGTATCGCATCTACATTCGTCGCGAGGTACGGCCCTCGGCGGGCGGAACGAAGCGGGAACTGGTGACGGCGTGAAGAAGGCCCTGTCGCGCAAGAACCTGTGGGAGATGGCGCCGCAGCCGATCAAGACGGCGGTCGGTTCCATGCTGGGGCTGGTCGGCATCGAGCGGCTCTTCGGCAGGTTGTATCGCGAACAACGCAGGCTGCTCCGTGCGGCCGATCGCTGGACGGCGGAGGAGGCGCGGCAATGGCAGACGCAGCGGATTCGCGAGATAGGCCAACTTGCCGCAGGCACGCCGTTCTACCGCAAACAGTTCGCCGAGGCGGGCTTCGATCCCAGCGCAGTGCGGCAACCGGAAGACCTGCGATCGCTGCCGTTCATCGACAAGGATGTGCTGCGGGCGAACCTCGACGACATGTGCGTGATTCCACCGACCTCGCGCGGCGTCGATTACGTCTCGACTGGCGGTTCGTCGGGTCAGCCGCTGCGGTTCTACATCGGCCCCGAGCGTTCGCAGATCGAGTACGCCCACCTGGTGGCGTCGTGGGAGCGGTGTGGGTTCGACCTGCGGATTCCCCAGGCGGTCTTTCGCGGGCAGATCGTCGCGCCGGACGCGAACGGATTTCGACATCAGTATGATCCGCTGCTGCGCAAGCACTACTACAGCAATTTTCACATGAGCGAGGCGAACATGGCGGCCTACCTCGACCATGTCGCCACGATCGGGCCGTGTTTCCTGCAGGCCTATCCGTCGGCCGCCGCGATTCTGGCCGGATTCATTCGACGCTCGGGTCGCGCCGCGCCGCGCAACATTCGCGGCATTCTTGCCGAGTCGGAAAACGTGTATCCCGAGGATCGCCGGTTGTGCGAGGAGGTCTTCGGCACGCGGTATTTCTCGTGTTACGGCCATTCGGAGAAGTTGGTCCTGGGCGTCGAGTGCGAGCACTCATCGGACTACCACATCTGGCCGACCTATGGTTACTGCGAGTTAATCCGGGCCGATGGCAGCGTGATTGATGTGTCGGGCGAGCGGGGCGAGATCGTGGGGACCGGCTTCATCAACCGCATCGTGCCGTTCATCCGATATCGGACAGGCGACTTTGCCGAGCATGTCGGCGAGCGGTGCGAAAAGTGCGGGCGGCAGCAGATGATCTTGCGAAGTGTCGAGGGTCGCGGCTCGCGTGGCAGCCTGGTCGGGGCGGACGGACAATTCATTTCCAACACGGCGATCAACGTGCATGACGATACCTTTGAGGGCGTGGTGGAGTATCAGTTCGCCCAGTCGGCGCCCGGCGTCGCGGAGATTCGCGTGGTGCCGTGCCGACCGCTGACCGAGAAAGATCGGAATCGCATTTTGACGCGGATGAACGATCGGTTGCAGGGCCAGGTGCGCCTGACGCTGGCGGTGTGCGAGGCGGTGCAACAGACCGAGCGGGGCAAGAAGCCGCGGATCATTCAGACGATCGGCGCGGCGTGACCAGGGAGCCGATTGCGCGAGCAATCGACGTTTGACGGGCGAGCGGCTGATTGACGGGCGCCCAACCGAGATACGATGCGGGTATTCGCCTTATATTTGTTTGTCGCGTTCTTCAGCCTGTACGCGTTTCGCGACTGGTTCAAGAGCGCCTGCGCGCTCGTTCTGCTGATTGCCGTCATTCAGCATCCGGACTTTCCGAAGGAGGCGGCGGGTGTTCAAGGGGCCAACCCCTGGAACATTTTGCTGGTCTTCGTGTTCACGGCGTGGTTGATCAACCGAAGGGTGGAGAAACTGCGCTGGGACATGCCGCGGGGCATCGGGCTGTTGTTGGCAGGGTATGCGCTGGTGATTGTCATAGGTTTCGTTCGGCGGTTCGTCGATATGACGAACTGCGAGGAATTCACCCGCGGCGAACTGATCAGCGAGTACTTCATCAACACCTTCAAATTCGCGGTGCCCGGCCTGATGATCTTCGACGGCTGCCGCAACCCGAAGCGGATGAAAATGGCGCTGGTCGCCACGCTCGGCGTGTATGTGCTGCTGGCCGTGCAGGTGGTTCGCTGGATGCCGATTCAGTCCGGCTTGAGCGGGGCGGACCTGACCGAGCGCAGCCGGAAGATCCTGCAGAACGAAGTCGGCTTCCACGCGGTCAACTTGTCGATGATGCTCGCGGGGGCATCGTGGGCACTGCTTGCATGCCTTCCGCTGGTGACCGGCAGGTGGAGGAAACTCGGGCTGATCGGGATGGCGATGGGCGTCATGTTCGGCCAGGCCCTGACCGGCGGCCGGACGGGATATGCAACGTGGGGCGCGATCGGACTGATCATGTGCATGGTGAAGTGGCGGAAGCAACTTCTGCTGATCCCGGTGGCGGCGGTGTTGATCGCGGTGGCGGTGCCCGGCGCGGTGGAGCGCATGACCCAGGGCTTCGGCAGGACCGACGCGAGCGGCCGGGAATATACCGATGACTACAAGGTGACGTCGGGTCGAACGACGATCTGGCCCTACGTGATCGACAAAATTATGGAATCGCCCGTGATCGGGTGGGGCCGGCTGGGCATGAATCGCACGGGGCTGGTCGCCTTTTTGCGATATCAATTGCAGGAGTCGTTTCCGCATCCTCACAACGTCTATTTGGAGTGTCTGCTGGACAACGGCGTGGTGGGGGCGATCCCCATTCTCTGCTTTTATTTTGTCATTCTGTATATGTCCGTTCGGCTCTTCCGCAGCAAGGACAAGCCGTGGCATGCGGCGGTCGGCGGCATGAGCATGGCGCTGGTGCTGGCCCTGCTGATTGCCGGCGTTGGCAGCCAGACCTTTTATCCGCGCGAAGGCGCGACATGCATGTGGGTGGCCATGGGCTTGATGCTGCGCGTGACGGTGGAGGCCCGCCGGCAGCGCCCCGTCCCGATGCGCATTCCCCTCGTAATCGTGCAGCCGCCGCGGCACGCCGCCCCGGCCGGGTTGATGTCGACGTCCAAAGTCTCGTACGAATTTGCGGGTTTTTCCGATTGTGCCATGTCTCCCTGTGCACTTCTGCACGGCTCTGTCATCCGGCCAGTCTTGAATAGACACCGATTTGATGTTTGATTCGGATAATAATTGGTGAATTCCCTCGATTTTCAGTATGATTCACCAGGCAGAGCGCGCCATTCCTTGTTTGGGTGGGATTGTATTGAGACGATTGACGTTCTTTTTCTCAGTCTGCGCACTGAGCCTGTGTGCCCCGCTGCGCGCCGCAACCCGCGGCGACGTGAACGGTGATGGTCTGTCCGATGGCCGGGACGTCAGCACGATGACCGGCCTGCTGACGGGCAGCCTGCACGACGCGGCGACCCGCGGCCGCGCCGATCTGAATTGCGACGGTTTGGTGGATCGAACGGACGCGGAGATTCTGCTGCGCGGGCTGGTCGATCGATTTTCCCCGGGCGAGAACCAGCCGACCGGCGACTTGAGCGGCGATGGATTGCGCGACGGGCGCGATATCGAGATATTTGTCGCTGTCATGACCGGCGTGGACACCAATTCGGCCCACGTGATGGCCGCTGACATCGACCGCGACGGACTCGTCGGGCCGGCGGATGTGCCCCTGCTTGTTCAATTGCTGACCGGCTCGCGGCCGGGGACGGGCACGCCGCAATGGACCATGGGCGACGTGGACCGCGATCGCCGGCGCACCGGCAATGACATTCACGCGTTCATCAAGCTCCTGTCGGGAATGGATCGCAGTCTCGAACGCCTGGCCGCGGCGGACATCACGCGCGACGGGTTGGTCAACGTGGACGACGTGCCGGGGCTGCTGGATCTGATTCTGAATCAGACGGGCAGCATGGTGGGCGATTGGACGCCGCCGCTCGGCGTGCCAATGCCTGAATTCGGGATCCGGCAAACCCACTACGACTTTGTTGACCAGTCGTACGATTTTGGATTTGGGTGTGAGCCGTATCGCGACGCCGGAAGCGGGCCCTATACGCATTACGTCGACAACACCCATCCCGAGGCGACGGACGGCGACAATCCTTACGGGAGCCCGCGTCGTCCACGTGCATCCATTCCGTATTATTTGCTGCCGGGAAGCGTGGTTGAACTTCATGGCGGGCCGTACGAGTCCTACTTTGAAGTACGCGTGCAAGGCACCGCTCAGCGCCCAATTTACATTCGCGGCGCAGATCCGCAGGCCCGCGTGCCGTTCAAAACCAAATTGCTGGTGCTTTCGCCATCGCGGTATGTGATCCTCGAGAATCTTTCCGTCGATCGGGATTACCAGTCGTCCGGCGTCAACATCGAGGGCGTGGATCACATCTCGATCCGGAATTGTGAAGTGACCGACGTGCAGGGCGGCATCCTGGCGTATGGCGGTCCGAACACGTCGATCAGTCACATTGTCATCTACAAGAACCACATTCACGACCTGGGCGATCTGTCGGTCGCGGAGGACATCGACGACAACGGCATACAGGTTGGCGGCGGATCGAGCGATGTCTGGGTCGTTGACAACGTCGTGCATCACACGGTCGGCTCAGGCATCGTGCTGAACCCCGGATTTGAATTCGGCAACGAGGCGATTCGGCGCGTGTATGTCGGGCGGAATACGGTGTATCAGACGCGGCAGTCCGGCTGCTGGACCAAACAAAGTTCGGATGCGGTCTTTTCGCAGAACACCGTTTACTCAATCATCGGAACGAGTTTCGCCATCAGCACCGGCCTGGGCTTTCAATACGGTCCGGAGCGCACCTGGTTTATTTTTAATCACGTCTACGATTGCGAGTATGGCATCGGCAGCGGCAGCAATAACGTGCCGCATCCCGGGCTTGAACAGTTCTTTCTCGGGAATGTGATCCACGATATTCACCACCGATCGCCGGATTACAATCCCAACAACCGGTGGTCCAGTTCCGCAATGATGCTGGTGGGCGGGTTCAACCGGGTGATCGCGGACAACACGATCTACAACTGCGACGCGGGAATCAATGGCCCCGGTCCCGGCTCGTATCGCATGGAAAACAATGTAATCGCCAACATCGTCGAGCCGGGCGGCAACCACGTATTCATCGAAAATACAAACAACGATATTCAGTGGGAACTGCGGAGTTGCTGCCTGTATGATGAGAGTCTGCCGGTTCGCGTGCGAGAGCGGAACCAGGTTTACAATCTGGCGCAACTTGCGCAGGAGTTGAACAAGGGCCAGGGGTGCATCGACTCGCCCCCGGGGTTCATCAATGCCGCCGCCGCGGATTTTCATCTTTCCGACCAGAGTTCGACCATTGACGTCGGTATCGCGACGGCCGCCTATGACCGGTTCGAGGAACTTTATGGAATATCGATCAAGGTCGATTATGACGGCGTGAACCGCCCGCAGGCGGCAGGCTTTGACATGGGCGCATTCGAGCGCCGCTAGTCCTCGGAACTTCACCGTATGACGACGTTGCAGTCTTCGACCGAGTCCCGCACGGGCGGCTCGGCCCCATCGCCGCGGCAACCGGCATGGCGACGATCGCGATTGCGCCGGCTCCTGTTCGGCGCGGCGGGCCTGGCCTGTGCCGTGCTGTTCAGTTCCGGCTTGGGCGAAGTCTATTTTCGACTCTTTTTGCCGCAGAAATTGCTGCCGCGGTACGTCACCGACAGCGGATTCGGCGTGAAAGTCCACTGGCCGAACCTGGTCACGCATCACACGACCGGCGAGTACCGCATTTCGATTCGCACGAACTCGCTTGGGATGCGCGCGGATCGGGAATATCCGATCGAGAAGCCGCCGGGCACGGTTCGAATCGTCGGCCTGGGCGACTCGTTCACCATCGGCTACGAAGTCGAGGTCGAGGACTGCTATTTGTCGAGACTTGAGGGACTGCTTCGTGGCGGCGGCAGCGCAGTGGAGGTTCTCAACCTCGGCGTGAGCGGGTTCAGCACCGCCGAAGAACTGATCATGCTGCGGGAACGCGGTTTCAAGTTCAATCCGGATATCGTCGTGGTGGGCTATTTCGACAACGACATCGGCGACAACACCCGTTCGCAATTGTTTGCGCTCCAGTCTGATGGAAACCTGGTGCAGCGCAACGCGTCCTACCTGCCGGCGGTGAAGGCGCAGGACTTCCTGTTTTCGTTCGCGGCCTACCGTTTTCTGGCGGAGAACTCGCACCTGCTGTGCTTCGTCCGCGAGCAGGCGTCGGAGATCGTGCAGAAACGGATGCGGAAGAAGAGCGCGGCGGTGCAGTCATTGACTGATGATGACGAGGCGAAACTGACGGCCGCCCTGCTCGACGAAGTGAAGCGTGCGTGCGATGAGCGAGGCGTCCGTTTCTATGTACTGGTGATTCCATCGCCGGACAACACCAGCAATTTCCCGATGGCGCTGTTGAAAAACGTCGGACCGGCGAACATCGTCGACATGCGACCCGTCCAGGCAGAGCCGATCAAATCGCAGGTGCTCTACTGGCAGAAGTCTGACGGCCATTGGAACCCGGTCGGCCACAAACTGGCGGCGGAAGAACTGGCACGGCGCATCGGGTCCGACGTGAGCAAGTAGACAGCGACACGCGTCGGTCATTCAAACGAGTGCAGAGGCTTCGGGCGGTCATCCGTTCGAGGCCTTTTTTCATGCGCGGAAGTCGGTCACTCGAACCAATTTTGTCTGCGATGCAACTTCGAGAGCAATAAGCTTCTGACGGGCTTTGTCATTCGCGGGCCAGCCGGTCACGTTTGCATGATTCGGATTGTCAGGAAGCTGGGCGTCCCCGATCATGGGATCGGCAAGCACTTTCAGACCCCTTTCAAGGAACACGCTCGTCAAGACATCGCCTCGCCCATGAAGCGTCTTACGTTGAAAAGCGGCAATCCCTGCACCCACGTTCCATATCTCAGCCTCCGCGGCATCTCGATGGCGAGTCACTGAAAGGTCGGTGTATGGGTGCGGGATAAATGCATCAGATTTAATCGTATTGTCACTATTTCGAATGTGGCTGCTTGAAAGAACAAACCGAGCCAGAACTTCGTTGAATTCGACGCCTGGGACGTTTTGAGGATCGATCATGAATTGACTCGGTGAATAAGGTCCAGGATCGTCTTGGGAATCTGTCCAAAGAAGGCCTCGGTACCACATGTCCTGCTGCTTCCCATCAGAGCCGCGTAGTGAAGCAGGTCGTGCTCAGTAACGGAAATCGACAGCACTCGTCTCGGGCTGCGATACCACTCTACAGAAAGCCATCCGTTGGGATCCGCTCCAATCGTTGGATGCTGGATTCCAAGTGGCAGGGCATTGAGGAATCGAGCCATGCATTGACACGCCTCTAAAGAAACCGGGAGCGCGCCATGCCCGTCCCAGTTGGCTGCAGCTGATTCAACCCACGTGTCAAATAGATCACCCTGCAGCAAACTTTGCATTCCGAACGCGGACGACGCCTGAAGCTCCCGATGCGCTCGCCTCTTCATATCTTCAACGTGCTTTGCAGCATTGCTTACGCCGTGATCGAGCAGCATGGTCGTCTTATTTCCTCTCTTTGAACTGTTCAAGTGCGCGGTCGATAAACAGAGAGAAAAAAACTTTGTTCTTAAGCCAGCGCATTTCCTGTAATCGTCTTTCCATTGAGTCTGAATTTGGCTCCATCGTCGCGTCCGCGAACACATCTATATCGACAATAAGGCCAATCGAATCCGACTCGGGTGGGTTTGGCGGTTGCGTCGTTTGAGTCACGCTGACGCGGTACGGCTGACCGGGTACGTTGTAGAGACTTCGATACAAGAACTCCTCGATCAGCAGGGGGAGCGGTTCTGGTGAACGGGGAGGATTTATCAGAATGTCGTCTAAGCGATCAAGGGCCACCGGAGTGATTCGATTAATGAAGCGCACTCCCAGTCTTTCCACTTCGGATGGCTCTGCCAGTTCGACATATACGCGCCACAAGCGCTGGGCTTCAGAAGAGAAGCGCTCCCAGTTCTCATAAGGTGAAATTCGGCTGAAAACAAAGCCGTCACGGGTGAATTGGGCGATGTTTCTGCCATCGCGCGACGTCAAGCGAAATCCATGCCACTTGGCGGATTGAGCTTGCGAAGCGCACTCAGGCCCTACCTCGGTCGTGAGCATTAGTGTTCGTAGGGTCAGCAACTCTGGATAATCGGAAAGTTTGGACTGTAGCGCGGTCTTGATTTGTTCCTGGTTCTGCATCGACTCAGACCGCGCTCGCCAGTGGATAACGGCCTCGACTATCGGGGCGCGAGCCAAATGCGGGAATCTCTCAGAAAGGTCGATGTTCATGCCTTGGTGCGAGTTGACGTGCACTCTTACCCTCTCCTGTAAGTGGGATGATAGCAAACACCAAGATCGCGGGCGACCCGGTGATTATTGCGTTGAGACGCTCAGCTTCCGCCTTCCCAGGCCCCCATGTCCGGGCCGGCGGCGTTGAAGGGTTGGGCGACGCCGGTGTTGGCTTGCCAGGTCAGGGGGCGGTCGAGGGTGAGGGTGTTCGTGGTGTAGTTGATCGCGGTGATGATCGCGCGGGTGGTCTGGCCCTGCAGTTGGATCGTGTCGCCGGGCAGGCCGGTGATGCCGAATCCGTCGCTGAACCAGCCGGCGTCCTGCACGACCATCGTGGTGCCGCTGCCGGCCGCGGTGGTTCGGGTCAGGAAGGTGCCCGCGTCGATCAACGGGCTGATTGGTTGCAGACGGAAGTCGTGGTTTGCGGCGGCGACGAACTTCGGATCGACCTCCACGTTGCCGGAGAACAAGGCCGGGAAGGCTGTCTGCCAGCAGGCGACCGTGCCGTTGGGGCAGGCCAGGCCGCCCTGGTCGTAGAGCAGGACCTTCTGCTGACCGGCCGCGGTGTGAAAGAAATCGTTGTTTTCGAACTTGTAGCCGGTCAATTTGCGCAGGATGACCTGGGCCGGGTTGGGTCCGCCGTCTGTGTTCTGGAAAAAGACGTTGTTCTTGAAGAGGTTGTCGGTGCCCTGGGTGCCGTTGAAGGTCGAGAAGTTCACGCCGCCGAAACTGCTCTTGAAGAACACGTTGTGATAAACGCGGTTGCCCACGCAGAACGAGGCCTCGCCGCCGTAGCCGGACAGGCCGATACCGCCGCCGAAATTGCTCTCGAAGACGTTGCGGCGGATGATGCCATTCTGACCGGCGTATTGAATGCCGTTCTTCTCGTTGCCGCCGGCCCCGGTCCGTTCGAACTTGTTGTGCTCGACGAGATTCCGTTTGGTGGCGTTGGACTGCACGATGCCGGCGGCGCCGACGTCGTCGCAGTCGTAGATCTCGCCGATCTTCTGATCGGGGTTGTTGAAGGTGTTGTTGCGCAGGACGTTGAAGTCGCCGCACTTGATGGCCCACAGGGCGTGCCGCGCCGAGGCGAAGGTGCAGCCCTCGACCAGGTTGTGATCGGAGTCGATGAGGATGAGGTTGTCGTTGCCTTCGGAGAGGGTGCAGTTCAGGATGCGGTTGTAGTGGCTGGTGATGAAGCGGACGTTGCCGGTGGTGCCGGTGGCGGGAGAGCGAGAAAATATACAGTTGCGAATGACGTTGTGGTCGGCCCCGTTGGCCTCGAGCCACTGGGTGTTGTCGGCGGTGAAGCCGTCGATGACGACGTGGTCGCGATCCTGCAATCGAATCGCGGGCGAGCCGGTGAGGGCGACGACCTCGCCGTTGTAGGCGTGGAAGGTGATCGGTCTGGCGGCGCTGCCGGAGCGGGCGGGCGCGAGTTGCTCGGCGTAGGTTCCGGCGCGGACCGCGACGCGATCGCCGGGCATGGCGGCGTTCGACGCGGCGGCAATCGTCTTGTAGGCGGTGAAGGTTCCGCCGGTGCAATTTCGCGTGGCCGGGTTGTAGGTCGCGCAGGTCGCCGTCGTCAGCGTGCGGTCGACGAAGAGGGTTTTTGCGTGCGCCGCGGGATTCCATGCGGCGGCCAGGATCACGCCGATCCCCAAAAAACTACGTTTGACGTGAAGCATCCACATTCACCCTGCCCCATGAGCCGCGCACATCGTCCCAGTATAGTCGATGATGCGGTGCGTCAGGGTCGATGCGCGTCAGGCGGGATCGCGCAGGGCGGCGGGTATTTCATTGAGACGCGTGTAAGTTGCGCTGGAGCCGATGAGCGTGCCGGTCAGTGAATTGAAGTCGGCGGCGAGTGTTGCGTTTTCGAAGCCGATGGGGGCTCCGCCGAAAAGGGTGTTCCAGTTAACCAACGTGCCGAGCCGCGCGGGGAACGGCGCGGGCGAGGGCTGGACGGTCTGGCCGGGCGCGCCGGCGATCTTTCGATCGTTGAACTGCACATAGACATTGCCGTCGCCGGTGTTTACGCGCTTTGTCAAAATCGCCCCAATGGGCGCGCCATCCTCGCCGAACCGGACGATGGTGGCCTGGCCCGCGATGTTGGTGAACGTCCAGATGCCGAAGAGCACGCCGACGGTGTTGTCGCGCTGCAGGACGACGTTGTGCGCCTTGCCGATGACATGGCATCCGGCCTCGTCCATGAACACGTCCGCCGAGCCGGTCGCCGCAACATAGCCGCCCGAAGTGACGCGGTACTCGAAGTGGCCGGGCTGTTCCCAGGCGAGGACGAACGAATCGCATGTTCCGTCGCAGGTTACGGTGACGGGGGCGTCGAAGTTGCGTTTATAGACCACGGTCGCATAAGGAATGGCCTTGTTCTGGGCGTCGCGGATGTTGAGCACGAGCGAGGCGACGGCGATAAGCGTGCAGGCCTGGCCTGGATTTGTGTTGCAGACCGAGCCGAGCATGGCCGGCGCGGCGGTGATGACAACAAGCATCGAGACTTGGGCACGGCGGGAAAGATTCGCATTCATGCCCTAACGATAGGCGGCGGCGGCGCGTCCGACAACGGTCAAGTCTGAACTGAAACGGTTATCGGTCAGGGAACGCCGACCGCATGTTCCGTCGCCGGAACGGTCGGCAATTTCGACCGGTTGATTGCGGGCGGAAACCTGAATTGGGAACCGCAGCGGCCCCGCGGAAAACGGCCCGCTCCGCAAACGATCGGATGGGCGACCATGGTGCGACGGACGTGGCTGATGTTGATGCTGGCGACCGGCGGCTGCGCGCTGCACGAGCAGGTGCAGTATTTCGAAGTGGTCGATCCCGAGTCGAAGAATGTCAACTACTACCGCATGACGATTGAAGGGCACGGCGGCGGGGGCGTGGGTTATCAACTGCAGGCCGGCTACTTCAGCGCGGCGTCGGTGGACGTGCTGCGCGGACAGGTTCCGTCGATGCCCGAGGCCGATCTGCCGCGGTCACAGGACGCAGCGTACGACGCGCTGCTCGACCGGTATTACCAGGCGCTGGTGAAGGCGAGCGAGCGCCGTGCCGCCAGGACGGAGACAGAGATCGAAATCGGCGATGCCGACGTCCTGGCGCTCGCGCGGCAGGTCTGGCTGGGGACGCTCAGCCCGGCGGACGTGGCGTCGATGGGCATGCACGGCTCCACCAATCCGTTCGCGTTTCGCAAACTGGTGTTCTGGGCCAGCGCGAACAATCTTGACCTGCGTCAATTCAGCACGGAGATCGACTCGATGATCGGCGGGGCCACGGCGCTGGTCCGGGCGCACAAGGCGGCGCATGCGGGGCGCGAAGGGCGGCAGGCGGGCCTGCGGCGGCTGCTGGGCGACGTTCTGCGGGGCAACAGCGCGCTCAAGCCGTTTGCCGGGGCGATCGAGGCGCTGGCCGGGCCGGAGGGGCGGTTGGATGAAGTCGACAAAACGCGACAATAAGCCGGGATGGAGGCGCTCGGTCGTGCCGGCGATTGGGCGGACGCTGCTCGCGATGGGGGGCGTCTCGTCGCCGCTCTGGCCTATGCTGCTTGCCGTCATGGCATGGCTGATGGTGTGCGCGGCGGCGGGCTGCCAGAACCAGTTTCGCATCCGCGTGGAAAAACTGAATGTCGCGGGCGGGCACGCGGCCGCGGCGGACGATGCAAGCGCGATGCGGCTGTTGAATACACTTCATGCATTGCTGCTTGGTCTGGACGGCGTGTGCGTTGAATGCCAGCAGATGACGGGCGGCGTCGGGCTGACAGGGGGAATGGAACCGCTGAGCCTGGCACAGCAGGCCGCCCGATCGCTGCTGCCGGCGGTGGAGTCGGTGAGCGCGCGGCAGGCGCGCGGCACGCTGACCGGCACGGGGTTGTCGACGGAGGTCGAATTGCTGCGCCGGCAGGCGGCGTCCCGGCTGTCGGGCCTCGATGGTCTTGCGTGGGATGCGTTGATTGAGGCACAGGCGTCGCCGGAGCAGCAGATGCGGGTGGCCGCGGCGGTGGAGCAGTGGCGAGCGCGGCTCGCGCGGTACTCGGCGGACCTGTCGGCGGCGGAACGGGATCGGCCGGGTTTCGGCGGGTTTCATCAGGCCGGTGTGTATCGCATCAACCCCGGCGATCCGAACTATGACGCGGTGCTGAAGGCGAAGGCGATCGGCAGCCCACTGACGTCCGTGTCGGTCGCGGTGACGGGCGACTCGGGCTTCATGATCGTGCAGGAGTCGCCGGGTCAGATGCGGTTGTATGAATTGACGAACGATCCGATCGCGCTGACGCGGAATGTGTCGTTCATCGTGGACAAGGTGCTGCAGGCGGCGGTGAAGTTCAGTTCGCCGGGGGTGGAGTGAGAGGCGGGCAGTTCGTGGCGGGCGGTTTGGCGCACAACTTCGACAGCACCGACACGCGGAATGAAGACACCTTGCTTGTGCCTCGGGCCGGGATCTGCCGACGAGTTGCTTACTCGAACTCGAATGCAAACTTGTGCTTGAAATGAAGGTAGTAGAGACCGATGAGGCGCATGGAAACGGTGGCGAGGTAGAAACTGAACAGTTCGCGGATCACGGCAAACGCGAGGGGCGGGGCCTCGAGGATGGCCGGAAGTTTGAGGTTCAGCGTGCCGTTGGCGGTCAGCAGGATCAGCATCGGCAGCACGTATTCGGTGGCGGTGACCACAACCAGCAGAAACGTGATCAGCAGGTAGGCCGGAAGGGACCGCAGGATGGTCAGTGCGATCAGGTCGAGGCGAACCAGCGCGGAGACATCCGAGAGCGACAGGAGCAGGATCATCATCGGCCAGAGGAAGAGCGCGCAGGCAAAGTAAATCACGCCGGGCCAGAGCGCGTCTGCAAAAAAGATCAGTGACAGGGCCGGCCCGAACACGATGACCTGGGCCAGGATGAAGAGCAGGCCGGGGCGGAGCACGTCGTCCCACCAGCCGCCTTCGAGTCGGATGCCGGGCAGGGCGGCCGAGCCGGCCGACGTGTCAGTGACGACAGACATGTAATATGCGCAGAACCAGCCGTAGATGGTGAACGACGCCATGTAAAACAGAAATCCGCCGGGCATCAGGCTCAGCCCGAACCCCAGCAGACAGAGCAGCGAGAGGCCGATGAATGTCAGGGCGTTGCCGAGGCTCTGGAATGGATAGACAAATGCCAGGGTGAGGTCGACCCAGAACGAGTGCCGGGCTTCCTGGATGGCATCGGTTTCGGAACGCGGACCGGCGCCGCGGCCCTTTCGACCCGCGCCGGCGTAGGCCAGTTCAACGCCCTCCTCAACCAGGACCACGCTGGGCGCGGCGCCCGGCGGCAACGCGGCGTCTGGTTCGGGCTCTTCGCGAAGTTTGAGCGCGCCGGCGGGCAGGTCGTCGTGGATGAGCGTCAAGATGTCCTGATCGAGGTCGGCGGGTTGGGCGTCGTCCGGACGATGTTGCGATGCGGTGGATCGGGCGGCGCTCTCGGATGACGCGGCGGCGGGTTGCGGATCGGCGGCCTTCTGGGATCGCTTAATCAAGGCCGCAAGCCGGGCGCGATCGAGGACGAATTTCTTGCCGCAGCCGGGGCAGGCGATTTTGCGACCGATGTATTGCTTGTCGATCGCCATGCGCTTGCCGCATGGGCAGGTCATTTTGATGGCCATGGACGCCTCGCACCGGCGGATGGATCGGTTGGTCGATCCCGATCGGCATTCTACCCGACGCATGGTCAAAAAGACAGAGTTTGTTGGATCCAGGTGTTTTCCCCATTCACTCTACCGCGTCGAATGGCCCTTGCCGCTCCCTGACGGGCCCGCCAAGCAGCAGACAGACAAGAGGATATCTGACGGGCGGAGCGCCATTTGACAGGCGAAGGCGTTACTTCCGCCGGGCGAGGTGTTCGCGGAGGTATTGACCAGTGTAACTGGTGGGGTGCTTTGCGATCTGATCCGGGGTGCCCTCGGCGACAAGGCGGCCGCCGGCGTCGCCGCCTTCGGGCCCGAGATCGATGATCCAGTCAGACTGCTTGATGACATCGAGGTTGTGCTCGATGACCAGGATGGTGTGGCCCAGGTCGCAGAGGCGGTTCAAGACGTTCAGCAAATTGTGGATGTCGGCGAAGTGCAGGCCGGTGGTCGGCTCATCGAGGACGTAGAGCGTGTGGCCGATGGCGGACTTGCCGAGTTCGGCGGCGAGTTTGACGCGCTGGGCCTCGCCGCCGGAAAGCGTGGCCGAACTCTGCCCGAGGGTGACGTAGCCGAGTCCGACGTCGGACAAAGCGGCGAGCAGTTGCTTGATCGACGAAAAACTGTCGAAGAAGGCGAGGGCTTCCTCGACGGACATGGCCAGCACGTCGGCAATGGACTTGCCGCGGTAACGCACTTCGAGGGTCTCGCGGTTGTAGCGTGTGCCGCGGCATTCGGCGCATTCGACGAAGACGTCCGGCAAAAAGTGCATCTCGATCCGCTTGACGCCCTGGCCCTGGCAGGCCTCGCAGCGGCCGCCTTTGACGTTGAAGGAAAAGCGTCCATCGGTGTAGCCGCGGATCTTGGCCTCGCGGGTCTTGGCGAAGGTGTCGCGGATGAGATCGAAGACGCCGGTATAGGTCGCGGGGTTGCTGCGCGGCGTGCGACCGATGGCGGACTGGTCGATTTCGATGATCTTGTCGATGCGGCTCGCGCCGACGAGGCGTTCGTGTTTTCCGGGGCGTTCGACGCCCGAGTGCAGGCTGCGCTTCAAAGCGCGGAGCAGCACTTGGTTGACGAGTGTCGATTTTCCGGAGCCGGAAACGCCGGTGACACAGCAGAAAACGCCCAGCGGAATCTGCACGTCGATGTTCTTGAGGTTGTTCTCGGCCACGCCGTAGAGTTCGATGGTGCGCTTGACGCTGATGCGGCGGCGGCGGGCCGGGCCGTCGATGGTCATTTCCCCGCGGAGGTATTGGGCGGTCAGCGATTCGCCGGACGCCATCAGTTCGGAGGGCACGCCATTGACGAGGACGCGACCGCCCGCCGCGCCGGCGCGGGGACCGATGTCGACAATCCAATCGGCGGCGCGGATGGCGTCTTCGTCGTGCTCGACCATGAGGACGGAGTTGCCGAGGTGTTGCAGTCTGCGGAGCGATTCGAGCAACTGCGCGTTGTCGCGCTGGTGCAGGCCGATGGTCGGTTCGTCGAGGACGTAGCAGACGCCGACCAGGCCGCTGCCGATCTGCGTGGCGAGCCGGATGCGCTGGCCCTCGCCGCCGGAGAGCGTGGCGCTGGCGCGATCGAGGGTGAGGTAACCGATGCCGACGTCCTGCATGAAGGCGAGGCGCTCGCGGATCTCCTTCAGGATCGGGGCGGCGATCTGTTTCGCCTCGCCCGATAGCGACAGTTTGTCGAAGAAGGCACCGGCCGCCTCGACGCTCATTCGGCCGACCTCGGCAAGGCCCTTTCCCCCGATTCGGACGGCGAGGGCCTCGGGTCGCAGCCGCGCGCCGGCGCAGTCGGTGCAGGGCCGCTCGGAGAGAAAGGCCTGCAGGCGGTGCTTGACGAATTCGCTGTCCGTCGTTTTGAGGCGGCGCTGCAGATTGGGAATCGCGCCTTCAAATGTGCCGCCCAGCGCCGCCGCGTCGGCTTCGGTCGTGCCCCAGACGAGGACGTGGCGAATCCGCTCGGGCAGCGACTGCCACGGCGTAAGCGGGCTGACTTCAAAGGTCGCACAAAATTCGCGCAGGGTCGTTGCATACATGGCCGCCATGCGCTTGCCGCCGCGCCGCCACGGCTCGATGGCGCCCTCTTCGAGCGAGCGCTTCGGGTCCGGCACGATCAACTCCGGGTCGAACTCGGGCACGACGCCGAGCCCGTCGCACTTCGGGCAGGCGCCGTGGGGCGAGTTGAAGCTGAACAGGCGCGGTTCGAGCTCCGGCAGGCTGCGGCCGCAGGTGGTGCAGCCGTAGTGCTCGCTGAAGACCAGGTCGGACCAGGCGCCATTGCCGTCGCGGGCCGCGTCGGAGGGCTGGTGGGTCGCGATGACCATGCCGTCGGCGAGGCGGAGGCTGGTCTCGACGGATTCGGTGATGCGGCTGCGCAGATCGGGCTTGGCGATGATGCGATCGACGACGGCCTCGATGTCGTGCTTTTTTGTCCTGGCAAGTTCGGGCGCGCTTTTGACCTCGTGAACCTCGCCGTCGATGCGCACGCGGATGAACCCCTCGCGCAGGACGCGGGCCATGACGTCGCGGTGCTCGCCCTTGGCGGCGCGGACGATCGGGGCCAGGACCATGACGCGGGACTCCGCGGGCAGGGCGAGAATCTGATCGACAATCTGCGAAATCGTCTGATGGGCCACGGGGCGGCCGCAGTCCGGACAGTGGGGCGTGCCGGCGCGGGCATAGAGGATGCGCAGATAATCATAGATTTCGGTGGTGGTGGCGACGGTTGAGCGCGGGTTGGTGCTGCCGGACTGCTGGCTGATGGCGATGGTGGGCGGCAGACCGTCGATCTGGTCGACGTCGGGCTTGCCGAGTTGTTCCAGAAATTGGCGGGCGTAGGCGGAGAGCGATTCGACATAGCGACGCTGGCCCTCGGCATAGATGGTGTCGAAAGCCAGGCTGCTCTTGCCCGAGCCGGACAGCCCCGTGATGACAACGAGCCTGTCGCGCGGGATGTCGAGGGAGATGTTCTGGAGGTTGTGCGTCCGGGCGCCGCGGATGCGAATCCAGCGGGCATCCGGGTCGGGCGGGGCAGCGGCGGTAGGCGGGTTTTCGGCCATGGGCGCAGGGGTGGATCGTATTGCAAGGAGAAGCCGCGTTCAAAGCGCGCAAAGCCGGCGTGTCTTCATGGCGGAGAATGCGCCGGCCCGCCAGAGGCCTGCCCACACCATCGTTCCGAGAGGTTCCGAGACGTCGTTTCGGTCGAACCGCTCGCGTTACCACCAGGATCCGGTCAACGCAGGGCCGTGACCCTGCTCATCATGAACGGACAATCACACGACGGATTCTGCCGACAATTCATGGGATCTTGAATTCCTGGATCTACCGCGAACGTCGCGTGGACTTAATCCAAACGCGGTTTTGAATGCTGCCGAGAAATGGCTGTGACTGCTGAAGCCCAGGCGAATTCCCAAGGCAGTCAGGTCATTGCAGCCGTCAAAAATGGCGCGCAACCCGGCCCGCAGTCGAAGGCTGTTCAGATAGGCATGCATCGTGATGCCGACTTGCCGCATGAACTCGCGCGATAGCAACCAAGGCGAACAGTCGACGGCTCTGGCCAACTCCGCCCGGCGCACCGGGGAGGCATAATTCAAGTTCAGATACCGGCGGGCTTGCTCAACGCGTTCGCTTCTGGTTTGCACGGGTGTGTCATGCGAAACAGCCACGAGTTGGCCTAAACAGCGTCGAAGCCGTGTTGCGACCAGTCCTGGATTCGGCCGCTTCAAGCACTGGGACGACAGGAAACTCGCAAGGCTCCCAACCTCCAATGCAGCCGATGGCGAAACCAAGAGTGTCATCGAACGACGCCCCGTGCTTTGCAAATCGCAACTGGCTCTTGAGGAAGGCAACCATCGTGCAAGTTCCGTGGGCTCGATTCGAATCGTGATTCCGGTATTTGAGTCACCGCAGGAATGGTCGATCTCAAAACGCTCGCCGGGGCCAAAGATCATTGCGACATTTGAATCGGCCATGCCCTGGCCGTGGTTCGAGCGCTTCTCGAAGGTGCCCGAAATCATCACTTCGATGACGAAATACTCGGTATGTCCGGTCCGGGAGACTTTGTGTTCGCTTGCGGCCCACCTAGAGGCCAATACCTGCGCGCCGCGGCCTTCCCATAGGCAGTGCAGGTCCAAGGTGGGCCTCGGCTGATTGGCGGGCGAGAGGTGCACGAATCTGATAGTCCAGGAATCACTTTTTCCTTAGGGTGGGGCTCACACAGCCCACCCGGGTGAATGAAGTAATAGGAGAGCGAAATGATACTATCAGGATTGACCTGTCTGGTCACGCTGGCGACATTCGCCGCAAATGGAGAACCCGGTCCGGAGGGCATCGTCGGCCACTGGGCAGGGGCATTCGTTCGCCAAGGCTCGGTTCAACGTGCTGAACTCGACTTTTCGACGAATGAGGGCAGGCTTCAAGGCAAGTACAGCATTCCGGAGCTTGGGTTGTATAACGAAGACCTAAGCGATGTTGTCATCCGGGGGAACGACATTGAATTCCGGCTTCTCTATGGCTCGTTCGTGGCGAAGGTGCACCACGACCTTCAGGAAATGGTGGGCGGCAACGAGAAATGGGGCCCTCCGGTTCAATTCCATGCCAAGAAAGTCGACGAAACGGCCCCGTGGCGCTACGAAGAAGTTCGATTTCGGAATGGCGCCATTCAGTTGGCCGGAACGCTTGTGCTGCCCCTCGGCAAAGGCCCGTTCCCTGCGGCTGTGGTGATCTGCGGATCGGGACCTGAGGGCCGAACTGACGGCAAGGATGCATGGGGATATCGCGGCTGGGGAGAATCGCTGGCCAGGCTCGGAATCGCCGCAGTCGTTTACGACAAGCGGGGCGTGGGCCAATCATCTGGCGTGAAGGACAAATGGACGCTGTCAGAACTTGCCGACGACGCGCTCGCGGCCGTCGAGTGCATTCGAAAGCGCCCCGATATTGACGGTGCCCGCATTGGCTTGGTCGGCATGAGTCAAGGCGGATGGGTCGCGCCGATTGCCGCGGTGAAGGATCAGCGCATCGCGTTTCTCATTCTGCAGGTGCCGCCGGCGGTGAGCGTCCGCGAACAGGAACTTGACGCAGTAGCCGCTCAGTTAACCACGGAGGAAGCAAAAGAGAAGGGAATCAAACCGGCGCACATCGCCGAAGCGCAGGCATTTCAAGCCGAGATGTTCGAGGTCGCATATGGCAAGAAGAGTTGGGCGGGATTCAAGACGCTTTGCGACAACGCGCGCGCTAAACCGTGGGCTGCGTTTATCGAAATTCCGGAATCAGAGGGCGATTTGGAATGGTGGCGGCAAAACGAATTCGATCCCGAGCAGACGCTGCGCCGCGTGCGCTGCCCTGTCTTGGCAGTGTTTGGCGAACTTGACCCGCTCGTGCCGCCGACAAAAAATGTTCCGTTGTTCAAGGAGTATTTCAGCGAATCGAACAGCCGGAACCTCGAGATTCATGTGTTCCCGGGCGTCGGTCATGGATGTGAATTACCGCGGCGTCTAATCGGGACAGACTGGAAATGGCCGGGGAGTTTCTGGGTTTGGCCACGAAAGGCGCCCGGCTTTTTTTCACTGATCCAGGAATGGACCCATCGGCACGTCAAACCGCGATGATGTGCGATGACGGCTCCGACGGGGCCAGAGATAACCACGAGTCGGTCGCGGCGGATATCGAGTGAAAAGTCGTTGAGGTTGTGTGTCCGGGCGCCGCGGATGCGAATCCAGCGGGCACCCAGGTCGGGCGGGGCAGCGGCGGTAGGCGGGTTTTCGGCCATTGGCGCAGGGGTGGATTATACCGTGGCGGCGTAAGGGACTTTCTGAGCAGCAAGGCATGGGGGCGTAGCGTTCAATGCAGTTGAGTTTGAAATTGCAGATGTCGCTGTCAAAGTGACGCTGGTCGAATCCCATCGCATTGCCAGCAGACTTCGAAGTTTGCCGGGTTGGCTTCGCCGCAGCCGGCGCAGGTCCAATCGACGTCGTCCGCCGGCGGCGGAAGGTCGATCGACTCGCCCTGGTGATGGCGGAGAATCAAGTGGATGGCGTCCCAGTAGGCGGTTCGCGCGACGGCCAGGCGCGGGACGCTGGAGAAATCGCCGGAGAGTCCGTAGAGGGCCGACGCCATGTCGGTCATCGGCATGATCGGAATCTGCGCCGCCCTCATGATCGCGAGGACCTCCGGCGTTGCCCGGGCGGCGGCGCCCTCGACGCTGAGGATGGGCCAGTCACCCGGCGGGATGTGTTCGTCCAGGGTGAAGGGACGTCCGCACTCAGGGCAGCGATGCACCATCAGGCCGGTCAGTCGATATTGACAGGCGAGGCATTGCAGGCCGAGGTCGGGAACGGGGAGTGATTCGGGGTCGAAGGGCATGCATCTCAACCCACTTCGCGGGTTTCGAAGAGGGCGGCGGAGGCGAGCATGAATGCGCCTATGCACAGGGCCGCATAGCCGTAGGCCTGGCCGACGTAACTCCAGGGAATGAGGCGGTCTTCGCTCAGGGCGTCAATCATCCAGAACATCTGAAAATTCGGAATGACGGGGTAGGCCCAGGCGACTGCCGTCTTGATCGCTTCCGGGGCGCGGGAGTGGGCGATCTGGTGCTGGTAATGGTCGACGGTCAGGCCGAGGCAGGTCGCCAGGATGCAGCCGACGTAAGTCGCGATCATGCCGCACCGCGTGCTGAGCATCACGGCGATGGCAGTCAGCACCGAGACCGCGCCGAAGACCAGCAGGCCCGCCTTGAAGATCTCCGGCCCCTGGTGCTTGCGGGTCTCGATGACCAGGAAGTTGATGTCCTTCTTCCACTGACCTGAGTCGGACAAGTTCATGAGGTAGTCGCGGTCGTCGTCGTTGATCGGACCGCGCAGGGTCTTGTGGACCAGCAGCCCGCGGTTGCCTTCGAGGGTGCCGTGGCCTTCGAGCGGGCGAAATTCGATGATGCCGCGCAGGGCCCCCGGCTCGCTGGCCTCGGGCGGCAGGTTGTCCATGGTCTGGGTGACCTCATAGGTCTTGGGCTTCCATTGCTTGTCGACGCTGAGCAGCACGATGACCCCGACGATTGATAATGGCACGATCAGGCTGAGGAATGCCGGCAGGAATCGCCAGTCAAAGACGTAGTTCAGGGCGGTGGCTGCCACCAGCGCGGCAATGACCGCGAGTGGTCCGAAGACGATCACGGTCATGTCCAGTTGGTCCGAGGCGGTCTGCATGACGCCATGGCGAAGCATCATGAAGATGGCGACCCCGGCCAGATACTGGGCAGCGCCCACGGCGGCCAGCACGCCGAGGTACTTGCCAAAGATGAACGCGAAGCGGCTGATCGGCTTGGCCATCGAGGTCAGGACGACCTTTTCATCGATCTCAGTATTGATAACACTGGATGCGGTGAAACACGCCAAGAACAACCCTTCGATCAAGAGCGTAGACAGCCCAATGTCGCGGAGCATCTTGTCGTCGTCATCGAGGGTCCAACCGGTCAGGGATGGGGCCAACGCCAGTCCGCCAAGCGTGACGAGCACGATGATGCCGTAGGTGGGCTGGCGGACCGTCTGAAGAAACGTGTTCTTGGCGATGGCGTAGGATTGTTGCATAAGTAGTTGCAGATTCGGATGTTAAAGCGACTTACGCGTCGCCGGTGCGACTGGTCACCAAACGACCCCAGGACGACAACGGCGATTTGCGTTCGACCAAGAGTGTCGGGCTGCAGCGACGCGGGGTCAAGGGTTCGGGTCAGGTTCGAGGCGTTCGGAGGCGCCGACACCGGGTCAGGATGTCGACGAACGGCGCGGGTGGGTGGTTCGGTTTGTTCCGAGAACGGAACACGATCGGGTGGTCGGGCAGGTGGGTGGCACATAGCAAATCGTGCCATTGCCGTCATCGGCGCGGCTTGGCAGAAGCGCGGCGGCTCTTACAATGCCGGGTTCCCATGTGTTCGAGGGGCGGGTGTGACACGGTCTTAAGGTATTGGTGAGTGCATGACGGGTGCGGACCGAAGAAGTGAACTCGCGGCCTTGTTGGGCGGCGTTCTCAGTATTGCCGCGACGGGCGTACTGGCCTGGCTGGGACTGTGGACGGGAAGCGATACGTTCTGGGCGGCCGCGTTCCAGGCCGCCGGCACGATCGGCATCTGGTTCCTGTCATGGATGCAAATTCATCAACTTCGTCTGATCGCGGAGGAGCGGCTGGAAGTCGCCGAGTTAGAGCGGCTTCGCCAGGAGAAACTGGGCGGCGCTCAGACGATTTTTGAAGAAGAAGAACTCGACCAGATGGAGAAGTTGGCCATGGGCCGGCGGCTCCGTTCGCTCGAGAAGTACCTCATCCCGTTTGTTGCGCTGATCATTGCGGCGGTTCATGTGGTCGGCGGGCTCGCCCTTTGGGGCACCATTCCGTTTGGCCCACTGACGGAATCCGGCGGCACCGACCTCGACGCGGCCCGCCCGGCCGCGTTCTTTGCCCTGGGCATCGCCTTCGGTTGCTTCATGTTCTCGCGTTACGCGATGGGCATGAGCCGGGTGCCCGGCAGTTCGGCGCTGCGGGCGGCGGGAAACTACCTCTTCGGAGCGTCGGCCGTTTGTCTGGCGGTCTTCGTTGTGCTGCTGTGCGCGATGAGCGGCATGGATCGGGCGGAGTGGTACCTGACCAAGGCGGTCAGCATCCTGCTCTTCGTCCTGGCCGGCGAAATTGTCATCAACTACATTTTTGATTTCTACCGCCCGCGCATCGCCGACGAAGTTCATCGTCCGTTCTACGACAGCCGCCTGCTCGGCATGTTCAGCGAGCCCGGCGGAATTCTGAACAGCCTGGCGAAGTCGGTCGACTATCAGTTCGGCTTCAAGGTCAGCGAGACGTGGTTCTACAAACTGCTGGGCCGCGCGATTCTGCCGCTGCTGCTGGTGCAGATTGTGGTCATCTTCCTGTTGACGACGATTGTCATCGTGTCGCCGGGTCACCAGGCCGTCATCGAGCATTTCGGCAAGCCGCGCGAGATGACCGCGGGCCCGGGCATACATTTCACATGGCCCTGGCCGATCGACCAGGTGGACATCATTCCGGTCGAGCGGGTCCAGCGCATTGAGGTCGGCTACGTCTCCGACGATCGCGACGCCCACGGCAAGTTGGGCGAGCCGGTTCTCTGGACCCAGAAACACTACGCAAAGGAATATCTGCTGCTGGTCGGCGACAAGGCGGCCTCGGAAAACACCAAACTGCCCATCAACCTGCTGTCCGTCAACATGCCGGTACAGTGGCGGGTGAAGGACGAGCCGGGCGAGGTGCTTCGCTATCACCGGCAGTCGGCGAATGTGGCGGCGATCGTTGAGTCGATTGCGTACCGCGAATTGACGCGGTACGCGGCGCAGGCGGATCTGCAGGATTTGATGGGGGCCGGGGGAATCAAGACGGCTGAAGATCTTTGGGAGCGCGTACAGGCGGCCTGCGACAAGGGCGGCCTCGACGGCGAGGGACTCGGGGTCAAGATCGTGAACCTCGGCATCGGCGGGATTCATCCGCCGTCGGACGAGGAAACGGCCAAGGCCTACGAGGAAGTGGTGAACGCATTCGAGCGGCGCGACACGACGATCCTCAAGGCGCAGGGTGACGCGGCCAAGACGCGCGTCAACGCCGGCGGGGCGATCTCGCCGCAGTTGTACAAGGAGATCATCGCCGAGGACGAGGCCCGGGCCGCCGGCGCGGCTGACGCAGCGGAGCGATCGGCCCGGGTGGAGCAGATGATGCTGCGCCAGGCCGGCGGCAACACGCGAATTCGCGTGGGCATGGCCGTGGAGAAGACCTACGGCCGGATCTTCGAGGAGCAGTCCAACGCCGAGCGGTTCGCGGCGCAACTCGCGGCCTACAAGGCGGCGCCGGAGGTGTTCATGCTCCGGTCTTATTTACGGATGCTCAAGGACGGCCTCGTGCGGGTCACGAAGTATGTGGTGGCGGTCAACGATCCCGGAAAGGTTCGGTTGAACCTGGATCTCAAGCCGAAGCAGGCGCTGGACGTAATGGCCGCCGAGTTGCAGGCCGTGGACAAGGCGAACAGCGGCAATTAGTCGCTTTACAAGGCGCGGCGGCCCTCGGCGAGACGCCACCCCGCGATTCCCAGAGGATAGATTCGATGCCCAAGACGCTTCCCTCGATACTCGTGGCCGTGATCATCGTCGTGGTGATCCTGCTCATGATGTGCGCCTTCCAGGTGAAATACACCGAGACGGCCGTCGTGACGCGGTTCGACAAGATCAAGCAGGTGATCAAGCCGGCCGATGCGGGCTTTCAATGGAAACTGCCGTGGCCGATCGAGACGGTCCACCGCTTCGACGCCCGTCTGCGGACGTTGGAGACCGAGTTCAAGCAACTGGGCACCGCTGATCAGAAGACTGTCGTGCTGACGGCATACGCCACGTGGAAGATTGACGACGCCGAGAAGTTCCTGAAGGCGGTCGGTCGCGACGACGCGGCGGAGCCGAAACTGCGCGACCTGCTCGAGAACCGCGTGTCGGAGGTGCTCAAGTCCCATGCCCTGTCGGACATGGTCACGACCAGCGCCGACAAGTTGAAGTTCGACCAGATCGAGGCATCATTTCTTGAAGGCGTGCAGCAGCGGGCACTGGACAACTATGGCGTGTGGATCAACTCGGTCGGCGTCAAGCGTCTGAACATCCCCGAATCGGTCACAAAGGAAGTCTTCGCCCGGATGAAGGAAGAGCGACAGAAGACGATCAAGGAACTGGAAGGCCAGGGCACGTCGGAGGCCCAGGGCATCACCGCCCGTGCCATCGAGGAGGCCCGCAAGATCGAGCAGCGGGCCGAGGCCTATGCAAGAAAGATCGAGGCCCAGGGCGAGGCCGAGGCCCTGAAGTTCTATAACATTTTTGCCGAGAACCGCGAACTGGCGGACTTCCTGAAAAAGCGGGAATCGATCCTGAAGATTCTCCAGTCGGGCGAGATCACCCTGGTGCTCAGCGCCGAAGAGATCATTCCCTTTGACGAATTGCTCAAACGCCGGCCGGCTTCATCGCCCCGGGCCACACTTGGCGGACAGGACTAAGGTGCGACATGGCCCAGCCACATACTCATGACCATTCGCACGACCACGGCCACGATCACGGGCATCCTTCGTCGGCCGTCGACCCCAACGCCGTGCTGCTCGATCCGGCGAATCAGTCGTTGTCCGAGGCGCTGCGCCGCAGTTTCAGCGTCCTCAAACTGCTGATGGTGGTCATGGTCATTCTGTATCTGCTGTCGGGCTGGTTCAGCGTGAAGCCCGGCGAGGAGGGGTTCATCGTTCGCTTCGGCCGCATCGTCGGCACGGCGGAGGACGAGCGCTACAAGTCGGCCGCGCTCGGCCCCGGCTGGCACTGGAGTTGGCCCTACCCCTTCGAGCAGTGGCAGACAGTCAACACGCAGGAGCGCCGCCTGCCGGTCGAGTTCATGTTCCTGCGGACCGAGCAGGAAAAGGCGACCGGCAAACTGGAGTATAAATACGACAATCGGCTTGATCCTCGGCGCGACGACTATCTGATCACCGGCGACGTGAACATCATCCACGCGACGCTGGTCATCAATTACCGCATTTCGAACAGCATCGAGTACATCACCCACGTGTATCCCTCCAACAAGCGCAGTGCCAATGATGCCCGGCGCGGCGCCGCGGAGGCCTACCCGGAATACGCATTGATGCGCGACCTGGCCCGGTCGGCGGTGGTGGAAGTGGCGGCGACCATGCCGGCGCTGGACATCCGCGGCAGCGGGCAGAGCGCATTCCTTGAGGCGGTCGGCGCGCGGCTGGAGAAGCAACTGAAGGCCCTTGCCGATGCGGGTACGCCGGTCGGCATTTCCATCGACGCGCGCAACGGCGTGCTGGCGGCCAAGAGCGGATCGGTCGAGGCCATTCTTCCGCCGCGGCAGGTGCAGGAGGATTTCGACAAAGTCATCGCGAAGGAGAACGAGAAGTCGCGAACGATCGCCGAGGCGGAGGCCAACGCCCGCCAGGTGCTGACCGAGACCGGCGGCGAGCGGCACCAAGAGTTGTCGGACGCGGTGAATGACGAGTTCACGGCGCTTCTGGCGGCGTCGGCGGCACGCGGCGCCGGCGACGCGGCAAAGGAGGCGGCGCTCAAGGATGAACTGGTCAAGAAGCGCGAGACGGTGGAGAAACTGCTGGATCAGTCCACGGGACAGGCCCAGGCCATCATCCAATTGTCGCGCATCTATTACAACGAAATGGTGAACGAGGCCCGGTCCGACCACGACCAGATCCTGCAACTCAAGCCTGATTTCGATCGGGAGCCGCAAATCGTGCTGTCACGGCTGCGCGACGACATGTTTGCCGAGGCGCTCAGGAACGACAAGATCACCAAGTGGTACGTGCCCGCCGGCGGCGAACTCACGATCCTGAACATCAACCGCAGCAACATCCCGAAAATAGACCCGATGAATCAGCCGGGCGGTCCCGGGTTGTCGCCGACCCAGCGGCAGCGAAGCAAACTCAATCTGCAGAAGGTCCAATGATGGCATCCCCGGGTGGACAACCGTTGGTGGTCGAATGCGTGGCCCTGACCAAGGTCTTCGCCGACTTCTGGGGCCGGCAGCGCGTTCTGGCGGTCGACAAACTGGATCTGGACATCCGCCCCGGCGAGGTCTTCGGCCTGCTGGGTCCCAACGGCTCCGGAAAATCGACGACGATCAAGATTCTGCTGGGTCTGCTGTACCCGACCAGCGGGGCGGCCCGCATCTTCGGACGCCTGCCGACCGACACGGCCATCAAATCGCGCATCGGCTTCATGCCCGAGGAGTCGTACCTTTATCGCTATCTGAATTCCTACGAGACGCTCGATTACTACGGCCGCCTGTTTAAACTCGACCGGCACGAGCGCAACCGGCGAACCGAGCAGTTGATCGAGATGGTCGGCCTGAAGCGCGCCGGCAAGCGGCCCGTGGGAACCTATTCCAAGGGCATGGCCCGCCGCATCGGACTGGCCCAGGCCCTGATCAACGACCCCGATCTGCTGATCCTGGACGAGCCGACGACCGGCCTCGATCCGATCGGCACGCGGCAGATCAAGGACGTCATCGCGACCCTGGCCCATCGCGGCAAGACGATTCTGCTCTGCAGCCACCTGCTCGCCGACGTGGAAGACGTCTGTCATCGGGTGGCCATCATGTACGGCGGCAAGCGGCAGGCGCTGGACAAACTGGATCGGCTGCTGGAACGCCGCGAGGTGACCCAGATCACCGCGAAAAGCCTGGACGACGCCACCGTACGGCGAATTCGCGAGGTGGTGACCTCGGCGGGTCGTGGCGAAGTGGAGGTCAGTCATCCGCGCGATCGGCTCGAAGACCTGTTCATGCGGGTCGTGGGCAACGCCCAGCGAAGCAACCTGGCCACCAGCGGGGCCGACTCGATGGGCGGCGTGTCCAGTTTCCTGGCGGGACAGGATGCGCGACAGACGGGGCGAAACGTGGTCGAGTCGCTGGTCGACGCAGGTCTTAAACAGGAGGAGTCACCGCCGCCGGAGCCGCAAGCGCCGAAATCCATGACGCCGACGCCGCGCCGCGAGGTGATCACCCAATTGGTGTCCGACACGCCCGAGACGGCCGTTCCTTCGCCGGCCGCGGTCGAAGCGCCGGCGAAGCAGTCCAAGCCCGACGAGAACGTGCTCGAACGCCTGATGAAGAATCCCGGCGAGTAGCCCGCGCTCGGGCGTTTCGGTCGAACAAGGTCCGCCTTCGTATTCACCATGATGCACCCCTCACACCTGTCATTCCCATTGCTGATGCTGGCCGACGGCGCGCCGCCGCCGGACTCGCTCTACAGTTTCTTCATGATCATGTTCGTGTTCGTCGTGATCATGGTTCTGGTGACGCTCGTCTATGTCATACGGCGGGCGATGGACAGCGGCGCGGGCGAAGTGGGCGGCTGGGAGGTGCGCGGCGCGCTGGGGCGCATTCGGGCCGTCGCGCGGATCACCCTGGCCGAGGCCATTCGCACCAAACTGGTCTTCGGCCTGGTGGTCATCATCCTGATATCAATCCCCGTCTGGTGGCTGACCTCGACCGGCGACGGCACGATCAAGGGCCAGGTCCAGATGTTCGTGGCCTACTCGATGGGTTTCACGGGGTTCCTGCTCAACCTGATCACCGTGCTCTTCGCGTGCTCGTCGCTGTCGGCGGAGATCGTCAATCGCCAGATATACGCGCTGGTGTCCAAGCCGATTCCACGCTGGCAGATCGTCGCGGGGAAGGTGGTCGGAGTGCTGCTGCTGGACGTCGGACTGCTGGCCCTGGCAACCGTCGCGACCTATGCGGGCGTTCGACTGACGTTGAACCGGTTTGAATCGCGCATGGTGATGGAACTTCAGACCAAGGGGCAGTTGACGCCGTCTGAAGCGGCGACGGCGGCTGCGTCGCTGAAGCAGGTGCGGGGCGTCGGCGGCAAGGGTCTGGAAAGCCCGATCGTGGCGACCATGGCGGCGGCGCTGGGCAAGACCGATCAGCAGATCGGCGACATCCTGCTCCGGCTGCCGGAGGAGACTCGCGTCAATTTACGAAAATACGACGAACTGCGCCGGCAGGTGCTGGTCAGCCGGGCGTGGGTCGAGCCTGAGAAGGAAAGCGTCGAGTCCGAGGTCGAGCGCCGGCTCAACGAACTCCGCACGGGCGGAAACATGCCCGCGGACATGAGCGAGGGCGCGTTGCGCAGGCAACTGCGGCATGAGGCGGAGTTGTCGTCGCGTACCGTGCCTTTCGGCGCCGGCAAGGAGTGGATCGTCAAGGGGCCCGCGCCCAGCAAGGACGACAAGTTCATCCTGAGCATCCGATTCAAACTGCGGCCGTCGCATCCCATGCAGTCGATGCCGAGTCGAAATCTGGAGGAGGAGACGTTTCTTGCGGCCTGGGGCGTGGGCAAGCCCGGCAGCGACAAGTTTGCCGAACTGGCGATTCCCCATCCCGTCGAACGGTTCAACGAGTTTGAGATTCCGACGGAGGTCGTGGAGCCCGACGGCACGCTGATTGTGAATTTCCTGAACGTCGATCCGCGGGTGGCCGAGGCGATCTTCGAGAAGGACTACGGCATTCAGATCATGTACCGCGTCGGCTCGTTCGAATTGGGCCTGTTTCAGGCGGCCCTGGCCATGCTGATCCCGATGATCTGCCTCGCGGCCATCGGCGTGTGCGCCTCGACGTTTCTCAGCCCGCGGGTGGGGACCTTCATGGTCATCGTGCTGTGGGTGCTGACCAGTTCGATGGGCTTCGTGGCCGATTCGCTGGGCACGACCAAAGACTACATCGACCCGGATAACATCACCACGGCGCTGCAGATTCGCATGAAGACGGTTGAGTTTGTCGGGCAGGCGCTGGCGATCGGCGATTGCGACCCGATCACCGATCTGATCGACGGCCTCGGCGTGGGCTGGGCCAAGTTGTGGTCCAACACCTGGCGGTTCGTCCTGATCAAGAGCGGCATCGTCACGCTGATAGCGGTGCTGGTCCTGCGGCGGCGTGAACTGGCGGCGGTGATCGTATGAGGAGCGCGCGATGAAGCCCAAAACAAGGCGATGGCTCCTCGCCGCGGCGGCAGCGGGCGTGCTGGCGATGTCGGCCACGCGGATTGCGCCGCTGAACGCCGAGCGCGAGCGGCTCAAGTTGCTGGCCGCGCCCATTCCCGAATCGGCGCGTCCGTCGATGATGTTGACGCCGATGCTGGCCCTGGGTCGCGCGCCGCTGGTGGATTATCTCTGGCTGCGGGCCACCAAACTCAAGGACAGCGGGCAGTTCTACGACGCCTACCAGTTGTCGCGGTTGATCTGCGATCTGCAACCGCGCTTCGCGAGCGTGTGGGCCTTTCAGGCCTGGAACATGGCGTACAACATCTCGGTGACCCTGGACACGCCGGAGGAGCGGTGGCGCTGGGTCCGCAACGGCTACGAACTGCTTCGCGACAAGGGCATTCCGCTCAATCCGACCAATACGCAACTCTACCGCGAACTTGCCTGGATCTTCTTCCACAAGATCGGCGACTGGACCGACGAAAAGCACAATTATTACAAGTTGCAACTTGCACTCATCATTGAGGACGTTCTGGGCAAGCCGCCGGCGGACTGGGTCCGGCAGGGGCGCAACGAGGGCGATTTCTACCGCTCGTACGACTACGCGCCGCTGGCGGCCGCGCCGCACGAGTGGAGCGAGGCGGCCAGGGGGGAGGGTGTTGCGGCGCTGGGCGAGCAACTTCAGACCTTCGGCTTCGACATGTCAAAGCCGGGCGTCTATCTGGGCCTCGTCAGCGGATTGCGCGACGGCAACCTGGCCATTCCCGGCGCCGCGGCCGGCGATGAAGCCAACCGCCTGCACGCCCTGCGCGAGTTCATGGCCGACGAGAGACTGGCCGACGCCCGGTCGCGGGTCGAGAATTTCTGGCGGTCGTGGCGGCTGCGCACCGAATTGAAGATCGAACCGCAGCGATTGCTCGAGATTCAGGAGCAGATTGGCGGCATCGTTCTTGATCTGCGCTTGCCGTGGACCCATTCGCTCTATTGGACGGTCATGGGCTTGCAGCGCGGGGCCGACAAGAAGGTCCTGCTGGACACGCACAAGTTGAACACCAATCGCGTCGAGTTTTTCTGTTTGACGAAGATGTTTTTCTTCGGCCGGATGCAGATGAGCCGGCAGGCCCACATGGGCGAGCCGCCGCTTTTCATGCCGGACATCCGCTTTGCCGAGATTCTCTTCGAGACCTACCTGCGCGAATCGAAGCAGTACGAATACGACAAGAAGGTCGACGAGCCCGTGGGCCGGGACTTCTTTTCCGGCTTTGTCGGCATCACCCGGACCATCGCCCTGCGCTACGCCGAACTGGGCATGCGCAACCGGGCGCAGGAGAAGTACGACTTTCTCAAGAAGCACTACCCCGATCCGATCTACGGCGAGTCGCTGGACGAGTTTCTGCTGGCCCAGGCCAAGGCGGATCGCGACAATCCCGACATTCGGACGGCCCTGTCGCGAATCTGCCGCCTGGTGGACCGCGGCCTGATTCAATATGCCTACGACGAAGACGAGGAGGCCGTGCGGTTCATCGCCCGGGCTAAGCAGATTTATGACGGCTACCGCGAAGGCCTGGTGTCTCAGCGGAACAAGATTGTGGAGACCTTTGCCGAGATCGTGGAATCCCGCTGCCACATGGTGGGCGGGACGATGTACCGGGCCACCTACGTTAAAGTCTGCGAAAAGATCGGCGTGACCCCCCTTCCCGAGCCCGAGGGCGTCCCCGCGGCCGCCCCGTCCGGCGGGTGATTTTGCTCTTGACGCACCCGGCGTTATCATGCCGGTCGTCAATATCGACGGCCCCGGCCCCGGGTGACGTTCTGTCCCGGTGTCGTGTCCGGCCTTTCAGGTACAGTCGCATATCCGCGTGAATCGGAGGCTCGACCGATGGTGCGGCGATTCGGACGATGGACGGCGCTTCTGACGACAACATTTCTGCTGCCCGTGCCCACGGCGCGGGCGGACGGCGATCCGCCCAGTGAGATCGTTGCCTCGAAGGGCAGCAAGGTCTATCACACCCGGGCGTGTTCCTCATCCACCAAGTTAAACCGGAATACCGCGCTGCGCTTCAAGTCCGAGGAGGAGGCGCAGGCGACGGGCCGTCGGATTTGCAAGGTGTGTGCCGATCAGATCGCGCGGGAGCCGAAAGGCGCTGCGCCGCCGGCGCCTCCGATGGACGGCGAGGCCGTGAAGCCGGCGCCGCCCGCGGCGACGTCGCAGCCGGCCGAACCGGCCGCGGTCGTTCCCGTGACGGCGACCATCAAAAAGGTCCTTCCGGGCGGAACGCTGGTGAGCGAAACCGGCGAGACCTTCGGGCTGATCGGGATCGAATGTCCGCAGGCCGAGCAGCCGCTTGTGAAAGAGACCGTGCGCTTTATTCGCGAGCAGACGCGCGGCCGAAAGGTGCGCATCCGCGCAGAGTCCGGCGGCGCGCGGCGCGATTCGCTCGGTCGGTTGCAGGTGTATTTATTTGCGCAGCCGGGCGAACGCGATCTCGGCGATGAACTGCTGTTTCAGGGGCTGGCCTGGATGGATCGCGGCGAGACGTTCGAGCGGTTTGATCGGTACCTCAAGCAGGAATACGAGGGATGGTGGAACCGACGCGGCGTGTGGAAGATGGAGGAGGGCAATTCCGGCAACTGCCAGGTGATGATCGGCCGGCATGCGTGGAATTATCATGCCCCTGACTGTCCGCACGCGCCGCAACTGGCCCAGCCGCAAACCGTGAAACTCAACGACGCGAAGGCCATGCGCTTGTCGCCGTGCGCGTTCTATCGATCGTCGGCAAACGGCAGCGCGACGGCGTCGAGTGCGGCGAAGTCGGGCGGCGAGCCGTGAGTCTGCCCGGCGCGGGCCCGCCAGGATGAACTTGGCGCCCGCTTTTTACGTGACTTCACTCATTCCGCGGCGGCCGTCCGGCATTCCCATCCGACCACTATGATCTCGCGGGAGGTGATTCCCGTGTCCTCGCCGTTTTCACTCAAGACGCTGCTTGCTGACAACACCATGCCTGCCAGCCCCGCGCTGGCCTTTGCCGAGGGCGATGGCATTCGCTGCGTCGCCTGCGGCCATCGCTGCCTCGTAAAGGAAGGCCGCGCCGGCGTTTGCCGCGTGCGTTTCAATCGCGACGGCGAATTGCGCGTGCCGGGCGGATACGTCGCCGGGCTGCAGATCGATCCGATCGAGAAGAAGCCGTTTCATCATGCATTTCCGGGCCGCGACGCACTCTCGTTCGGCATGCTGGGTTGCGACTACCACTGTGGCTATTGTCAGAACTGGGTGACGTCGCAGGCGCTGCGCGACGATCAGGCGGTCAGCCTGCCGCGATTCTGCACGCCCGAGGAACTGGCCCGGCTGGCCGTTGCTCACGGCGCGCCGGTCGTCGTGTCGACCTACAACGAGCCGTTGATCACCAGCGAATGGGCGGTGGAGGTGTTCAAGGCGGCGCGGGAGCAGGGGCTGACCTGCGGATATGTGTCCAACGGCAACGGCACGCCGGAGGTTTTGAAGTTCATCAAGCCGTACGTCGATTTGTACAAGGTCGATCTCAAGGGTTTCGACGACAAGCACTACCGCGAACTGGGCGGCGTGCTGGCCCACGTGCTGCGGACCATCGAGCAACTGGTGGAGATGGGTTTCTGGGTCGAGATCGTGACGCTGATCATCCCCGGCTTCAACGACAGTGACGCGGAGTTGACCGGCATCGCTGAATTTCTGGCGGGCGTCTCGAAGGATCTGCCGTGGCATGTCACGGCGTTTCACCCGGACTACAAGATGACCGACAACGGCCGGACGCCGGCGTCGACGCTGATCCGGGCGTATGACATCGGCAGGGCGGCCGGGCTGCGGTATGTGTACCCCGGCAACCTGCCGGGCGCGGTGGACAGCCGCGAGCACACGTTCTGCCCGGCGTGCCATGAAATCGTCATACGTCGTCTTGGATTCCTGGTGCTGGAGAATCGCATGGCGACGCCGGGGCATTGTCCGGCGTGCGACGCGACGATTCCGGGTCGATGGGAGGCGTCGGCGCCGATTCAGTCAAATGGCGACGGTGTTCCGCGGGTGGTGTCGATTCGGTGAGTTGCGTCAGTTGGGATCGGTGCCCGCCGATCGAACATAGACCGCGGCCAGATCATCGCGGTGGCGGCGGGTCCATTGCGGCAATGCATCCAAATGTTGCGCGAGTCGTGACTTTGACCGGATGAGCGCCGTGCGGATGTCGTGTTTTTGCGCGACGTCATCGAATCGCGCCGGGTTGCGGAGCAAATCGAGGTAGTCGCTCAGGCCGGCCTCGCCGTAGAGTTCGCATCGGTCATCGATGTAGATTCTGGCGTCGGGCAGCTTGTAGATGAGATAGCCGCCGTAGTTCAGTTCGTTGAAAACGCGGCCGTTGGCGTCGGGTCGTTTGAGTTCGTCGCGCAAGGCCTCGGTCGCGTTGACGGGCCAGTTCGCGGGGCTGAGGCGGGCCCAGCCTGCGCCGATCAGCGGGGCCTGAGTGCGCGTAGACTGAAGCGCGAGGCTGGCGCCGATCAGGACCACGGGCACGGCGTGCCAAAGTGACAGGGGTCGAGATGATGGGCGGCGGGCATGGCCGCCAACGGCCGCGGCCATGCCACCCTGTACAGGCGAGCCGCGAGCACCTATCTCATCGGCGGTGGGTTCTGATCCGAGCATCGCGGATTTCAGAGAAGCGGCCAGCGGCAGGATGTCTGCAAGCGCGATCGCGGCGGTGATGGCAAAGAGCGGGCCGTGCCGAATGCGCGAGAGTCCCAGCACGAACCACACCATCGGAATCACCCACGTCACGCGAAGGCCGGCCTTCCGGGTCTTGAAGCACGCGATGGCGTAGCCGATGCCCAGCGCGAGGATCATCAGCCCCTCGGACGAGGCGACCTTGAGCGGGGCGTGCTCGACCATGATTTTCGGCAGCGATTTCATGCTCATCAGACCGATCCAGAGCGCGGGCAGCCGCCATCCGAACGGGTTGACGAGCGTCGCGGCCGCGCTCAGCAGTAGAATCGTGATGAGAAAGCCGGGGGATGTCGGTGATGCGCGGCGCTCGTAGAGCGTTCGAGCGATCCAGCCCGCTGTCGCGATTCCGATCATGGCAATTCCGCCGAGCGCCCCGCCGTGAATATTCGACCAAACCGCGATGAGGACGGGCAGCACCCACAGGCAGCGGGGTCTCGAGCGGCCCGCCTCGACGTCGACCAGGATGGCGAAGGTGAGGGCGGTGAACGCAATGGTGGCCAGGTGCGGTCGCGGCATGAAGTGGTGGCTGCTGGCGGCGATGACGATCAGGGTGAGGAAGACGGCGTGGAATGGGGGAGTGCCCAGTCGCCGAAGCCGCGCGGCGATGGATGCGTAGGTTGCGGCGAGCACGGCGCACGCCGTCAGCAGCAGCCCGTCCAGTCCGGCCGCGCGGTGAACCAGCGTCATTGCGACTTCGCCGAGCCATTGCTGAGCCAGCCACGGCTTGCCGGCGTGTGTGAAACTGAATCGATCGGTGTCGGTGATGTGGCCCGTTGTCAGGATGTCCTCGCCGACCACGGTGTGCCAGAGCGTGCCGGGGTCGCGCATCATCCGGTCGCGCCCGACCGCGAGCAGGGCGAGGCACATGGCGGTCATGAAGAGCGCCCACAGGCGCGCGGTCGCAGGGGCACGCAAGGTCATGCCACCTATATCGACCGGGGCGGTCGACCGCTACGATTATGGCCATGGACAGAATTACGGGCATTCGAAATGCGCGTTTGCGGGGCGCCAAGGCGCTTGCGGATATCGCCATCGACGCCGAGGGACGGATTACGACCATCGGCCGGGCCGGTCGCGCGGGCAAGGGTCGGATGATCGATGCCGGGGGCGGGTTGGTGTTCCCTAGTTTTGTCGATCCGCATCTGCATCTGGACCTGGCGTACTCCATCGACGTCGTGCGGCCCAACGTCAGCGGCACGCTGATTGAGGCGATCCGCCATTGGACTGACGCCAAGAAGAAACTCACGCCGGCCAACGTTCGCGAGCGGGCGATTCGGGCGATTCACGACGAGGTGGGCTACGGTACGGGTTTCATTCGGACGCACGTGGATGTCGCGACCAATTCGGGTCTGCGGCTGTGTGAGGGCGTGCTGGCGGCCCGGGAGAAATGCAAGTCAATCGTTGATATTCAGGTCGTCGTGTTTCCGCAGGACGGCATTCTGCGCGACCCCGGGGCCTTCGATCAGATGCGCGAGGCGATGCGCATGGGCTGCGACGTGGTTGGCGGCATTGCCCACAACGAGCGCACGGCGGAGGACTCGCGCCGGCATGTCGAGCTGTTGTTCGACCTGGCCGAGGAGTTTGACGCGGACATCGATTGTCACATCGATGAGACGGATTCGCCGGAATCGCGCTGCGTAGAGCATCTGGCGGCGCAGACCACGCTGCGCGGCTGGCAGGGTCGGGTGACGGGCAGCCACGTGTGCGCGCTGGCCAGCTATGGCGACGTGCATGCGCGGAAGGTGATCGATCTGATCGCGGAAGCGCGAATGCATGTGGTGACGAATCCACCGGTGAATCTGCACTTGCAGGGTCGGTACGACCGCTACCCGAAGCGCCGCGGGTTGACGCGGGTGACGGAGTTGCTGGCGGCGGGGGTGAACGTAGCGGCGGGGCAGGACTGCATTCGCGATCCGTTTTATCCTCTTGGAACGGGCCAGATGCTCGACGTGGCGCACACGCTGGTGCACGCCGATCATCTCTCCACGCCGCGACAGTTGGAGCAGGCGTTGGACACGGTGACGGTGAACGCGGCACGGGCGCTGCGACTTGCGAAGTATGGCGTGGCCAGGGGCGCCTGGGCCGATCTGGTGGTGCTGCCGGTGGAGAGCGGGGCGGAGGCGATTCGCCTGCGGCCGATGCCGACGGCGGTGCTGAAGCGCGGGCGAAAGGTCGCGGGCTAGACGCGTGCCACTGGCTGCTTGTCAGCCAGTGAGTGCAAAAGAAACGTCGCGGATCGAGTCAGGTTCTCCCCACGCGTCTGTACACCGGGTCGTCGCACTGGCGGACGAGCCGCCAGTGGCACCCGGCGCGAGGGGTCCACGCGCTGACGGGCAAGCCGCCCGTGGCGCGCTCCAACCACGGCCAACAAGAGGCCGTTGGCCGTGCCACCCCGTGTGCGGTTCACTTTGATAAGATGTTGCCATGACGCTGCGAATTTTCAACACGTTGTCGGGCGAGAAGGAGATTTTCGAGCCCGTGAAGCCGGGGCACGTGGGCATCTACCTGTGCGGCCCGACCGTCTATAAGCCGGCGCACATCGGCCACGCCGTCGGCCCGGTCATCTTCGACGTCATCAAGCGCTACCTGACCTTCAAGGGCTTCACCGTCACCTGGGTGCTCAACGTGACGGACGTCGAAGACAAACTGATGCAGGAGGCGGCGGCCCAGGGCGTGCCGGTCATGACGCTGGCGCGGCGGCTGGAGCAGCAGTATGTCGAGAACATGACGGCCCTGGGCGTGCGCAGCGTGGACCACATGCCGCGGGCCAGCGAGCACATCGCGGAGATCATTCGCTACATCGAGTCTCTCATAGCCAAGGGGGTGGCCTATGCTGCCGGTGGCGATGTCTATTTCGATGTGACCAAAGATGTGGACTACGGCAAACTGAGCCATCGAAAGCCGGAGGAGCAGTTTGAAGGGACGCGGGACGGCCTCGTCGCCGCCGCGAAGCGCAACCCCGGGGATTTTGCGCTGTGGAAGTCCGCCAAGCCGGATGAGCCGGCCGACGTCAAATACGAATCGCCGTGGGGCATGGGTCGGCCGGGCTGGCACATTGAGTGCTCCGCGATGGCGATGAAATTGCTGGGCGAGACGTTTGACATTCACGGCGGCGGATTGGATTTGAAGTTTCCGCACCACGAGAACGAAATCGCCCAGAGCGAGTCTGCGACCGGCAAGCCGTTTGCGCGTTACTGGCTGCACCACGGCCTGACCCGGTTCAACACCAAGAAAATCTCCAAGAGCGATCCGGCCTTTGCCGAGACGATGAAGAAACTGCAGTTGTCCAACCTCATTGCCGAGCACGGCGCCGAGTTGATGCGGTTCCTCATCGTGCAGTCGCACTACCGGTCTCCGATCGACTTCACCGACGAAACCCTGGCAGCGGCGCGGACCGGCATGAAATCGCTGCACCGCACGCTGGAACGCATCGAGCGCGTGACCGGCACGGACCCGTTCCAGGCAAAGACCCTCATCGAGTCGTTGCGTCCGGCGGATCCCGGCGAGGCGGTGCGGCGCCTGATTGAGACGGCGCTGGCGCTTCGGGTGCGATTCCTCGAGTCGATGGACGACGACTTCAACACCGCGGCGGCGATCGCGGTGCTGTTTGATTTTTCAACGGCGATCAACCGGTTCATCGAGGAGTCGCGCATAGAGACGCGGGCCAGTGATGAGAATCGCGTGGCCGTCGAGGCCGCGGGGGCGTCGTTCCTGTCGCTGTCGCGCATGCTGGGACTGTTCGTTCAGCGGCCGGTGGCGCGCCGCGGCGAAGACGACGCACTGGCATCCAAACTGCTCGACCTGCTCGTGGATGTCCGGCGGCTGGCCCGCGAGGCGAAGCAGTTTCAACTGGCCGACCAGGTCCGCAATGAACTGACCAAAATGGGCGTCACGCTGGAAGACGGTCCGAACGGCACGCGCTGGCGCATCGAATGAATTGTCTTCCTGACTATATTCTCGGCATCGATCCCGGCCTGGAGCGCACCGGCTACGCGGTCATCGACGGCGTCGCCCGGCGGGTGATCGACGCCGGCCTGGTGCGCACCGAGCGGGAGATCGGCCTGCCGGCGCGACTGTCCGAAATACACGCCGGTCTCGCCGAGGTGCTCGACGAACACGCCGTGTCGCTGATGGCAGTCGAGGATTTATACGCCCATTACAAGCATCCGCGGACGGCGATTCTCATGGGGCACGCCCGCGGGGCCGTGCTGCTGCTGGCCGCCCAGCGCGGCATTGCGGTCAAAAGCCTGCCGGCGACGCTCATCAAGAAGACCATGACCGGCAGCGGACACGCCAGCAAGTCGCAGATTCAGCGGGCGATGATGGCGACGCTGGGGCTGAAAAAAATGCCGGAGCCGGCGGACGTCGCCGACGCGATGGCGATCGGCTTGAGCGCGGCGCTGGCCCTGCGCGAGGCCGGGCAATTGGCGGTTCGGTGAGGCGCGGTGGGCCGGACTGTGCGAGGCTGGTGCTTGTGCGAGTCAGAAAGCCTGTCGATTTTGGCGGGAATTCGCAGTCTGCGTCGTCGTGAGTCAGGTGCGGCGGTCGGCTTTGCCCCGGGCGAGTTTCGGTGGTTCAATACCGGCATCAGCCATCCACGCGTGCGAAGGCCTTGAAGCAACCATTCAGGAGATTTCCCCATGTTTCGATTCACAAGAGTGGTGATTGCGTCGATTCTCATGGCGGGCCTGGCGGCGCCGGCCCTGGCGGACAAGGGCCCGTCGATCGCCTACCCGAAGACCAAGGTCGTCGATCAGACCGACGAATATCACGGCATCAAGGTTGCCGACCCGTATCGCTGGCTGGAGGATCTGGACTCCGCGGAAACGGCGGAGTGGGTTAAGTCGCAGAATGACGTGACGTTCGCGTATCTGAAGTCGATTCCGGCGCGCGACAAAATCGCCAAGCGTCTTACAAAACTGTGGGACTATGAGAAGTTCGGCATGCCCGGCCGCGAGGGCAATCGTTACTTCTACTCGCGCAACAGCGGCCTGCAGAACCAGTCGGTGCTGTACTGGACCGACAGCCTGTCCGACGACGGGCGCATTCTGATCGACCCCAATACGCTGTCGGCCGACGGGACCGTGGCCCTCGGCGCGAGCGACATTTCAGACGACGGCGAGAAAATTGCTTATTGCCTCAATTCTGCCGGCAGCGACTGGGCCGACATCCACGTGCGCGAGGTTGCAAGCGGCAAGGAACTGCCCGATGTCATCAAGTGGGTCAAGTTCGGCGGCCCGTCGTGGACCAAGGATGGCAAGGGTTTCTTCTACAGCGCCTTCGACGAGCCCAAGGCGGGCACCAACGCGATGGAAGCGGCCAACTACTTCCAGAAACTGTATTACCACCGGCTGGGCGAGCCGCAATCGAAAGATACGCTCGTCTATCACTCGCCCGAGCACAAGGACTGGGGCTTCGGCGGCGGCGTGACCGATGACGGCAGGTATCTCATCATCAGCGTCAGCCAGGGCACCGAACGCAAGAACCGGCTGTACTTCCAGGACATCTCGATGGGAGTGCAGCCGTACAAGGATGACCAGTCCACGGTGGTGAAGTTGTTCGACGACTTTGACGCGCAATACAGCGTGGTCGACAACGACGGCACGACCTTCTGGATTCACACCGACAAGGACGCCCCGCGCGGAAAGTTGATCGCGGTCGACATCGCCAGGCCGGCGAAGGAAAACTGGCGCGAACTGATTCCGCAGAGCACCGACACGCTGCAGGGCGTCGGCACCCTGAACAACATGTTCGTGGCGTCCTACCTGCACGACGCATACACCCAGGTCAAGATCTTCGATCTGACCGGCAAGCCGGTGCGCGAGGTGAAGTTCCCCGGCATCGGTACGGCCGGCGGCTTCGGCGGCAAGCGCCACGAGACCGAGACCTTCTACGCGTTCACCAGTTTCAACGTCCCGCCGACCATCTACCGCTACGACATGAAGACCGGCAACAGCACCGTCTTCCGCCAGCCCAAGGTGGACATCAAGCCGGAGGATTTTGAGGTCAGGCAGGTTTTCTATCCGAGCAAGGATGGCACGAAGATTCCGATGTTCCTGGCGCACAAGAAGGGCATCGCCCTGGATGGCAACAATCCGACGCTGCTTTATGGCTATGGCGGCTTCAACATCTCGCTGACGCCGAGTTTTTCGGTGAGCAATGCGGTATGGATGGAGATGGGGGGCGTGTATGCCGTCGCCAACCTGCGCGGCGGCGGCGAGTACGGCAAGGCCTGGCACGACGCCGGTCGCCTCAAAAACAAGCAGAATGTCTTTGACGACTTCATCGGCGCGGCGGAGTGGCTCATCAGCAATAAATATACAAGGAAGGAAAAACTGGCCATCTTCGGCGGCAGCAATGGCGGCCTTCTGGTCGGCGCATGCATGACCCAGCGGCCCGACCTGTTCGGGGCGGCTTTGCCCGTCGTCGGCGTCATGGACATGATGCGCTTTGACAAGTTCACCATCGGCTGGGCCTGGCAGAGCGATTACGGCAAGAGCGACGATCCGGAGATGATGAAGATCCGGCACAGTTACAGCCCGCTTCACAACCTCAAGAAGGGCACGGCCTATCCGGCCACGCTGATCACCACCGGCGATCACGACGACCGCGTGGTGCCTTCGCACAGTTTCAAGTTCGCCGCGCAGTTGCAGGCCGACCAGGGCGGACCGGCGCCCTGCCTCATCCGCATCGAAACCCGCGCGGGTCACGGCGCTGGCAAGCCCACGGCGAAGATCATTGAGGAGACCGCCGATCGCTGGGCGTTTCTGGTGAAGAACCTGAACATGGCCGACGACGTTCCGAGCATCTCGATCGAAGCCAAGAAGGACGACAAGCCGACCACGAATTAAGCGATATCCGGTGGGGCGTTTGCCTGTTCGGTCTGCGGGCTTGTTCCCGTGGACCTCAACGATCATCGAAGAGCCGGGCGCGGGCATGGGCCTGCGCCCGTTCGCTTTTTACCTGCAACGCGCTGTGTGCGTATGCGCTCCATTGAGTGCGTCGTCGGGCGCGCATTTTCTTTGCATTGCAATAGGCGAGTCGGTTAAGTTCCTGCCGGCGGGAGGAGAGGAAAGCAGGCGCCGCTGTCTGGGCGCTGTTGCCTTGCCGCCTTGAATCATGCTGCACGATCGGGCAAGGAGGTCGATGTGTTGACTGGTGTCGTGAATCGCCGAAGCGTTCTGGCGTGTGCGGTGTCGGCGCTCGTATTGTGCGGCGTTCAACGGTTGGGGGCGGCAGCCGTCTTGCCGTCGGCGCAGAAGCGAACGCTCGCGACCCATGCGGAGGCGTCCAATGACGTCGTGCCGCCGGTGATCGACAATGACGCCGATTCGTCGGCCGACTTTGGCCCCTACACCGCCGACATCGACTCACATACCTTCGTCGGCGCTCCGGCTCCGGCAGATGCCTACGGCCGTGCGACCCAGTCGTCGTCGTTCGCGCCGACGCAGATTAACTGCTCCGGCACTTCGGAGGCCGCCATCCTCACGCAGTTTCTCTTTGTCCCCGAGGGCACGCGACAGAGTTACGCCGACGCCACGGCGGACTCAACCTGCGAACTGATCTTCACCGTCGATGAATCGACGGATTGGCAGTTGAACGGGATCCTGGCATCCAACTTCTCCGGGTCAACGGCGGGCGTGATCCTGCGGATCGACGGCGGCGCGACCCTCTTTTCGGCCCTGGCGGATTACGACAACAATCTTGAATCGGTGCCCTTTGACGTGACCCAGTCGCTGCTGCCCGGCAACACCTACAAGTTGACGCTCTTTGCCTCGAGCATCGCCACCGGTGTGGGCGGTGAGTTTGAAGAAGAATACGTCGTCGACACCGGGGGCAGTTACAACGGGCAGTTGACGCTTGTGCCCGAGCCGACGGCGCTGGCCCTGCTGGCGCTGTTGCTGCCGTTCCACGCGCGGCGGCGGCGCTGAAGCGCGGCCCGCGCATTCGTCGTCAATTCGCCGTTGCACGATTCCCGCAATGCCCCGCACAAATCGCGAAATGCGTCTGCGCTGGTCAGCGTTCGCACCGCCTGTTTGAAATCGTCGCACCGGCCGAAGTGCCGCGTGTACCAACTGGCCCGCTGGCGGAACATGCCGCAGGCCATGCGCTCGCCGCGCAGGCGCACCAGGTGTTCGAAATGCACCTGCATGCGGTCGATGCGGTCGTCGGTCGTGGGCGGCGGCGGCGTGCTGCCCGTGGTAAGCAGCGCGTGGGTGTCGCGAAAGATCCACGGGTCGGACAGCGCCGCCCGGCCGATCATCACGCCGCGGCAGCCGGTGGTGCGAATCATGTGGGCCGCATCTTCGGGCGTGCAGATGTCGCCGTTACCGATGACGGGAATGTGACGCACCGCCTCGACGACCCGGGCGATGCCGTCCAGCCGCGCCTTGCCGGCGAACTTTTGCGCGGCGGTGCGGCCATGAACGGTGATCGCGGCGACCCCGACATCTTCGAGGCGCCGGGCCAGTTCCGGGGCGACGATGGATTCCTCATCCCAGCCGAGGCGCATTTTGACGGTGACCGGGATGCGCACGGCCTTCACGATGTGTCGGGCGAGGTCGACCGCTGTCTCCAAATTGCGCAGCAGTGCCGAACCGGCGTCGCGCTTGCAGATCTTGTCGACCGGGCAGCCCATGTTGAGATCGATCAGCGCCGCGCCGGCGGACTCGCCCCATTGGGCGGCGGCGGCGAGTTCATCGACCTCTCGGCCGTAGAGTTGAATGCACAGCGGATGGTCGGCGGGATCCATTTCGACAAGTTGCATCGACCGGGCCGTCTGGCGCAGCAGACCGCGCGGGTTGACCAGATCGGTGCAGGCCATGCCCAGTCCGCCGAGCGGGCGCACGGTCAGCCGGAACGCGAGATCGCAGTAACCGGCGATGGGGGCCAGGAGGAGGTTGGAGGCGAGGGTGGTGGAGCCGATGGTAAACACGATCGCATTATATGTGATGCGTGAAGACCATTGGGAATTCAGGCTCCCGCTGCCAGCGATCCGATTTCCGCCTCGATCGCATGGATTTTCGCATCGGCACGGGTGCGGGCGGCCTTCAGGTCTTCCCCCGGCGCCTTCGCCAGAATGTAAAACTTGATCTTCGGCTCGGTTCCGCTGGGCCGGACGATCAATTTGGTGCCGTCGTCCAATTGGAAGATGAGCACGTCACTGGCGGGCAGGTCGTATGCCTTGATTTCGACACCAGTCTTCATATCGCGGCATCGGCCGGTCTGCATGTCGGTCACGCTGACGACCGGTCGGCCGCCGAGGCTCTGCGGCGGCTGGTTTCGCATGCGCTGCATCAGGGCGACGATCTGCTCGGCGCCGTCCTTGCCGGGCATGGTCAGGCTCTTGGCGCCCTCCTGGAAATATCCATGCTTTTTGTATAGATCTTCCAGCACGCCATGGAGCGTCTTGCCCCGGCTCGCGGCGACGGCGGCGGCCTCGGCGATGAACGCGGTCGCCGTAATCGCATCCTTGTCGCGGGTGTAGGTGCAGGGCATGTAGCCGTAACTCTCCTCCGCGCCGAAGAGATAGGTTCTCCCCCTGCCTCCGCCGGCCCTGGCTTCCTCGAATTGGCGGATCTTCTCGCCGATCCACTTAAAGCCGGTCAGCGTCTCGATGACCTCCGCGCCGTAGTGGCGGCCGATCTCCTTCATCAGGTCGCTGGAGACAATCGTCGTCAACACCACGCCGTCTTTCGGCATGGTGCCCAGCCGCGTTCGCTCGTCGCAGAGGTAGTGCGTGAGCAGGGCGGCGGTCTGGTTGCCGGTCAGCAGAGCGAAGGAGCCGTCCGGGGTGCGCACGGCAATGCCGGCACGATCGGCATCGGGATCGGTGCCGATGACCAGGTCGGCATTCTCGCGCCGGGCGAGTTCGATGGCCAGGTGCAGGGCCTCGCCCTCCTCGGGGTTGGGCGATTTGACAGTGGGGAATGCGCCGTCGAACTTCGCCTGCTGCGGCACTTCCAGCACGCGTTCGAAGCCGCGCCGCCGCAGGGCCTCGGGGGCGAGCGGGGTGCCGGTCCCGTGCAGGCCGGTGAAGACGATCTTCAATTTCACGCCCTGCTCGCGGCAGGCCGAGGGGTTCAGGCACGAGGCGTCCACTTCTTTCAGAAAGGTCTCGTCCATGTCGCGGCCGAGCAGCCTGATCGTGCCGCGCTTCACGGCGTCGGCGTAGTCCACTGCCGTGATATTCGAAAAGGCCCCGACCTTGCGAACCTCGGCGATGATCGCCTTGTCGTGCGGCGGCGTGACCTGACAGCCGTCGGACCAGTAGCACTTGAAGCCGTTGTACTGCGGCGGGTTGTGGCTGGCCGTGACGACCACGCCGGCCGTGCAGCCGAGGCTGCGCACGGCAAACGAAAGCAGCGGCGTCGGACGCGGCGCCTCGAAAAGATGGGCGGTGATGCCTGCGGCCGCGAGCACCGTCGCGACGCGCTTCGCAAACACATCGCTGTTATGGCGACAATCGTATGCAATCGCCGCACCGGCCTTGCGCGCCGCGTCGCCCTGCATCGCAATGTAATTGGCGAGGCCCTGCGCCGCAGCGCCGACCGTGTAGATGTTCATCCGGTTGATGCCGGCGCCCATGATGCCGCGCATGCCGCCGGTGCCGAACTCCAGGTCGCGGTAGAACCGGTCGGCCAGTTCCTTGTCGTCGCGGCGCTCGATGAGGTCGCGCACCTCGCGCTTGTCGGCGTCGGCAATGGAGGGGTCGTTCAGCCAGGCGTTGACGGCGTCGTTCATGGGAGATTCCTCACAGTGTTAGGTTGCCATTTTAACGGGAACGTTTGGTTTCGCGCGGCACAGTGGCACGGGGGCCTTTGCCGGTGTCTAATGAAGAATGCAGAATGAAGAATGTAGAAAAAAATCCGAGCCGATCTCGTGTGGCACGCGTCTCGCGCGAGGCCCAGGGGGCCATCTGCGCGACGGGTGGCGCGGCGTCGTTGTGTCGATTGCTCGAGGACGCCGCGCGCGGTGCGTTCGAAGCCGAGCGTGCCAGGGTGGCCCGCCTCGAGATCGCCGTCGTCGATGCGGCCGAGATGAAGCGACAACACAAGCAGTGGATGGGCGATGGCTCGGTCACCGATGTGCTGACGTTTGACCTGCGTGAGCGACCGCGCGGGGCGATCGAGGGGCAGATCCTGGCGTGCGTCGATGTCGCCAAGAAGCGCGCCGGACCGCGCGGCGACTGGCGGGCCGAGCTGGCCCTGTACGTCGTACACGGCTGCCTGCATTTGTGCGGGTATGACGATCACGCGCCGCGCGACTTCGCGAAGATGCACGCGCGGGAGGACGAGATTCTCGCGGCATTAGGACTGGGGCCGGTCTTTTCGGAAGGGGACGGCTCGCCGTCGAGGCCGAAATCACGTTTCAGGCGATGATATGAAGTTGTGCCGCCGGAATTCGCCGTGTGCCACTGCTCTGCGAGCAGTGCGACGTTGAGCGGACGATTGCATTTCAGGTTGCGTGAATAACCGGCGCACTCTCGCCTCCGCACCGCTCACAGAGCGGTGGCACTCCACTTTCTGCATCTCTTCCTTCGCCATTCGCAATTGGCAATTCGCCATTGCTATGATGCCCCCATGGCCGCCCTCAAGGACGATGCCGTCGTGCTCCGCCGGCTCGATTACAGCGAGACCTCGCAGGTGCTTGCCGTGTTCACCCGCGAGCACGGCCAGCAGCGCCTCATCGCCAAGGGCATCAAGCGCTCGACCAAGACGCGCGTCGCCGTTGGCATCGATCTCCTGGAGGCCGGACGCGTGGTCTTCCTCCGCAAGTCGGGCCACGAGGACACCCTGGGCACCCTGACCGAGTGGCAGCAGACCGACACGTTTCCGCATCTGCGCACCGACCTGGGCCGGCTGTATGCGGCGCAGTACGCCGCCGACGTGACGGCCAGCCTGACCGAGGTGCACGATCCGCATCCCGAGTTGTTCGAGGCGATTGTCGCGTTTCTGGCGTCGCTGAAGGTCGCCCCGACGCTGCCGGCCCTGAGTCACTTTCTATGGACGCTGCTGGACGAGATCGGCCTGCGGCCCGACCTGTCGCGGTGCATGTCGTGCGGCCGGTCGATCGAGGACGATACCGTGGTCTATTTCAGTTCGCGGCAGAGCGGCGCGATCTGCCGCGACTGCGAACCGGCCATCGTGGACAAACGCCGGATCGACCCGCGCGCGGCGAGGCAGTTGCGGGCTTGGGCGGAGGAGTCCGTTGCGGTAGACCTGGAAGCCGAGAGTGTAGACAAAGAGGATCTTTGTCTTACCGGGAGCAAAGAGGATCTTTGCTCTACCCCTCATGACACACCATGGCCGGCGGCCTTCGATTTGCTGGACCATCACCTCACGCAAACGCTGCACCACCCGCCAAAGTTGTCGTCGAGCATTCGCACGGCGATCGTCGAATTGCGCGGAAAGTAATGCGTCGGGCAATCGATGCGAAGTGTCGTCGCCTGGTACCGCAAAGATCCTCTTTGCGGCGGTACGACAAAGATTTGCTCTGCGCCGGTACGACAAAGATTCTCTTTGTCGAGATTCCCACTCACGGAACGAGGCAATAATCGCTTTTCGAGCCGATCTGGATGCGCGTCCACGTCGGCGCGTTGCCGGGGTCGGATGGCTCGTTGTCGGCGTGAGTCGTATAGATGTTGTCGGCGGGCTGTGGTGGGTAGTGAGCATTGTGACCGGGCATCGGGCCAAACCGGGGAGAGCGCTCAAATGCGACGTGGCCGTCTACCCATAAGATGTTCTGCCCCTTTCGTGCCCTGTGATTCCGACTGTTTCCGCGATTCACCGATGCACGGTCCGTCGCGACGGACGCATAGATTCCGCCTTTAACGTAAGGATTGGCATCAGCCATGAGCGGGGTGTTGGGATGGCTTCCCGTGCCCAGTGGTCTTCGTCCCGGGTGGTACTGATAGACATAGGCATAGCTCAGGTTCTCGGGTCCGGCGAAATCGAAGACAGTGGTCGTGTCATCAATTGGGTCGGCGATGTCGGTTGACGAGGGACAGATATGCTGGCGCTGCGTCGCATTGTTTGTGCGTACGATCATCCAGAGGTCAGCAGTTGGCGAGGGCATTTCGTCCGCAAGCGGAGCGGGGTTTCGATAGGCGAACAACGTCATCTCGCCGGCTCGGTGAGAACTCGTGGCCATGGGGAAGGTATCCCCATCTTGCGCGTAAATGTACATCGCGCTTCCAAGTCCGCGAAGGTTGGCGGCGCATACCCGAATTCGGCTGGCTTCGCGATGTCTCGGCATGAGTCCCGCATACAAACCCGCGCAAATGGCAATGGTGCCGACCACCAAGGGCAACTCGATAAACCGCATGCGCGGCCCGGGAGCAGACATGGGGGAGTTCTCCGCGTGAGGCTTCCATTGAAATCATACGCGGGTCGAGGACGGGCGTCGCGTCGGCCCTACCGGGCCGTAATGGTATTTTTGGGGGAATCGCTTTCCGGTGGTTGAAACCACCGGCTACGATCGTGCGTCCTGCCGGGCGAAAGGCAAGACAAACCCTTGCTGGGCGAATGGCAGGCCCCGTTCGCTGACGCCCGGGGCTCGGATCGAAGGTCGACAAGACTATCGCTCAAGGCCCCAGGCTCGTGGCTTCTCGCGGACCGGTCGCTTGCGCTACGTGCTCGGTTCTCTACGGCTCAAACTGCTTACTGATAGCCGACAACTGACGACTGAGAACCGAAAACCGACAACTGGCCACTATCCACTGGCCACTACTTCACGCCGCCGATTCTGCCGGCCGCTCGTCGTCGAACCGCACGCTCACCTTCTTACTCACGCCAGCTTCCTGCATCGTGATGCCGTACATCACGTCGGCGATGCTCATCGTGCGCTTGCTGTGGGTGATGACGATGAACTGGCTGCCCTGGGCGAAGTCCTGCACCACGTGGTTGAAGCGCACGTTGTTCGCCTCGTCGAGGGCCGCGTCGACTTCGTCCATCAAGACAAACGGCGACGGCCGGCTCTTGAACACCGCCATCAGCAGGGCGATGGCCGTCATCGTGCGCTCGCCGCCGGACAGCAGGCTGATCGACTGCGGCTCCTTGCCGGGCGGGCGGGCGATGATGTCGATGCCGCACTCCAGCACGTCGTTCGGATCCTGCAGGATCAACTCGGCCTTGCCGCCGCCGAAAAGCCGCTTGAACAGGCCGCTGAACTGCTCCTGAACCGCGGTGAAGGTCTGAATGAACCGCTCGCGCGATTCGACGTTCAGCCGCTCGATCAATTCGTTCAACTGGGCCTGGCTGTCGCGCAGGTCTTTGAGTTGCGTGGCGAGGAACTCGGAGCGCTTCTCCAACTCCTCCTGCTCGGTGATCGCGTCGAGGTTGACGTTGCCCAGCCGCTCGATCTTGGCCCGCAACTCTTCGATCTCCGCTTCAACCGCCGACCAGTTCTCGTTCTCTTCGGGCACATAACTGTCCGCCTGTGCCGCGAGATCGACCGACAACTCTTCCTGAACGCGCGCGGCCAGGTCCTCCTGCCGCACGCGGACCTCGTGCAACTTCATCTGCCGCTCGTGGCACTGGGCATCGACCGACTCGATCTCGCTGCGTAGGCGGCGCATGTCTCCGCTGAGTTGCTCGACCTCGTCGCGCAAAGCATCGCGCTGATCGCGGAGCGACGCGGCCTGACCCGTCAGTTCAGCGGTGTCGGCGGTCAGCCGTTCGATCTCGCCGCAGACCTGCTCGATCTGGCGGCGCGAGGCGTCGATCCGCTCCTGGGCCTCCTGCACATCGCGCAGGGCCTTGTCGCGATCGGCCTCGAGGGAAATGCGCGAACCATCGAGCACGGCGATGGCCTCGACGGTCGCGTTGCGCTGCTGGGTCAGTTCGCCGATGCGCACCTTGAGTTGCGTGATGGTCTCGGAGAGCGCGGCGCGTTCGTCCTCCAGCGCGGTGATCTTCGCGGAGAGGGCTTCGACGGCGCGCTCGCTCTCGGCGCTGCGGGTCTCCAGATGGGCGAGCGATTCGCGGCTCGCAGCCTGGCGCGAGCGGGCCTCGTCCAGCCGCCGCACGATGATGGAGACTTCCGACGCGATGAGCGGACGCTCGTCGGCCAGCCGCTTGACCGAGGCGTCGACGCCGGCGAGCTGGGCCTGCACGGCGACGCGGTCATTCTGCGACTTGTGGAGCGCGTCGCGGAGTTGCCTCTGCAGGCTCTCCAGGTGGGTCGCCTCGGACAGGGTCCGCTCCATCTGCGATTTCAGGTAGGCAATTCGCTCATCGACTTCGGCCAGGTTGCGGGCCAGTTCGCGCAGTTCGCTGCGCCGGCTGATCATGCCCGGGCCGGAGCCCAGGGCGCCGACGCCGACGCGGCCGTCCGGCTCGAAGACGAGGCCATCGAGGGTGACGAAGCGAGCGCCAGGGTCAATGGTGGACAGGTGTCTCGCGGTGTCGGTCGAATTGACGACATAGGTGCGGCCGAGCAGGTGGCGGGCGAGGCGTTCGCACTCGGCCGGGTATCGCACCCAGTCGAGCACGCGGGCGATGCAGCCCTCCTGCGTGGTGAGATCGGGCCCGCCGATGGCCGGGGGCACGCTATCGAGACAAAAGGATTGAATGCGGTTGCCGACTTCGGCGAGGGCCTCGCGATCGGCCAGCAGGGCGGCGCGATCGTCGGCGACGAGGAATTGCTGCGTCTCGCCGAGCACGGCTTCGACGATGCCGGCGTTGGCCATGTCGGTCTCGAACAATTCGCCGACGGCGCCGCGAACGTAGCCAAACGTCGCACCGGTCGCGTCGGCCTCGCGCCGGGCGAGGATGTCCCGCGCGCCGGCCAGCAGACCCTCGTGGGTGCGGTCGAGTTCTTCGAGCAACTGGCGGCGGCTTTCGAGTCCGCTGCGGTATTCCTTGGCGGCGGCGTGCTGGTCAAGCAGTTTGGCGCGATCCTCGGCGACGGCGGCGAGGCGCGTCGTGGTGTCGTCCAACTGCGCCGACTGCTCGCGGATCAGATCTTCAAATGTCGCCAATCGCGATTGCAGGTCGGCCTGCCGGGCGAGCGATTCGGTCAGTTCGGCGGCGACCGTCGCGTCGCGCGCGTCGAGTTTCTGCTTCTCGCCGGTCAGCGAGGTCTGCTGCATGTCGAGGCTGGAGATCTCGTTGCTGAGTTGGCTGCTGCGGCGGAGCAGGTCGATGATGCCGGCCTTCTCGTCGGCCAGATGACGACGGGCGTCATTCAGCGTCGTCGCCAGGTCGTGATCGCGAGCCTGGCGATCGGTCGACTCGTCGCGGATGGTCTTGAGCGTGGATTCGAGCGTGCCGGCTGCTTCGCGCTGCTCGGCCATTTTCGCCTCGATGGCGGACATCTGATCGTCGAAGGCGGCGAGCCGCTCGCGCGATCGGCCCAGCAGGGCGGTCTGATCCTCGATGCGTTTCTCGGCGGCGGCCTTGCGCTCCTCGCCGGCGGCCAGTTGCGACTGGACCGTCAGCAGGCGGCCCTCGGTCTGGGTGATGTCCCGGTCGACATCGACGATCCGCACGTTGGCTTCGCTGGAGCGCGCCTCTGCGGCGGCCAGGTCGGTGCGAAGCTGCGTCGATGCATCGGACAGCCCGGCGACCTCGCGGTCCAGCCCCTCGGCGGTGGCCCGGTGGCGGCAGTATTCGGCGAGGGCGTAGCGGCTCCGCAATTCGCGCAGGCGCTGGGCGTAGGTCTGGTAGTTTCGGGCCTTGCCGGCGGCCAGTTTCACGCTGCGCAGACGCTTGTCCACCTCGTCCACGATGTCCTGCAAGCGAAGCAGGTTCTGATCGACGCGCTCGAGGCGGCGGATGGCCTCCTTTTTGCGCGCCTTGTATTTATTGATGCCGGCGGCCTCTTCGAAGATGGTGCGGCGGTCGAGCGGATTCGCCTGAAGCAGACTATCGACGCGGCCCTGCTCGATCACGCTGTAGGCATCGACGCCGATGCCGGTGTCGAGGAACAGCTCGCGCACGTCTTTCAGGCGGCAGACCTGCTTGTTCATCAGGTATTCGCTCTCGCCGGAGCGATAGAGCCGCCGCGACACGACGACCTCGGTCTGGTCGGTCGCCAGGGTGTGGTCGGTGTTATCGAAGGTCAGGTCGACCTGAACCATGTTGGCCGGCTTGCGCAGGCCCGAGCCGTTGAAGATGACGTCGAGCATGTGCTTGCCGCGCAGGCTCTTGGCCGACTGCTCGCCGAGGACCCACTTGATGGCATCGACGACGTTGGACTTGCCGCAGCCGTTGGGCCCGACGATGCAGGTGATGCCGCTGCCGAAGTCGAGTTCCATCTTGTCGGCGAACGACTTGAAGCCAACGGCGGTAAGTTTCTTAAGAATCATGGTTTGCGCGAGCCTCCATGCTCATATTATCGGCCGTCACCCACGGGGAGGACAACCCGTCCCCTGGCAGCCCATCCAGCCGCCGCCACCCCCGGTTTGGACGCAATTCACAATGGTAATCCGGGTGCGCAGGAACTGCCAGAGGGGTGTATTGCCCCGCTTTCCCAACCGGTGCTTCGGTTGATAGTCCGCCGAATTGTCAGCGATGATCGATGCATGATGAAATCAGATATGGGTTGCATTCAAGTCCAAGACACAATCAAAGACAATTCACTTGGTGGCTCCTCGGGGAGAAGGGAAAAAGGAATGTATGGCTCTCCGATGAGCCAGGTCTTTGGATCGCCATCCGGAAAATAGTGCACAGTCTTTGAGTGAAGCCCGGCCCTCTTGATTAAGCAGCTAATCTTGGAGGGATAGGATTGAAGCTTGGTAGGATCAGGATCAAAGCGGATCTGAATTCGGTCTGGCCATGGATTTGGAAGGCTAGATTGCGGAATGTACAGCTTGAATTCCGGGCAGTCAGTGCAGATATAGCGTACTTTTCTTTCAGTGGTTGATTCTCGGTCTAAAACGACAAACTTCATGATGTCCCCTCGCGTTACCCGTTTGGAGTCGACCGAATCTCTTCCAGCCGAGGACGAAGTGCCGGCGGAATTTGCTCCGCCACGGCGTCATTGATCAGTCCAACCTTAACCATATCGCGAATATGAACGCGATCGATGTCGCGAAAGGCGATGAGCTTGAGAATGAGTAGTTCGAGCAGTTCGATCGCATCAACTCCCTCGGGGCTTCGCAGACCTTTCACAACAGCAGGCGCGGGAATTAAATCGTGGGCCTTGATTTTCTCGCCGGCAAAGATCACATGAACTCCGCGGCTGGGCATAGGGTCGGCACGATCCAGGAACATCGTGATGCCATCGACTTCGGTCTGATCGAAACCGGCTCCCGCCATCGCCTCCGCCGCCCGCGCTAGGTCGGATCGATTCAGCAGAATGTCGACATCCTTCGTATTGCGAACAGCCCCTTCGTCCTTCGTGGCGACCCAGACGGCCACGGCGTTGCCGCCGATGACGACGTATGGCACGCTTGCGCCCTCCAGGGCCCGGCAAGTCTTCAGCAGCCGCTCGCGGACCTTTTCGACGGCTCGTTCGGCGCGCATGATCCACTCCATGGGAATGCGGACAGGCGTGATGGGGATGTCCACGTCGGGGATGGCCATGTCAATATTCTATCACAGACGGCGAATCCGAATCAGAGCCCCGCACGGAAGTCCGGGGTGGCAGGGGGTGTGCGCCGTACGCGCGGGTTTGTGTTCCGGCGCGCCCGCACGGTCTCCCCCCTGCTTTCGCAGAGGGTTTGAGACCGTGCGTATGGTCAAACGAAATGTCGTCTGAATAGTCGTTCGATTGGCCCAACCATCAACTCTCGACCACCATTCGCGAGTTCACCGGAATCGCCCGCGTGATGTTGAAGAAATTGGGACTGGTGGCCTTCACGGTCTCATGGAGTTTGGCGAATTGCTCCGGCGTGCCGTCGCCTGCGATGTGGACGGTTTGCCGCAACCGGTCGTAGCCCGGACTGACGGCGGGGTCGATGCCAAGGAATCCGCGCAGATCGATATCGCCGTCAATTTCGATTTCAAGTTTCGTTAATCGAACTCCCATCAACGCCGCGACCGCCGCGTAGCCAACCATCATGCAGGCGTTCAGCGCCGACATGAGGTACTCCTGCGGATTGGGATACTGATTCGAGCCGCAGAGTTCGCGCGGTTCGTCGATGTGAATGGTGAAACGGCGCGGCACGGTGGTGTCGCCGATCCGCACGCCGTCGACCTGGTGGTCGGAGCGGGTGCCGCCGCGCCAGGTGCTGTGCACCGACCAGTGCGTGGCGCCGGCCTCGGGGCGTTCGGTGATGGCCGCGATGGTGGTTCGCAGCGAATCCACGTCGATTCCGTTGACTTTGCATGTTTCCAGGATGCCGTTCATGTCGTGGTTCCTTGTTTGAGGGTCTTGCGTCGCGACCGGCCCGCGCCGGTCATGCCTCAAACATAGACGCGCCACGCGAATGCGGTAGTGAACTCGTGGTGCACCCCCGGCGTACTTCAGGTACACCCCCGTCGCTTGAGCCTGTGGCCGGGGGGACGGATAATTGAGCGACCATGCCTCCGATGCGAAACAAGACCGTGGATCAATTATTCGGCGTGCCCAAGCCGCCGGCGACGGGCCGGGAACGGCTGGTGGCGGCGGCGATCGAACTGTTCTATACGCGCGGCTTCCAGGCCACCGGATTGGATCAAATCATCGCCGCGGCCGGCGTGACGAAGACAACGTTCTATAAACACTTCGAGAGCAAGGACGACCTCATGGTCGCGGCCGTTCAGCGCCGCGACGAATGGGAAATGGAAGCGTGGGATCGAGCGGTCCGGCAATTGTCAGGAGATGACCCTCGCCGACAACTGCTGGCGTTCTTCGACGTCATGGACGCATGGTTCAACGACCCGGATTTTCGCGGCTGCCTGTTCTTGAATACGGCAGCCGAGTTCCCCAATCCCGCTGATCCCGTGCATCAGGCGGCGGCACTCCATAAGCGTCGAAACCGAAATCACTTCCGCGATCTGGCGTCGCGCGCCGGCGCACGCGATCCGGAAGCCTTCGCCGACTGCTTCACGGCGTTGGTCGAAGGCACGCTGGTCCTGCGCCAGGTGCATGGCCGAAGCGACGCCGCCCGCGTGATCCGTCCGGCGGTGGAGCAGTTGATCGCTGCGCACACCTGAGGCGGCGCGCCTGCGTCGTATTCCCCCTGCTGCCACCCGGGTAAGGAAACTCGCATTCCAGAGAACGGGCGGCTCGCCGCCGATCGCACGCCGCGCAACCTACGGAATCGGCCCTTCCCACGGACTGTTCGGCACATCCCACCGCAGGTCGGGGCGCTTCAAGTCGCCCACGCCGCAGCCGGCGTAATCCCCCTGAAACGATGCAACGTGCCCGTCGAGGAAGGCGATATTCAGACGCCTGTCATGTCGCGGGTCCGGCGAGAACGGCTGCGGTGAGGGGAAGATCGAGCAGAAACGGCCCGGTCCGTCGGCAAACAGGACCTGCACCGAGGTTGGCGCGACGCGGTCAATCTTGTCCGGTTGAGCGGTCATCCAGATCGACAGGCGCATGTTCATGCCGTAGGCGAAATAGTGAATGCCGTCATAATCGACGGCCGTCGGGCACATCCAGACACTGCGCGTCCCCGGCCGGACGACGCCGCCTTGATTGAACAAGTCCAGGTAGGTTGGCTGTCCCAGGAGCGGCGGCAGGGCGTTGAACCAATCCTCGCTTCGAACAATCATCGTGGTGGGCTGGGCGCCCTGGCCGCGGCGGGGGAGGAAGCCGTCGTTCTGCTGGGCATACATGCCGGTGGCCGCGGCCCACTGGCGGAGATTGGCCTGGCAGGCCGTGGAGGATGCGGTTCGGCGCGCGCCGCTCAGCGAAGGCATCAGCACGGCCGTGAGCAGGCCCAAGATCGCGAGCACGCTCAGAAGTTCGATCAGGCTGAACGCGCGGCGCGTCGATCGAAGGACGCAGCGCGCATTGAGACGAGGGCAATGGCAAATGAATCGGCGCGCCGGCCAAGCCGCCCCCGGCGAGGTCGAATGCAAAGGTGAGTCGATCGGCGCAAGAGGGCTGGTCATGTTTGCCGCGAACCAATCCCGACGCCCGCGCGTGCCGGATGGGACATCGCGGCGGGAATTCGTCATGCGTGGAGGGCTCGCCACCGAATTGTAATGCAGCCGGTGGGCGCGACTCTCAGAAGTTCGTCACCGTGGTGCCGCCAAAGAACATGGCGTTGAACGCCGTCGCGAAGGCGTTGTAGCCCATTTTGAGCAGGGGTGTGAACGGGCCCAGCGAGGGCAACGAGCAGCCGCTCGAAACACTCAGGATTGCGGCGCTGAGGGTCAACGCCAGGTGCTTTGAGAACCGGGGGAACAGAATCTTCTTCATCGTGGGCCTCCTCCGCATGATGCGGCGTCAGGGCGAACTGGTCAGGTTGCGCATCGGATGTCCGGAGGATTCTGCCCAAGGCTGATTTTGCTGGGAAGAAACGGGTAATTGTGCGACAGGGAAGTAATGGGACGGAATCTGAGTCGCCTGAAGTGCGATTTTTTGGATCATTGGTGTGAATTGATGGAGAGTCGGTGGTGCCAATGGGCCGGCATAGGCAAATATACCCGATTCTACCCATTCTCACGCGTTACTCATACGCCCCGCCGGTCTGGTTGGACACTCTGCCATTGTGAATAATCTGGCGGCCCACAGTGCGCTGCTGCGCGCGGAACCTCCGCAGGCAGGTTGCATTACCGGGCCTTGCGATCATGCGATCCGCCGGCCGTTTCCCGCCGCAGCCCAGCGGAGGGCACGCCGCCGTGTGAATGCTGCGAGAGTGCAGGGAGTCGATCATGCCCACATTTCAATACGAAGCGATGACCGCCGCCGGACAGGAGGTCAAGGACGAACTTGACGCCAATACGTCCGAAGAGGCGATCACGAAAATTCGGAACCTCGGTTACTTCCCCACCAAGGTTCGACAGAAGGGCGGGAAGAAGCCGGCCGCGGCCGCCTCGATGGCTGGCCCGGGCAGCAAGCGGCGCGGCGGCGGCAAGGTCAGCGTCAAGCAGTTGACCCAGTTCACGCGACAGTTGTCGACGCTGATGGATGCCGGTCTGCCGATTCTTCGCTCCATCCGCATCCTTGAGCAGCAGCAGAAACCGGGCAACCTGCGCGTCTGCCTGCGGCATATTTCCGAAGACGTGGAAGGCGGATCAACGCTTTCCGAGGCGATGGCCCACAACCCGAAGGCGTTCGATCGCCTGTTTACGAACATGATCGCGGCCGGCGAGGCGGGCGGTGTGCTCGACGTCATTCTGCAGCGCCTTGCGGAGTTCATGGAGAAGACCCAGCGCCTCAAGCGCAAGGTCATCGGCGCCATGATCTACCCCGCTGCCGTCGTCAGTTTCGCCCTCTTGATCGTCTCCGGCATCATGTACTTCGTCGTGCCCAAGTTTAAGACGATCTTCGGCGACTTCGGCACCGAACTGCCGGGGCCGACCGTGTTCCTGATGGCCACATCGGACTGGATGGTCGGCCGCCGCGAAATCGCCAAGGACAAGTACGAGGACATGGCCGTGCCCGGGTGGGCGATCATGATCTTGACCCCATTCTTGCTGATCGCCACGTTCAAGATCGTGGGACAGTTCAAGAAGGGCAAGTACGTGCTGGACGTGGTGAAATTGAAAATCCCCGTGCTCGGGGCCATTCTGGCGAAGACCGCCGTCGCGCGATTCACGCGCACCCTGGGTACGCTGATCGCGGCCGGTGTGCCGATCCTGGAAGCCATTACCATTACCAAGGACACCTCGGGCAACGAAGTGTTCGTGCGGGCACTGGGACGGGTTCACGATTCGATCCGCGAGGGTGATTCGTTCGCGAACCCGCTTCGGGCCAGCAAGGTGGTCGACGGCATCGTGGTCAACATGGTGGACGTCGGCGAGGAAACCGGCGATCTGGATAAGATGCTCATCAAGGTCGCGGACAATTATGATGAGGAAATCGAGACGATGGTCGCCGGCCTGGTCAGTCTGCTGGAGCCGATCATGGTTATCTTCCTCGGCGTCGTCATCGGCTTCATCGTGATCTCGCTGTTCCTACCGCTGGTCAGCCTGATCAACAACCTCACTGGCGGTTGATGCCGGTGGAAACGGGAGCGAGTCGGATGGTGCAAGCCGTACGAATGAGAGCACGACGCAAGGCTCCTGAACGAGCCCCGGGCTTCAGCCCGGCCGGTCCGCAATTCGTATGCGCCGCACGCCGAACGCAGCACCGCCGCCGCGGCTTCACCATGCTGGAGTTGATGGTTGCCATCGCGATCATTCTCGTGCTGGTGGCCCTGGCTATCGTGGGGACGCGCGCCGCGCAGGGCTATGCCCGAAAGTCCAATGCCGAGCAGCAACTCAAGTTGCTGTCGAACGCCATCGATCAGTACACCTCGTTCTGGGCGCCCTGGAAAGCGGGCGCCGTGGTCGTGGCGGAGAAGGGCTGGCCGGACTTCATTCCGGGCCGATTGTTCGCATCGACGGCCAATGGCGGGCCGTTTCCGCCGGATCCGTTCAACGCAAGCCTGACCTATGACAACGAGGGCGGCAACAGCGGCATTACCTACGACGCCGCCGGCGACATGACGGTTTCCGAGGGCGACGTGGAGCACGCCTCCGAGTGTCTCGTGTATGCGTTGACCTCGACCAGCGGCAAGGGTCCCTACATTCGCGACGAAATGAGGGGTGATCTGCTGTTCGTTCACCCCGACGAGTTCTACCCGACCCTGGTGTCGGGCGCGCCGGCCCAGTCGCGAGCGGAGTTCGTCGATCCGTGGGGCACGCCCTACCGGTACTTCTGGGTCTATGCCGACGACGCCACGTCGAATCGGGCCCACAAGGGGTATCTGCCGGTGAACATCGGCGTCTTTTCGACGTCGTCGTCGCCGCTGGGCTCCGGAAACAGCAGCGTGAACAACCCGCTCTTCAGAACGCCCAACGGGAAGTACAAGACGGCTGTCGGTTATGTGCTTGAGTCGGCCGGGCCGGACAAGCGGTTCGGAAACGTCTGGAAGGCCAATCCGACCCAGAAAGAGATCACGGACGCCGCCGACAACCTGTCGGTGACGCCGTGATGACCACCATGAAGCCAGCAAGACACCATTCCGTTTCCCGCCGCCGAGGCGGCTTCACGCTCATCGAGTTGATGGTGGTCATTTCGATCATCGCGGTGCTGTCCGTGATCGCGACGCTTGTCTTCCGCAGCGCGACCGACGGCGCCCTGCTGGCCCAGTCTCACAACACCATTGTGTCGTATGCCCGGCTCGCCCGGTCGTACGCCATTGCGAACCAGATCGAGACGATGATGGTGGTCAATCCGCACAACGGCCGCATCGAATTGTGGCATGCCAATGCCCCGGTCTCCGGCGGCACGTGGGATCCGACGTCGCGTTATGACCCCACGCAGGGATTCACGTTGACCAACAATCCAGCCTGGACCGATGGCTACGCCTTTGCCAACGTGTTCGACTCCGGCGCCCAACTGGCGGTCGACGGATCCGGCAAGCCGCGCGTCGCCGTCCACCCGATCGACTTTTACGACTTTGTCAACAATCAGATCACCCGCGGAACCTCGGGCACCGCGACGGCCGAACAGAACATCGACAACCTGACCTGGGCCGCTTTGTGCTTCGATCCGTCGGGCAACCTCGTGACCCGGACGCGGCGCATCGCGACACGATCCTATTTCCTGCGAGACGGCACGCTTCGATCGGACACCGGCGGCGTGCCCAACCGCCTGCCCGACGGCCAGGTCGATCAGACCGTTCTGACCAATCAGTCGTTGAATGCCAACTTCCGGCACATTGTCATGGGCGGGGTCCAGGGCGATTCGCCGATCACCTCGACCCAGGGTTTCGTGATCTCGGATGCCGATCGCATGCGGCGGCTGCTCGGCGACAACCCGGCGCCGGCCGACATCGTCAACGAATGGCTGCGCCGCACGCTTGCCCCGCGGGCCGGCATCGATACGGCCGCCGATATCTCCGCGAGCGTCGCGGAGTTCGCCGACATCATCGTCTTCAATCGCTTCAGCGGACAGGAGGCGGCGAGTGTCGACTAATCTCAAAATTCAATCCGATTTCTATCCCGCGGTCGCACGGGCGGATCGGCCCACGGGCGGACCCGTGGCGTCCCTCCGCGGCCGGTCGCGCGCCAGCGCCTTCTCGCTGCTCGAAATCATGATCGCCATCGGCGTGCTGGGCATCGGCCTCATCATGGTCGCGGCTATCTTTCCAGTCGCCCTGACACAGCACAAGGAGTCCATCGAGAAGTCCCGCTCGCTCGATCTGCTGAACAAGGCCGAGGCCTTGCTGCGCAGCCGGATCGACGCGAGCCGGTTGTGGGCCGCCGCGGTGGTACAGCCTGGGGCGGACTCCCCCTGGTACATGCTGCCGATGTCGAATCTCCAAGTCGGTTCGAATGGCGCGAATGCTTGGGATCGAATGCCCGCTTTAACGCCGATCTTTAGTCCCATTGAGCTTTCGACCCTGCCCGAGCGCGGTGTTTATGCGAATTGTCTCAATTTTGCGATTACCGGCGACCCAGGCAATCTTTTCAGTTTGACCAGCATGCCTTCGCTTGAGCAATTGAGTGACCGCAAATCGCCTAATTTGGATTCCCTGTCGCCCATGACCGATGCCGAATTCGAGTCAATCGAGAATCGCTTCGCGTGGGTCGGCTTCTACCGGCGCATGGCTTCTGGATCGACGCGATACACAGTCGCTGTCAATCGAGTATTGCGCGGTGAGCGCTATGCCGAGCAGGACGTAACCACTGTTGGAGCGGCTTATCCCGGGTTAAGTCCGCAGGCGGTCGATCCTTTCAACGTCCGGGGTCGTCGTTTGCCGGTGCCGTGGCGCGTAACAGTTGCTTTTAACCCGATTACTCGGCGCATTTACAGCGTTGGATCTCCCGAGGGTCTTGGCGAATTGGCGCCCCCTGGTTCTCGGATGATGGTGGGCGGCTTCGTCTGGCGGAACACCCTGGTCGCGGGCGTTCAGCCGTCGATGCCAATACCCCCGGCCGGCCGCATTTTGACCGTGACAAACGTCTTTGACAACACCAGCGACGGCATCGACAACCCCGAAACGGTGGATGTGCTGGAAGATACGACCGGCCTGCCCGAATTCGGGGCCTCGCCGAACGACTACTACTTCGATGTCATCGTGTTCCCGCCGCCCGCCGTCGGACAGCAGAACAACGGCAGCGTCCAGTTCGGTCGCAAGAGTCCGCTCGTGCAATGGAAGGTGAACCTGTGAATCGGGAGCCATTAGCCATCAGCCGTCAGCCGTTAGCGGGGAGAGTGGCCGCGCGCCGCGGCTTCACGCTCATCGAATTGATGGTCTCGGTTGCCTTGCTCGTCGCGGTCATACTTATGGTCGCGCAGATCTTCGATATTTCCACGAAGGCGGCCAGCCGCACCAACGCCCAGTCCGAGGTGTTTGCCGCCAACGCCGCCCTGCGCGAGCGCATGACGGCCGACGTGTCGCGCATGTTGCCGGGTTTCCTGGTCATCAACAGTCCGCCGCCCACCCCGGTGCGCGCCGAAGTGCCCGGCGGCGAGGCGATATTTCGAGTTCGTCAGGACAGTTTGATGTTCGTCGCCGGCGGCGCGCCGGGGCAGTATGAATCGTTGACCGACCCCACGCGCGGCGAGCCGGACAATGGCGTGACGGTGCCCGCCGGCCGGCTGCGGCCGACGCAGTGGGTGCCGACGGCCAGTTCCGCCGCCCTGATGTACTACGGCCCGGCCGAGCCGATGGATGCGTCGGGCAATGCGCGGCCGCTCGATCTGCCGGCCGATCCGCGTCCGCCCACCGCGTCTGAATGGGTGTTCGTCAATCGCGCCTTGCTGATCGGGTCCGAGGCCAATGCCGGTGTCGGCTACTGGACGACCGTCACGCCGCCGACGCCGTCGCCGCCGTGGTGGACGCAGTATGTGCAGTGGAAGAACACCCTGGATGCCGACGCGATCGTGTTCCAGAATTCGCTCGCGTCGCTCGGCGTGTTGAACGTCCCCGACAATTATCTCAACGGCAGCATGGATGTCTTTTTCCGCCAGGTGACGCCGGCGGTCGGTCAGATCACCGCCACCGAGTTCATCGACCGGCTCAACACGAAATTGTCCGGCATCGGTCTCGGTTCGTTTCCGGGCAGCCTGCTGGAGAACCTCTGGCAGCCCGGGCGTGCGCCGATGTCCGCGAGCCTGCGCGATCCGACCGCCTTCGATTACTACAAGCGTAATGGTGCAAACTTCATGCCGCGCATGGCCGACATCCGCATCGAGTGGACCGACGGCCGCTCGGTCGATCCGCCGCCGCCGTATGCGAACAACCCTAATCTCTCTACACGCTGGTTTGGTCTGAGGGCGGATATAAACTACAATCCAAATCCGGCAAATCCGGCCGGGTTGAACGGCCAGCCATTTGAGGCGTGGCGTCGCGGCGATCAAGTCAATTATTACGGAGGGTCGCCCACCGCGCCACAATTGCTTGTTGACGCCTACGGCACCGAAACCAGTATTTTTAATAACGTCATTGAATCGGCCGACCTATCCGGTTCAAACGCCGCCTACCGCGCCGTCTGGCGCAAAGACAACTGGCAGTACCGGCCCAAGGCCCTGCGCATCACCTACCGGCTGTTCGATGTCCGAAACAAGTTGGAATCCGACACGACGGTCGATTTGGATGACGACGACCGGCCCGATCCCGAAGGATCGGCCACGCCGTACGTCCTCAAGCGGTATGGCCAGGAGTTCTCCGTGGTCATTCCAGTGCCGTGAAGAGTGGCCAGTGGTTAGTGGCCAGTGGCCAGTTGTTCGAGCAACTCGCGCGCCAAGACCACACGCAATTTTCGTAAGTTTATTATTGACAATGGTTTAGCTTCATGCTTCGCTCTCGGCTGCCTTTCTCTCGCCACTCACCGCTCGCCACAAGCCACTCGGTTGTCCGGACTACGCGGACGGTTGGGGGGCGCGTACGATTTCGGGCAGGAGAACCTTCATGCGCAGTGCTATGCCCAATTCGCCCCTCAAGTGTCGCGGGGACCGGTCAATCCGGCCTGCGGCGCCCCGCGCCGGGTCGGCCCGGCGTCCGGGTACGGTCATGGTTTTCGTCCTCGGCATCCTCACGTTGCTGGCCCTGGTGGGCATCGGCCTGATCGCCTCCACCCGCATGGACGCCAAGCGCGTCGACAACCAGAGCAGCGTGACCTCCACCAGTGACTCGATCAATTCCGTCGTCAAGCAGATCCAGGACACCCTTCGCCAGGACATCTGGGGCAGCGCCAATTCGACGCGACCCCTCGACAACAGTCTGCAGCGCGGAACCGCCGTCAATCCGCTCGGCATCGGCGAGAACAACGAGCCCTACGACGCTTGCGGCGTCGATCGCTGGATCTCATCGCTCATGCCGTACAACCACGGGCCGGTTCCGGTGGCTCCGGTCGCGAATACGAATCTGTTCACCGGCAACACCAACGTGCAGATCCTGATCCCCGGCTTCCCGGCTTCGGGCGAGCTTGATGTGCTGGTCTGGCCGTATGTGTCGTATCTCGGATCGGACCTGATGATTCCGCGCAGCGGCGTCGCCGGCGGTCAGGTCAATGAGTTCGCCTGGTTGTACAACACGCGCAACAACGTTCCCAATCAGTTGGTGCGGTATGGCCCGAGCAACGCGCCGACGCCGAACGCCCTGCCGGTCAACCCCAGTCTCGACAAAGTGCCGGTGATTCAGACCTGGCCGCCCGCCTCGACCATCAACGGTCCGGCGGCCTGGTGGGCCTACGATGCCGGCGGCGCCGCGCTGCCGATGATTCCGGGATCGACGACAAACGTCAGTATTCGACTGGCCGAGGAAGCCTGGAAGACGCAGCAGGCCAACATCAATTCGCTGGCCCAGGCCCAGGGTCTCACCGCCTTCAAGGCGCGGTTCCCCTACTTTGACACCAACGGCGACGGCATCGTGGACCTGTACGACGCCGATGGCGACGGCGTGCCCGATTCGCCGATCAGTTTCGTGCTGGACGGCAATGCCGGCAGCCCGCAGTCGCCCGCCAAGTTGTATGCAATCGTCCGCGTGATCGACCACGGCGGCATGCTCAACGCCAACGTCGCCTCGAGTTTTGCGTTCTCTCAGAACCCGCCGACTCTGTTGATGTTCGACGAGTCCAACTCAAATCTCCAGCGGCGCGGCCGCCGCGCGACCGAACTGCTGTTCGACGATGTCTGCCACACGCGGGACATCTGGAGCATGGGCACGTCAAACCGGGCCTGGCAGACGGTGAACTACCGCACCCGCAACACGCCCTACATCAACGACCCGTTGCAGTATGACGTGAACGTGGCCCGGCGAGACCTGATCGGCGGCCTGACCGCCAATTTGGGCTATCGTCTCTTTGGCCTGGCCGACGAGGCCTCGCTGCGACACCGCTTCAGCCTGGTGCCGGCCGCTTATGCGAATTACAGCAAGGCCCCGCCGACCAATGGGGTCGGATACGACCGGATCGACACGGCCCTGCCGTGGAGCACGCTGTGGACCAACTCGTTGATCTCCTACAGCGTGCCGAATTCCTACCCGACGCTGTCGTACGAGCAGAATGCCTCGCGCTGGAGCCGCAATAATGCGGACTTCCAGCCGTACGGTTCGGCCACCACCTACGACGGCTGGGACTTCAACAACAACACCCGCGGCTGGCGCAAACTCTACACCGAGGACGAGCCGTTCTCGATCCGACGCCCGATGCTCACTACGGTCAGCCGCGACGTCATGCTGCCGCCGACGGATCTGAACTACAACCCGGCCACTGGGCTCGCCGAGTTGCCGCCGGCGGGGACCTTCCCGGTCACCTGGATGAACGCGAGCACCGGCGCACAGGCCATCGTGATGAACGATCCGGCCGATCCGTGGCCGTTGATCCAGGGCAATCTGCCGGACTGGATGAAGGTGCTTCCGATCGACGTCAATATGACGGCGGCCGTGACCGCAAACCCGAATCTGGTTCAGGCCGGCTACATGAAGTACATGGCATCGGCGATGTTCATCGCCCTGGCCGGGGTGAACGATGCGTCGGGTCTGGTGACGACAGCCGTCGCCGACCGTCTGGCCGTTGCGTGGCAGTTCGCCGCCAATATCGCCGATTATCGCGATTCAGACGGCATACCGACGGCGATTCAGTTGCCGACCGGCATCATTCATCATGGTCTTGAGAAGCAGCCGTTCTTCACCGAGGCCTACTGCCGCGTGCAGTACAACACCGAGGATGACACCCAGACGGCCCAGGATCGCGCCGCTGACGATGACTGGTTCGACGCGGTGGAGTTGTTCATTCCGCCGACATGGTTCGTGAATATCAATAACCTGGCGCTTCGCACGCCCGGCTCGGCCAGTCCCTCGGGCCAGAACCTCGGCATTCCGCTGGCCCAGTTCCTGCGCGCCGGCGCGCCGGCGGTGCTGGACGGCAACGGCACGAGCACGGCCGCAAACATCGACACCAATGGCGCCTATTTTGTCTTCTGCGGCCCGACCGCGGCGGCGCCGGCCTCCTTCACCGATCCCCTGATCTCGGCGGCGGCGTCCTTCTATTCGAACCCCGGGTTTGAGTTCGATCATGACGACGGCGCGGCCACGCCCGGAAAGGTGGAGTTGGTCTATTTCGATCCGACCGACATCACCGGCGCCTCGATTCACGTGATCGACACCATCGAGTTCAACCGCAACGGCAATACGATGCTGGGCAACTCGCCCACCATGACGCCCGGCGGCGGTCCCACGCTGCCCGGCCCGGGCGGCGGCGGCAACTTCCGCTGGGCGCAGCGCGACACCGATCCGGCCGCCGATACGGCCGAGCGATTCTGCATGGCCCGCAGCACCAAGGGCTGGCGGTTTACCATCGCGCGGTATCAGTTCGTTCTCGAGAACGAAGCCGGTGGTCAGCCGTTTTTCGAGACCCTGGGTCGCGGCAACTCGAACCAGATCGATCCGAGCCTGGGCATCGAGCAGATGCCCGAAATGCCCTGGCCGCAGCGATCGAAACTCGCGCACGCCGCGCCGCTGAACAGCGAGGTGCCCAACGGGTTCGTCTCGGGGACGCCGTACGAGGCCTTCGATTCGGTCATCGACATCAGTCGGATTCCCTTGGTGGGCAACTCCGGCATGGCTCCGGCCTCGCCGAACAGCGTGCCGTTGAACTACGAGACCGCCACGCGCAGTCTTTGGGAGGCGATCGCCCGCCAGGGTGGCGGCCTGCCGACCCCGGGCCCTGACTTGGGCATCGCGGCGGCCCACATTGACTTTGCCAATGCGACGCGCGTCTCGATGAACGCCCCGAACTACGGCGCGACGCCGGTCACCACCGGCCCGCAGCAGCCGTGGAGTTGGCGCCTGCTGCGCTACCTCACCGCCAGCGGCCATGCCAACGACTTCGTTGACAACGACGGCGACGGCACGGTCGACAACGCGATGGAAGGCCCCAACACCCTGTTCCGCATGGCCGGCCGCATCAACATCAACACGGCCCCGGTCACCGTTCTGCGTTCGGTGCCGTCGATGACGCTGCTGCCCGATTCGCTGCAGTTCACCCAGTTGCTGTCCATCGCCGGCGGCGCCGAGGCCGCGCTGGCCAACCAGGCCCGGGCGAATCCGTACGGCTTCTACGTGTCGGGCGGCAATGCCCAGCGGTTCTGGGATTTCGCCAGCGCCATCGTCGCCGCCCGCGAGGGTCGCGATGTCGCGGTGCGACAGGCTGACGCCACCGGCCTCATGCAGCGCATTGCGCTGGCCCGCCCCGCGGCCGCGGTGGCCGGCGGTCGCGCTTACGAAAGTGTCGGCGAACTGATGGAGGCCTTGTCGGCCCAGAACATCAGCGACGCGGCCGGCGGCAACAGCGCCTTGTTCCGCGTCGATCGCTACACCGCGCAGGGCACCAACCTGGCCCTCATGGGACATCGCGCCAACGTCAACAACGACGTGGCCTTTGGGCCCGCGGCCACGCCGCCCGTTCCCGACTTCCGTGCCTTTTCGCCGGACTTCCGCTATCGCAAGGCCGAGGGCACCCAGCCGGAAACCATCGAGTTCACCCCGGTCGGCCCCGGCGACTCCGATGCCAACGTTCAGGCCGGCGGCATTCGCGGGCGTGATATCTATCTGTCGCGATGGGCCAACCTGCTGACCACCCGGTCGGACGTGTTCACCGCCTACATCACCCTGATCGATGAGGACGGCCGCTACGTCCGCCGCGCCCAGGTGACTTTCGACCGGTCCAACTGCTTCGGCGAGCAGCGCACGGCCGGCAACGTACCGACCAAGGCGGTCCTGCCGGACATCCTGCTGAAGGAAGAGGGCAGTTACTCGGACGACACGCGGTAGGGCAATGCGATTTCAGTAGCCGGACTGGACGCACTGAAGGTGCGGCCGGCCGGCAGACCGGTGAATCGCCCAGTAAATCGCCCTTCATCGTGCGGATTCGTGGTTGCTTCCCAGACGCCCAGGTGTCGCCCGGACCCGGGAACTTTGGACGCCCTTTACGGGGCCGAATGTGCGGTGATGACTGGGCCCCTGGGCGACGCCTCAGGCTGAGGCTGAATCACACCTTTGGCGCCAAGACCCAGTGTTTTTCGGCCCCGCCGCTTTGCATTTTGCCGTCGGGAGGCCTAACATAAGGGTGGCCTCTGTGGCTTCATACCTATTTTTTACGACCGTCCGGTCGGAAGGAACGAGAGTCATGAATCAAATCCGTTGTAGCCGCCGTGCGTTCACACTGATTGAACTGCTCACGGTCATCGCCATCATCACGCTGCTGATCGGCATCCTGACGCCGGCCCTGGGCCGCGCGCGGGATCAGGCCAAGAATGCCGCGATTCGGGCCCAGTTGAACTCGATCGGCACGGGCCTGGAGATGTTCCAGAACGAGCAGAACAAGTACGCTCCGTCCAACGCCGGCGAGTACAGCGCATTTCAGGCGAATGAGAATTGGGAAGTCGGTACGAACGGACAGCCGTTGCAGGGCGCGAATCTGCTCGTCGATGCCATGGTCGGACGCGACTTCCTCGGATATGACCCCAAGCCGTCGCGCCAGGCCACTGGCAGTTCCATCGCCTACGACCGCTGGAACCGCAACAACCAGCGCCGCACGCGCTACATCGATCCGGCGGGCATCGCCTCGTCGCAGAAGTCCAAGGCGGCCGGCGACGCATTCGGTACCTACTCGGCCAGCCCGGTTCCGGACAACGATCTATTCAACCCGACGCTTGAAGGCAACGTGTCAGTGGCTGACAGCGCACCGCAGTATTGCCCGGTATTTCTCGATAAGTTTGAGTTTCCGATTCTCTACTACCGTGCAAATCCGAACGCTTCGCAGCGGTCGCCCATGCTTCCGATCCTGCCGCGTAACAACGCCACCAATGCGGCAACCGACAACGCCATTTACAACGGTTTTGACAATCGGGTGTTTACGGATCACAACATCGGCACCAACCCGGGCCAGCGACACGAAATCAATCAGGCCTTTGACCTGATGAACGCCGTCGACGATCTCAGCAACAACTTCGCCCGGTACATCAACTCCGATCGCGCCAGTTCGAAGGATACTGCCGGCAACATTACCTTCGCCCGGCCCGTCAACGCAGAGAAGTTCCTGCTCATTTCCCCGGGCAAGGATGGCGTGTACGGCAACCTGGACGATGTGACCAACTTCGAATAAGGGTTCCATGTTGCCCCTCGCGGCAACAGTGGACGTGAGTTGATTGTCAGACATCACGCGGCCCGGCGCGGTCAAATCGACCCCGCCGGGTCGCTTTATTTTGTCAATTTTCGTCGGAGGGCAACAACTCGTCCGGCGTCATCGGCGCGCGGGCGGTATGGCGAATTCGCATGACGACCACGAGGTCATCCTGGATTGCGAAAATGAGTCGATAGCTTCCGCTCAACAACTGCCGAAGCTCCAGCCCGTGTGCGCCATTCTCAGGCGCCAACGGACATCGCTGCGGTGAGAATTCAAGCGATTCGGCGGCATCAAGAGTCGCGTCCCTCAGTAACGTAGCCTGATGCGGCGAGTAGCGCCGAACATACTGATATGCCTGTTCAAGCTCCTCTGCGGCGAAATCACCGATCAGTACGTGAAAGCGCATTGCAGTCGGATATCTTAACCATACTTCTTTTGCAATTCGTCCATTACGTCTTTGAGTGGCCGAACCCTGCCCGCCTTCATGTCCTCGAGACCGCGTCGGATGCCCTCAAGCGCGTCGAGACGGTCCCATGCCTCCAGCAGTTTCTGATACGCCGCCGCGTCCTGCACGACGATGGCCGCCTTGCCATTAATCGTGAGCACTTGCGGCTTGCCGGTCTGGTTCAACCGTTCGACGTGCTCTTTGGCGTTTCGCTGAAACTCGGTGAGGGAGCACATTTCGGTTAGGTCGATCATGGCCGTTTCTCCTCGCAGCGAATTCACTGCTTAAAGAATGCTAGCAATCGCCAGGCCCATTATCAAGTCCCGTTGTTGATATGTTCCTGCAAGCCCTTGGTGGCCCACAACTTGCAATCACAAATGCCCCATGGGAAGCGGGGCTGTCCTCGGGGATTTTCGGCCCTTTTTCGCGGTCAATCGGGCCTTCTCCGGCGCAACCGCCGATCTTCGCGCTTTGGCCACCTTGCCGATCGACTTGGACGATTTCCCGGCGATCTTGCTGACGTCTTTGGCGGAGGTCGCCGACGCACCCTTTGTCGATTTGCGAGCCGTGCTGCTGCCGAGGCCGCAGTAGGTCCCCGGGAAGGCGGCGTACATCGCGGCGCATTTAACCATGTGCTCAATCGGCACGCTGTCGTTGACCGTGTGGGCCACGCTCTCCGGCGCCGGGCCGAAGCCCACCGAGGGGATGCCGTACATGCCGGCGATGGAGACGCCGTTGGTGCTGAAGGTCCAGCGGCCGACGGTCGGCTTCTTCTTGAAGAGGGCTTGATAGGCCTTCACGGCCGCGGCGACCTGCGGGGCGTCCTCCTCCTCGCACCAGGTGGGGAAGAAGTTCTCCGTCTCATAGACGAGACCGGTGTAAGTCGGCTTGGCATATTTTTTCACTTTGACATCCGCAGTGACGCCGGCCCGCTTGATGGCCGCCTTCACCTCGGCGACGGCCGACTCCTTGGTGTCGCCGAAGGTCAGACGCCGGTCGAGATGGATGTAGGCCTGATCCGGCACGGCGCACATGCTGGGCGTTTTGCAGTCGACGTACGAGACCACGATGGTCGCATCACCGAGAAACTTGTGCTTGCGAAGTTTCGGGTTCAGCGCCTCGATCTCGTTGATGACCTTGGCGATCTTGTAGACCGCGTTGTCGCCCTTGTGCGGCATGGAGCCGTGGCAACTCCGGCCGTGCACGGTCACGCCGATCTCCATGCGCCCGCGCTGTCCGCGGAGGATGTTGCAGTCGGTCGAATCGGTGATGACCACGGCCTCCGGGCGAATCTTGTCTTCCTGGACGATGTACTGCCAGCAAAGTCCGTCGCAGTCCTCCTCGCAGACGGTGAAGGTGAGCAGCAGGGTCCATTCGGGGCTGCGAAGTCCCAATTCGTCGATAATCTTGCCGGCATAGATCATCGGCGGCACGGCGCCGCGCTGGTCGCCTGCGCCGCGGCCGTAGACGATGCCCTTTTCGATTTTGCCCTTGTACGGATCGTGCGTCCAGTTCGCGCGATCGCCGATGCCGACGGTGTCCACGTGGGCATCGATGGCCAGAAGGCGCGGGCCGTTGCCGATCTTCGCGAACAGGTTGCCGAACTTGTCGGTCCAGACCTTGTCATAGACCTTCAATGATTCCAGTTCCTTCTTGATGCGGGCGATGACCGGCCCTTCGGTGCCGCTCTCGCCGGGGATGGCGACGAGTTCGCGGAGGAGTTTGACCATGGCGGGTTCGTAGGATTTGGCACGGGCGGAAATGGCGGCGTAATCGAGCATCGAAACAGGCTCCTGATGAAGGTGTTCAATTGCGTTCAGGGTGTGATTTTACAGGATGGCTGAGGTGTACGGAAGCAAAGGGCCGTCGTGCAATCTTGGACGCGTTGCGCAAGGTCAGAGCCGCCTGCGGAAGCGGGAGTCGAGCGCGCGGTGGCACACAATTGCGCGAATCGCCCCGGACTTCCGGCCAGGGGTCTGACCGCAGAGATGCCGGTAAAGAAAACCGACCTGCTCAATCCGCTGCGACGCTGCGCGAACTGTCGCGGTCGATGGGGGCGTCAAAGATGGACGCGAGGGTCTGCTCGCGAACGTCCTGCGTGGCCGACCAGACCATGAAGAAGAGCGACTCACGGGCGAGGCGCTGGGCGTCGCGCTGTCGCAGGAAGCCGCCGCCCTTGGTGTACACCATGATGGCCGGCGCCAGCCGCGCGAGTAGATCGTTGACGGCGACGCGAATGCGGGTGCGCTCGTTCTCCTCGTCAGGCCGATCAGGCCGCTCGGCGAAGCGAAACAGCCTTTCGCGTACGGCGTCGTAACGGGCTTCGATCTCCTCCAGACCGTCCGCGAGGGGATCGTCGCCGGGCTGGCGCTGATCGTAGATGACCTCGATCATGGCGCTGGCCAGTCCCAGCCCGCAGGTGGCCACGACGAGCGACTTGATCGGCGAGCGCGATGCCAGAACGCGTTCGTCCGGTCCGCGCAAGACCAGATGGGGCGGGATCAGGACATTTTTACAGGTGACTTCGGCGGTGTGGCTGGCCTGCAGGGCCGAGAGTTGCATGGGCGGGTCGATGATGACGCCGGGTGCGTCGGCCGGCACGAGGCAGAGCAGTTCGCGACTGTCGGGCAAGACGGCCCCGGCCACAAAGTACTGGCAGCGGGACGCGGCGGTGACCCAGGGCATCGCGCCTTTGAGGCGAAATTCGTCACCCTGGGCTTCCGCGACCAGAGCCGGCCGTCCGCCTTGTCGACTGGTGGTGAGTTGGCTGATGCCGACGCTGGTCATGATTTCGTGTCGGGCCAGTCGCGGAAGAAACTCAGAGCGAATGGATTCGTCGGCGCAGGCGGCGATCAGTTCGCAGGCGGCGTCGCGCTGGGTGAGGATGAGTGCGGTGGCCATGCAGCCGGCGGCCACGGCTTCGTAGGCGAGCAGTTGCGAGATTGGTTCGAGTTTCCGTCCGCCGAACGCCGTCGGAATGATCCAGGTCCAGGCGCCGGACTCGGTGAGCACATCGAGCGACTGCTGCGGCCACAGCCCTGTCACATCGTGATGGGTGGCCAAACGGGCAAGTCGCTTGGACAGGGCGATGAGTTGCTCGTTCATGGTGGGATTGTAACGAGAATGCCGGAACGAAGACACAAATCGACCCAGGCGAGAAATGCTCAGGGTCGCAGCGAAGTGACTTCCTGCAATTTGGCCGCCAGAGCCTCGGCGATCAGGCGATGGCCCTCGGCCGTGGGGAGGCAGGGATCGACGCGGCCCTCAAGCATGCGCATGAAGACCGCGTCAGCATTGGATTTGAAGACCGGGGTGACGTCGACAAACGGCAACGATCTTGCGGAGCAGTAAGCAGCGAGGCGGGCCTGCGGGAGATTGTCCAGGCAACTCTCAGGCAGGTCGGCAAGAAACTGGCGGTAGTAGGCCAGCCGCTGGGGACTCATCTGATTGTCGAACGGCGTGACCACGATGACCAGTTGTGCCCCGGCCTCCGCGCAGCGGCTGTGAATTTCGTCGAGTTGCTGCACGGTGTAGTCCCACATCGACTGAAATTGCGGAGTGTCAGCATACATGCACTCCAACTCCCACGCGCGGATCAGTTCATCGTGGCTCATGATCCGCGTGGACAACAGGACCTGCGCCTGCTTGCGCACCCAATAGACAAGATGCGAGTGCTTGCGAAGGCGCCCGGTCGCGCCCTTGAGCATGGACAGAAGGCCGGCGCTGGGCGTCGGTGCGATCGTGGTGACCTGGGGACCGGCGGCGGCCGTGGGCGGCGGCTCGAAGTCGTTCAGTACGAATCCCACGACGACGACGTCCGGGTGGTAGGCCAGCGCCTTGGGCAGCAGCCTCGTTCGATATCCTGACAGTCGATAGGCCACCTGCCCGAAAGGAATGACTTCAATGGTCTGATTTCGATGGCGATCCGCCAGTATCCGCCCGGTTACGACGGGGTAGCGGTCGTCATCGGCGACGCCGAGACCGAACACGATGGAGTCGCCGATCACGCACACGCGGAACGCGCCCGGTGTCTTTTCGCGGGCGAAGGCGCGGCCGCGCTCGGCGTCGGCATTGATGGTCACGGGGACGCCGCAGAGGATGCCGGTTGCGCCGGGGCGCAGGCTGCCGTCGGGCAGGTTGAAGTCGTCAAACGCATAAAATCCCGTGGGCTGCGGACTGAGAAGGCGAAAGCCCAATTCGGCAAGCAGGGTCGCGAACACCAGCGACAGCGTCATCGCCAGCAGGCGGACGCCCCAGCGGCGAAATCGCGACGGACGACTTGAATTCGCGGGCCCTGTCGCCGCCGTGTGGTTGGCGCGAAGGTCGGCAAGCAGGGCGTCGATCTTGGTCGAGAGTTCATCGCGAACGCGGCGAGCCAGCGCCGCCGCCGCCGCGGGATCGTCCCGCAGTGCGACCGGATCGGGCACCGGCCAGTGCAACGTGGCGAGGCGACCCCGGAAATCGGGACGACTTTCGCGGGCGTGGTCGCAGAGGGTGATGACGATGTCCGGGGCGGGGTCAAGGTCCTCAATCCATTTTGACGCATGACCGGATAGTTCGATGCCGATTTCGCGCATTGCCTCGATTGCGAGCGGGTGGACATAGCCTGCGGGGTGGGAACCGGCGGACTGAATTCGCGCATTCGCCCCCGTCTTGGCGCGTGCCAGGGCCTCGGCCATCTGGGATCGGCAGGCGTTTCCGGTGCAGACGAAGGCGATCCGGAGCGGCAAATCGGTCGAAGGAACGGGCTCAAAGGGGGGCGTGGCCATATTTTTTCCTGAAATTTTTGTAAATTGAACCCGGGTTGCGGCTGGGTTTGAAGAGAGATTGGGGTTAATTTTGGAAAGTGGCCGATAACAGGCGCAGGTCCTGTAATAAAGACTCCGATAACAATTGCGGCATCATTCTACAGGACAAAAGGTTACGAGTGCATGGGTGTATGCAAACAGTCGGAGGAACGGCGGTTTCAGCACTGAAAAACAAGATTGTGACGAAACTGGCGGATAGTAGTTGACGCGCTATCGAAACACCCTAGAATGCCGCCTTCGTTCGCGGAAGGTGAAGCGGAGCAACCATATTATCCATTGGGTTGCATGTCGGCGGGCACGTCTTGTCGCCGAAAGACCTTCATGCGGAATCGCCGCCGCTTGGTGTTTCACCGGTATTGTGTCCGCGAATGACGCCGGTATCATCTGTTGCAAGACCGTCTTATGGGCGGCATACTGTGGGCGTCCGAAATGCACGGCCCCGGCAGTATAGACAGCGGTATGAGGGCGAGTGCGGCGACCTAAGTCGTGAATGTCTCGAACCGGACAGACGATAGAAGCGGGGCGGTCAAACGCTTCTATCAGGATGCAGGCAAGGGACTGATGGTATTGGAAAAGGCGCGAGGTCAAGGAATTGGGCGCGGCTGAGAAAAGCCGGTCATGGCCGTGTTTTCCTGATTGTTATGCCTCGGGCGAGTTGGAACATCTGGAGTAGGTCATGAAACGTGGAATCGGCGTACCAGTAGCAGTGTGTTTCGTTGCGGCATCGCTTGCAGGCTCGTTGGGCTGCAAGACGCACATGCCGCACCATCCTTTCGTGTGGGCGAACACGGGTGATGAGGTTCGAACTCACCCGAAGCCGCCGGAGGGTGGTTATTACAAGAATTGGGATCCATTTGCCGCGTCAATTGAATTGACGCCGGCCGAGGATACCAATCCCGTCCGCACCCAGCACATGCTGATTGCGACGGTTCGCGACAAGGACGGCAAGCCGCTTCAGAACCGGCGCGTTGAGTGGATCATCAACGCCGGCAGCGTCGGCGACATCGTCGAAGTTGACGAGTCGGGCTGGCGCGGCTCGCGCGGCTACAAGGCGACGAACAGCTTTGCAGTCAGCCACACCAACAACTTCAAGCACGAGTGGGCTCGCGGTGAAGGCACCCCGGGCATGATCGAGAAGGGCCAGACCTGGTGCGTGATCACCTCGCCGATCGAGGGCAACACCTACATCACCGCCTACTGCCCGGCCATCTTCGATTGGTCCAAGCACAAGGCCTTCGCGGTCAAGCACTGGCGTGACATCGCCATTGAATATCCGCCGCCGGCCACCAACCCCGTTGGCACCACCCACCAGTTCGTGACCAAGGTCATGAAGGCGTCGGATGGTTCGCCGTACGTCAACTACCAGGTCACCTACAAGATCCTGAGCGGACCGGCGGCCCACTTCGAGCCGGCCGGTGGCGTCGTCATGACCGATTCGTCGGGCAATGCGACCGTCACGCTGGTTCAGGATTCGCCTGCCGAAGGCACCAACGAAATCGGCATCGAGGTCATGCGACCGGCCGAGGACCGCTGCTGCCGCGACGCCGAGATGATGGGCACCGGCCGCACCGCCAAGACCTGGGTGGCCCCGCACATCAAGATCACCAAGAATTGCGTCGGCAACGTCGCGATCAACGACAACTTCGACTATCAGATCTCTGTCATCAACGACTCGCGCACCGCGGCGACCAACGTGGTCCTGACCGACCCGTTGCCGAGCGGCGTGCAGTACGTTTCCAGCAACCCGCCGGGCTCGGTTTCCGGCAACACGATTTCCTGGAACCTCGGCACGCTTGAGGCTGGTGCAACGGCCAACGCCACGATCACCGTCAAGGCGATCGCCGAAGGCACCCACGAGAACTGTGCGGACGTTCGCGCCGATTCGAACCTGTCGGATCGCGCATGCTGCCGCACCACGGTCACGGCTCCGGCCCTGAAACTGGAACTGGTCTGCGACCAGGCCGGTCTCGTCTGCCGCGAACTGTGCTCGACGGTCACCGTCACCAACACCGGCCAGGCGGTTGCCAAGAACATCGTCATCAACGTTCGGCTGCCGCAGGGTCTGATGACCACCGACGGCAAGAGCGAGATGTCCTTCGGCGCTCCGGTGCTCGAACCCGGTCGCTCACGCCAGGCTCGGTTCTGCGTCAAGACCGACCGCGCCGGCACCTACGAGATCATGGCGAACGCCACTGCGGACAACGTGCCCGCGATGGATCAGCGCTGTGCGATGTCGTTCAGCGATGTCCAGTTGGCCGTCACCAAGACCTCACCGGGCCAGCGGTACATTGGTCGCCCGTTCACCTATGAGATCACGGTCACCAACCCCGGCTCGACCGAAGCTCGCGGCGTCGTCCTGGTTGACACCCCGCCGCCGGGCCTCAACCTGAGCAGCGCCAGCGATGGCGGTCAGATGGGTGGCGGTCGCGTGACGTGGCAGCTCGGCAACATGGCCGGCGGTCAGTCCCGCAAGGTGACTGTCACCGGTACCGTGACGGCTGCCGGAACCTTCAAGAACACCGCTTGTGCAACGGCCGAATGCGCCAATGCCTGCGGCGACGCGGTCATGGAAGGCAAGGGCATCGACGCCATCCTGCTGGAAGTCGTCGATGATCCGGATCCGGTCGAGGTCGGCACCAACACCACCTACACCATCACCGTGACCAACCAGGGTTCGGCGGTGGGTACCAACATCGTGGTCGAGTGTCTCCTGCCGGCTGAGGAAGACTTCGTCAACGCCGGTGGTGCAACGGCCGGTACGGTCAGTGGCAAGAGCGTCACCTTTGCGGCTCTGCCCTCGCTGGCTCCGAAGGCACGTGCAACGTGGACCGTCACCGTTAAGGGTGTGGCCGCGGGCGATGTTCGCTTCACGACCAAGATGCGCAGCGCGGAGATGCGCGGTGCGGACGTCATGGAGACCGAGTCGACCAACATCTACGAATAAGGTGTTGACGATTCGAACCAGGCTGACTCAGCCTGAGTCTTGAACAATCAAAGGGGCCTGCCAGTCTAATAGATTGGCAGGCTCCTTCTTTTTTTGGGGGATGCACGTTCGGTTCCAACTGCGGCGCGAGCGGCTCGATGTTGACGGCTGACGAACATACAAAAGGTGCGTGTGCGGAGAGCGTGCTCGGCAAGGAACCACCCCGGCTGAAATGTGTGCTGGTTCTGGGCGTGTCCGCTTTACTGCTTCTTTGGGGCGCCTGGCGATGCACGTTCTTCGATGACGAGGCATTCAGCACACGGCGTTACTGTCTGCCATTCGTGGACATGGTGTCGGATCTCCATCGGGGAGTTGAGCCCGATCCGCCGCTGTACTATCTCATCGAGAACGCATGGATTGATTTGGTCGGACCTGTTTCACCGGGGTGGATGCGAGTTCCCTCGATTGCGTTCTTTCTGATTGGTCTATTGGTGTTGCGGCTGGCCGGCGTTGCGTGGTTTGACCGGCGCACCGGCGACGCGGCGCTGGTGCTGGCGGCGCTGCATCCGGCCCACCTGCTGCTAGGCTTCGCGGCCCGGTGGTACGCGCTGATGTTTCTCTGCGTCGCGGCCCTTCTGCTGGCGACGGAGCGTGCCACTCGAGCGAATCCCGGGCGTCCCCGGCGCGACCTGGTCGCACCGTGGGCCATGTGTGCGGCGCTGGCGTGTTACACCAATTACTTCGGCGTCGTGGTGGCAGGCCTGATGTGGCTGGTCGGCGCGGCGCGGCTGATGCGCCCTGGCGCAAGCGACACCCGGCACGCGAATTCAATCTCACCGGTTGTCTGGAAAAAGGACATCCTGGCGTGGTGTGCGGCAGGGCTGGTGGTGATCGTCATCTATGCCCCGTGGCTTCCCGCATTTCTGAGACAACTACTGGCGTTCCCGCGCGTGGGGGGCGGGTTTGCGGACTACGGCGCGACAGCGGCGCGGACACTGGTCGCGTTGACCTCGGGCAATCTTGCGTCACCGGTTGCATGGTGGGTGCACGCGCCGATGGCCCTCGCCGCGATCATCGCGGCGGGACTGGCGGTGCGCCAATGGCGCACGGTGTGGCCGATCGCCGCGATTGTCGCCGGCTGTCTGATTGCGGGTATCGCGTCGCACTCCATGCTCGATAAATACATCATGACTTACAGCGGCGTTGCGTGCGTATTGCTGGCGCGGCTCCTGTTCGGCCGGGGCGATGCCACCGGGACGGTTCAGCATCGATGGGTGCGCCGTGTCGCGATTGCATGTCTCGCCGTGGGCTGGGCGGGGTGTCTCACCCATCTGGTCACGGGGCGACACTGGTCGAGCCTGCGCTGGCTGGATCCGTTTGAACAGGCCGCGACGATGGTCACATCCTCGGCCGATGGCTCAGGCGACGCCGTGGTCGTGTCGCATCCGGCGGCAGCCTATTACGTCGCCCGGCATATGGCGATGAAGGCCCATCCGGCGGGCTCGCGCGTGACCGATTCATTTCAGACGCGGATGGATTTCATCACGCTGTTCGGCGAACTGCTGACGCCGTCGGACGATCCGCACAATCGGGTGGGCGCGTGCGATGTGCTGTTGTCACCGGCGGGCGGAGTCGCCGCGATACAGGCGGGAGAAGTTGCGGGCGTTGCCTTGCAGCGGATCGTGACCGTGGAATCGGCGGAGTTCGCAGACGACACGCACTGGCAGGCCCTGCGTGGGCGACTGGCGGCGGAGTGGGCGCTGGTCGAGGAGCGCTTGCTGTTGGAAGACCCCGACGCTGCGTTGAAAGACCGGCTGGACCCGCGGTTCAAGCATCCGCGGCATCGGGTGACCGTGCGGGTCTGGGATGTGAAATAGATAAAAAGAGGTTTTACGAGGCGCAGGGGGCTGGTGACGATCGTCGGCATTCGAGGCCGGCGGTGTCTACCGGTGGCCGGCTCGTTCGTATCGATCACCGTCGGCGCGACGGAGGACGCCCTTGAGTTGCAGCGTGGTGATGCCGGCGGCGATTCGGGCCGGGGGCATGGCAAGGCATTCGCAGAGTTCGTCAATGGAATAGGCGTCCGCGCTCATGGCGTCGATGATCAAGCGCTCATCGGCGGTCAACGCCGGGTTTGCCGTCGCCGCGGAAGGGCCGCTGCGGTCGGACGCTGAATCCTCAGATTGCGGTCCGTCTGAATCCATCCTGGTTGCCGCGTCATCATCGGGCCGGCCCAGGATCCGGCCGACTTCGCCCAATTCCTCAAGGATGTCCGTCAGTTGCGTCACGAGTTTGGCGGCGCCGGTCTTGATCAGTTGGTGGCAGCCTTCGGACTGAATGCGATCGACGGGGCCGGGCAGGGCGAAGACCTCGCGGTTGTATTCAGACGCGAGTCGCGCAGAGATCATGGCGCCGCTCTTGATCGCGGCCTCGACGACCAGCGTGCCCAGCGACAAGCCGACGATGATGCGGTTGCGCGGCGGGAAGTTGCTCGAATCGGGCATGGTGTTCATCGGCAGTTCGCTGAGGACGGCGCCGTGGGCGGCAATGTCGAGAAACAGGTCCTGGGCTTCGGATGGATAGATATGACAGAGGCCGCAGCCCATGACGGCGAGGGTGCGGCCGCCGGCCTTGAGGGCGCCGCGATGGGCGGCGCTGTCGATGCCGCGGGCGAGGCCGGAGACGACGGTGAGGCCGGCGCCGGCGAGGAGCGCGGCGAATCGCTCGGATTGTTCGGCGCCGTAGCGCGTGCACTGGCGCGAGCCGACGACGGCCATGGCCAGGGCGTCGGCCGGTTCGAGCGTGCCGCGAATAAATAGACAGGGCGGCGGATCGTCGATGCGCTTCAGAATGGCCGGGTAGTCATCGTCGGCCAGGCAGATGAGCCGGGCGCCGTTTCGTGCGGCGAGCTCGAGTTCGCGTTTGACCTGGTCATGCGTGTGTGCGCGGGCTTCGGCGATTGCGCGGGCCGTTTTTGTGCCGATGCCCTCGACGCGGGCCAGCGAGGATTCTCCTGCGTCGAGCACCTGATCGATGCCGCCCAATTCGCGCAGGAGCGCGGCAAATCGAATCGGGCCGACGCCGGGACACAGCCAGAGACGGAGGTATTGAATGGCGGCGGGGGAGGCGACGGGATGATCGGGCGAATGCGGCACGATGGGAATTGTTTGGGCAAGGCGGCAATCTGTAAACACTGGGTGGAGATGGCACGGGGAGACGCACCTGGTGGCACGCATGCCGACGGTCGTCGCGGCGGCCAGGCTGCGGCCGTCGACATGGCATCTGGCATCCCGCCGCACGCGCGGAGCCGGACTGTCCTCGGTCCGGTCTGCAAACGAGGAGATCCTCAGCCGGCGTGACACTCAACCGCCCGAAGACAAGGCGGCGCTGCCCTATTTTTCCGGAATGGCCCGGCCGTGCGGATCGGCCTGCTTGCCGACTTCCTCCGCCAGACGGTCGCGCAGGTTTGCGCCAACGAAGTGCTCGACGCGTTCGGCAGGCGCGTGGACGTGGTCGGCGGGCAGGCCGAGTCGCTTGTTGAGGTAACTCTCCCAGAGGCGGTGTGAGCGAACCAGGCCGCGGGCCTGTTCGGCGCCCGACGTCGAGAGGCTGAAGCCGCCGGCGGGATGGGCGACGATCTTGCCCTCGCGCGAAAGCCGCCAGAGGGCGATGCGCGGCAAGGTGCCGCGGCCGAGTGCGGAGAGGATGGATTCGCGGTCCAGGCCTTCGGCGCGGCCGCCTTCGTGCCAGCGATAGAGAATGGCGATGACATCCTCGCGCACGATGCGGAGCGAGAGGACGGCCTGATTCAGCACCTTGCTGAGGTATCCATGACGCGGGGCGAAAAGCGCGGCCAGCGCGAAGAACCCGCCCGCCACGGTGCTCATCATGCCCGCGACAGACGTATTCCAATGCAGGGCGAGCAGGTAACCGACGATGGACGAGGCTGTCGCGACGACGACCGCCCAGATGAGCATGCGGCCGAGTCGGTCGGTGAGCAGGTGGGCGGTCGCGCCGGGGGCGATGAGCATGGTGACGACGAGGATGGAGCCGACCGATTCGAATGCGGACACGGTGGTGCCGGCGACGACGGCCATCAGGCAGTAGTGGACCAGGGTGGCGTTGATGCCGAGGGTGGTGGCGAGGTAGGCGTCGAAGGCGACGATTTTCAGTTCCTTATAGAAAAGGAGCAGCAGGAGAATATTGACGCCAGTCACGATTGAGAGAAAGAAGGTGGCGCGCGGCATGTCGATGCCGAGGACGACGATGCGATCGAGCGGGGTGAACTCGATCAGGCCGTAGAGCACGCAGCCGGGGTCGAGGTCGACCTGCGAGGCATAGCGCGCGATGAGCAGCACGCCGACGGCAAACAGTGAGGTGAACACGACGCCCATCGCGGCGTCCTCGGGCACGCGGCCCCAGCGGTTCAGCACCGATGACAGCAGCGCGGTGAGCAGGCCTACCAGCGTTGCGCCGATCAGCATCGGGCCCACGGCGCGGCTTCCGGTGAGGACGAAGGCCAGCACGAGACCGGGCAGGATGGCATGCGAGATGGCATCGCCAAGAAGCGACATGCGTCTCAGTACGAGAAAGCAACCGGGCAGGGCGCAGGCGACGCTGCACAGGATCGCGGTGGCGATGGTCCAGTAGTCGTCGGGTCGCAGGCCGAGGAAGGTCATGGTTGCGGCCCCCCGATCGGGTGCGGGCTTGTGGGGATGACACACTCCGCGTTTGCACTGGCTGCGGCCCCGCCGGCTGCGCCCGGGAGGCGGCCCTGACGACGCAGGGTGTCTTCCAGGCGGGCGATGAGATCGGGCGACAGCACGTGCTCGATCTCATCGGCATCGCGATCGACATGATCCGGCGCGATTGAGGCCTCGCTGACCAGGTAGGTCTCCCAGAGGCGGTGGATTCGGACGAGGCGAACGGCCTCCGCAAGACCGCTGTCGGTCAGGGCGAATCCGCCCGGCACGGCGCGAATCAAGGTCCGCGATGCGGCGCGATCCAGTTCGCGTTGCAGGGCGGCGGCGCTCCACGATCGGAGCCGGAGCAGCGCGTCGAACGAGACGGGGTTTGAAAAATCTCCGCCGACCTCGCCGATCTCATAGAGGGCGCGCAGCACATGGTGCGCGGCGATGCGGGTTGAGAACCGATAACGCCGCCAGAGATCCGCGATGATGCCGCGCTGCGGCGCGAGCAGCATCGATAGCAGGAAGCATGTGGTTGCAACGAGCACGACGGCGGGACCGGTGGGAACCGCCATGTGTACGATTCGACTCTCGATCGTGTACTCAAAGTGCAGGGCGCTGAGGGCCGTGCCGATCGCACCCGAGGCCATGCCGATGCTGCCGGCGATGACCAGCATGATCGACAGGCGCTCGGTCCAGAATCGCGCGGCCGCCGCGGGGATGATCAGCAACGCGGCCATCAGCACGACGCCGACGGCGGGCAGGCCGATGACCGTGCAGACGCAGATGAGTCCCATCAGCAGCACATCGAGCGCGAAGACCGGCCAGCCCTGAGTGGCGGCAAAGTCGCGGTCGAAGCAAAGCGAGGACAACTCTTTGAAGAGCAAGAAGACGGCGGCGAGCACGACCACGGCAATGATCGCGATGATGAGGACATCCTGGCGAAGCATGGCTGCGGCCTTGCCGAAGATGAACGTATCCAGACCGGCACGGTTGCCGGTCGGGTGGTTCTGGATGATCCGCGAAAGGACAATGCCGAATCCGAAGAAGGAACTGAGGACGATTCCGATGGCGGCGTCCTCCTTGATGCGGGTGTGGCTGCGGATGAAGGATATGCAGAGCACGCCGAGGATGCCGAAGACCAGCGCGCCGATCAGGAATGCAATGAGACTTTTGTCGCCGACTACGAGATAGGCGGTACAGATGCCGGGGAGGGCGGCATGGGCCAGCGCATCGCCGACGAGCGCGCGGCGGCGCAGGACGGTGAATGTGCCGATGACGCCGGCCGTAAGGCCGAGCAACGACGCGCCGAGCAGCACGACGCGGGTGTTGGGGTCGCCCAGGGTGATCAGCCGCCAGAAGTCAGACATGGGTGATAGGTCCCGCCCACCATTTGCGTGATGGGTTCTGTAACATCTTCATGCGGGTCTGCCGCGGCGCACGGCTTCGGCGGCCTCATCGAGCAGGGTCAGCCGTCCGCCGTAGGTCGCCTGCAAGTTCGCCTGGGTGAAGACACTCCCCGTCGGTCCGGCCGCGACGACGCGCATGTTCAGCAGCACAACGTGGTCGAAGTAGTCCGGCACGGTCTGCAAATCGTGATGCACGGCGACGACGGTCTTTCCGGCCGAGCGAAGGCTGCGAAGCAATTCGATGATCGCCTGTTCGGTGGCGGCGTCGACGCCGGCGAGGGGCTCGTCCATGAAATAGATCGCGGCCTCCTGGGCCAGGGCCCGGGCCAAAAAGACGCGTTGCTGTTGTCCACCGGAGAGTTGGTTGATCTGGCGGTCGGCGAACTCGGCCATGCCGAGTTGCTTCAGGCATTCCATCGCCGCGTCGCGGTCGCGCCTGCCGGGCCGCCGAAACCAGCCGAGGCGGCCGTAGCGACCCATGACCACGACGTCGAGGGCGCTGACCGGAAAGTCCCAGTCGACGGTCTCGCGCTGCGGAACGTAGCCGATCATCGAACGGGCTTCTGACGTGGTGCGTCCGAAGACACGGATGCGTCCGCTGGCGATGGGGACGAGGCCGAGGATGGCTTTGAGCAGGGTGGACTTGCCGGCGCCATTCGGGCCGACGACGGCGATGAGCCGCCCGGCGGGGAGTTCGAGGTCGACGTCCCAAAGCACCGGCTTGCGGTGGTAGGCGACGGTGACGTCGTGGACGTCGACGGCGAGCGGGGCGGCGGGGATTGGCGGAGATTCTCGTTGTCCATTGAGCACTGCGGAACTTTGCTCAACCGACGGGCGCGAAGTTGGACGTTGTTCAGCCGACGAAGGCAAAGTGGAACTTTGCGCCACGAATTGCCCGGGATCGTCATCCAGGTCGGGTTTCATTTCAGTGCGTCCACGATGGTGTGCAGGTTGTGCCGCACCATGCCGATGTAGGTTCCCTCGGGCGTGCCGGTGCGGCCCATGGCGTCGGAGAAGAGTTCGCCGCCAATTCGCACGGCGTGGCCACGAGACTTGCACCCTTCGAGCAGGGCCTCGACGTTGCGGGCCGGGACGCTGCTCTCGACGAACACCGCCTTGACCTTTCGGGCCACGATCAAATCGACAAGTTGATTGACATCGCTCAGGCTCGGCTCGCTCTCGGTGCTGATGCCCTGCAGGCCGCGGACCTCGATGTCGTAGGCCCGGCCGAAGTAGCCGAAGGCGTCGTGGGCGGTGATGAGGACGCGGGATTCGCGCGGGATCAGCGCGATCTGCTCGCGGCATGCCCGGTGCAACGCTTCCAACTGTTTGAGGTATGCGGCTGCCCGTTCGGCGTGGCCTGCGGCGCCGTCGGGATCAAGCGCGACGAGGGCATCGCGAATGCGCTCGGTCACGGTCATCCAGAGCGACACATCAAACCAGACGTGCGGATCGAAATGGCCGGCGAATTCGGGCGGCTCGCGCAGGAGTTTCTCGTCGATGGGTTCGGTGACGGCGACGGTCGGCTTGCGCGACGCCATCTTGACGAAGAGGTCGCCCATCTTGCCCTCGAGATTCAGTCCGTTGTAGAGGATCAGGTCGGCGTCGGTCAGCAGGCGGACGTCGCCGGTGCTGGCCTTGTAGAGGTGGGGATCGACCCCTTCACCCATGATGCCGGTCACGCGGATGCGGTCGCTGCCGATGGTCGCGGCGACGTCGGCGATCATGCCGATCGTGCAGACGACGCGCTTGGGCGACGCGGCCGACTGGGTCGTCGAAGTCGGCGACCGGGCGGCGTCGGATCGATCACAGCCGGCCAACCCAGGCACGAAGCACAAGGCTGCAGCCGCAAAGATCAGACGGAGTTGAAACGATGGCGTGGAAATGACATGCATGGTAGGCACACCCTAGTTTAGCCGTGGATACAGAGTCAAGCCGCGTCGTCAGGCCGGTTGAACCAGCCCGAGGATGATTTCGGTGATCACGTTGATCGGCACGGTCAAGATGGCCAGCATCAGGCCCACGAAGGTGTCGGTGAATGCGACGAAGAGGAAGTCGAACAAAAGGCTCATGTTGGTCTCCAAAATGATGGTCTGTTCATCAACGGGGCCGCGGTGGCTCGCGCGGCCCTGTCCGGTAAACGAATGCGTCAGTATCGAATGGACAATCCCGCCCCCGCGAAGAAGTCGTCAGCCTCCTCATTCAGTCCGGTGCCGGCGCGCACGTCAAACTGCAGATTGTCGGTGATGAGGAAGGTGAAACCGCCGTTGACGGAATGGGCACAATCGCTGCCGCGGTCGTTGGGATAGAAGCCGAAATACTCGACGTATCCGCCGAGCCAGTCGTTGAAGGAATGGCCCAGTGAGATGGAGGCGGAAGTCTGAAAAAAGCGGCGGCCGCCCCCGGTTGTGGGTACGGCGAAGTTCAGGTTGCCGGAGAGGGCGGTGTCTTCGGTCAGGTCGTAGGACCAGGCGATCTTGTTTTCGGGATCGACGTCGCCGGCGGTCTTGTTGGTGCTGCCCGAGGGGACGGTGATCGCGGGAATGAGCGACAGGGCGGGTCGCAGGCCGTCCTGTTCGCAGAGTGCGATCTTGAAGCCGAGGTACAGATCGGTCCAGCCGCGCTGGACTTCCGTCATGGTCACTGTGCGACCCGCGTCGTTTTTCTCGCGGAAGAGTTCCTCGGTGCGCGACCAGCCGGCCCAGCCGATGCGCAGTTCCAGCGAGTCGGTCAGGCCGGTGCGGAGGAGAAATTCGGGCAGCGTATGGTCTGTTGTTCGGCCTTTGTCTTCTTTGTCGTAGGTGAAGGTGTAGCCCATTTCGAGTTGCAGGTGTCCGCGCGGGACGGTGTTGGTCGCCTCGGTGAAGTCGGGCCGGTCGGTGACAAGCGGTTCGGTGAGCGGGGCGGCGTCGAGTCCGAAGAAGTTGGTGGTCGGCAGGGGGACGTCGGGCGTCGGCTGATCGTCGGCGGCGTGCAAGCCGTCGGCGGGGGCTGACTGGGCCCGCGCCGACAGGGGCGCGGCGGCGCAGGCGACGGCCAGAAGCCGCAGCACGACGCCGCAGGCCGGCCTGCAGCAACGGTTCCACAATACGGCTTGGGATTGAATCTGAGTGTCCATCAACAGAGTGTAGCATAGGCTACATTTAATTGCAAGGGGAAACGGTCGCGGTCAGTAAAGCCTGGAATTGCGGGCAATTGCACGCACTTTTCGGCAGGGTGGTCCGACGCGGCGGTGCAATGGCCAAATCATGAAGAGGCAGCATTGGCGCAGGGTGTTATCTCGCCTGCCTGCACTGTCCTGAGAATAGGGGTTCCCGGAGAGTGCGGGCCTCTGGTCTCCCCTTCGGGCGAGGACGCTCGCACGCCCCTTGGTCGTAACCATTCATCGATCACGGCGCGGCCGCGCCGCACGAGAGAGTGCCATGCAAGCGGCGTTTTGCAGTGTTTCCCAAATCTGGTCCAAGCCCCGGCAACTCGCGGACCTGCCCCCGGCGACAGGCGGCGTGTCGTGTCGCCATCTTTGCACGGCCAGAGACGTTCAATGCAGCTTGTCGCGGGACCGCACATTGAATAGAATCACATGGAGAAAACCGATTGAAAGCCGTTCAATGAGCGCGATTCCGAAACATCTGGTTACAGACGAACATCTGCGCCCCATCGCCGTGCAGATCCCCTACAACGAGTGGCTGGAAATTGAGCGCCGGCTCAACGGCAACCAAAGTTCCCGTCCCCCAACGGACCTCTCTCGCCACGCGGGCAAGTTGGACTGGCCGCTCGACGGGCTGGATTACCAGCAACAAATCCGGAGCGAGTGGCAGTGAAGCTGCTTCTCGACACCAACGCCGTCATCTATTTGCAGAAGGGTTTGCTCGCGGACCCATTGCCGCAGGCGAACTGTTTTGTTTCGGTGATCACCGAAATGGAGCTGCGCTCCTTTCCCGGCCTGACGACCGAGCAGGAGAAGGCGCTGCGCGATTTATTGACCGACGTCGTGATCGTCGGCCTCACCGAGGAAATCAAGGAAGCCGCCATTCAACTCCGCCGGCATCACCGATTGCGCCTGCCGGACGCGGTGATCGCCGCCAGCGCGATGGTTCTCGATGCCGAACTGCTGACGAACGACGCGCGACTGAGCGCAACGCCCGGCGTGCGCAGCCGGCAGGCCCAACTGAAGAACTCGTAATCCTGTTCAATGCTAGTTAGATGCAGGGCATCGCCTCGCGCGCTTGTCCGCCTGCGGCAGGCCAAACAAACGGCGCCTGCCAGTGCCAGCCTTGATTGGCGTGGCCTGGGCACCCGGCGCAGCCCCAGAGGGCCCGGAGTTGCCCGCGATTGCACGCATTTCCTGCGGAAATCTGAGTTGCCGGGAATCGGTTCACCCAATGGACAGAAGGCCGGCGTTTTGAGGGGGCATGGGGTGAATTCACCGCACAGGTCATGCGATTTCGGAACGGACGTCAACGTGGAGGGATGCTTGGGCGGGAGGCGGACCCACGACGACAGTCGATGACGCGAGCGAAATAAGGAGACCGCGATGAACGGCAGATGCAACGGGCTTGGAGCGGGCGAGGGGGCGGACGCGGCGCTGGTTCAGACAGAGACAGGGGTATTGGAGCAGGCCGAGTTGGCGGCGCTGGTCCTGGAAAGCGACGATGTGCCGCGACGGGTGCTGATTGCGCCGTGGGGCGAGGTGAACAGTGCGGTGGGGTCGTTCGTGGTCGATGCCGAGGGAGCGGCGGCGGCGATTGCGGCATTTGTCGAACATGGCACCGACATCCCCATCGACTACGAACATCAGACCCTGGGCGGGGCGTATGCGTCGCCGAGCGGGCAGGCCCCTGCGGCGGGATGGATCAAGTCGCTCCGCGCGGTGACGCCGGAGGAGGCCGCGGTTGATTTCGAGCGTCCGGCGGCGGGGCTGTGGGCGGAGGTGGAGTGGACGCCGGCGGCGGCCGAGCAGTTGCGCGGGCGTCAATATCGCTATTTGTCGCCGGTGGCCCTGGTGCGACGGGATGACCGGCGGCTGACGGGGCTGCATTCGGCGGCACTGACCAACAAGCCGGCGATCATCGGCATGCGTCCGGTGGTCAACTCCGTGAACGGGGCAGTCGCGGCGGCGGACATGGGGACCGACGGCATGGCGTCGCTTCGCATCCTGCTCGGACTGGATGAATCGGCTTCGGAAGACCTCGTGGTCATTGCGGCGGCGACGCGCATCGGCGCGCTGGAGACCGCGGCGGGATTGGAGGCGGCCCGTCAGCGCGTGCGCCGCGCAGCAACCGCCGGCAAACTCGCGGCAGCGCAGCAGGAGTGGGCGATGGCGCTGGCCCTGCGCGACCCGGCGGAGTTCGACGCGTGGGAACAGTGCGCGCCGTGCGTGGTGCCGCTGGGGCGACTGGCGACATCGATCGGCGGCAACCCGCGCGCATCGTCGGCACGGGGAGCATCGGAGCGTGCCGCCTCCATCGCGCGAGCGGAATGGCGGGCCAATCGGGCCCTGCTCGAACCGCTGTGCACCGAGGCGGCGTTTGTCGCCGACGCCCTCCGACACGCTACTGAATAATTACACGCGTAACAATGCGCAGGCCCTCATTCGGCTTGCGGGCAGGCAATCCAGGAACATCCGGCAAACAGGCATCGCGCCGACCCGGCCATCGTGCCCGGCGGCAGGAGGAGATGCCGCGCTGGAAAGGAGCATGAGACATGGCACTGACGGCCAATCGGGAATTGCAGCGGTACGTCGACCAGGAGTTGCGCAGTTTCAGCGTGGCTGCCGACGCGCACATTTTCAAGGGAGCCCTGGTTGGGTTTCAGCGGACCTCGGGGCATGTGCGTCCGCTGGTGGCGGGCGATCTCTTTGCGGGGATTGCCTATGAGGAATGCGACAACAGCGATGGCGACGCCGGGGCGCTCACGGTTCGAGTGTATACACAGGGCGATTTCATTCTGCCGGTGACCGGCATCGCCGCGACTTCGGTCGGTTCGCCGGCCTACGCGTCGGACGACGCGGGCCTCTCGGTTCTGTCGGCGCCGGGCGGCAGCAGTGCGGGCAAGGTGGTGACCTACCTCGGCGACAGCGAGGCCATCGTGCGAATCGAACCGTTCTTCATGCCGCTGGTCGAGCAGACCGCCCACGTGCCGCTCTCGAGCCTGACCAGCGGCGCGACGACCAATCCGGTGCTCATCGCGACCCGGGAAATCACGCTGATCAGCATCCAGGTGGTCTTCAACACCAAGCCCGATGCCGGGGTCCTCGACGTCGGTACGGACAACACCAACCCGACGCAGTTCGTATCGGGCTTCAGCCTGCCCGGTCTGACGAATCATGTGCCGGCCTCTCCGACGATGCTCGCTTTCGCGGTGGCGAAGGGCGCGCGGGTGTGGGCGAAGGTGGGCCAGGCGACGTCGACGGCGGGCGTGGGCGGCCTGTTGAGCGTTCGGTACGTCGAGGTGCCGTAGCGTCAACCCAGAGTTTGGCCGCTGCGGCGGGCGGGGGACGACGCGTACCTGTTCATATTGACCATCGTATCCATCAAGTCACCGGTCCCCACCGAGGGGATCGCCACAGGGAGAAATAGACCATGGCAGTCATCAACACCGGCCTGCTGACCAAGGGCCTTCGCAGCGAGTTTTTTCAGCGGTTCGACGGGACCACGACGCATTTTCAGAATCTGGCCACGCGCGTGGTCTCGACGACGGACCGTGAAACCTACAAATGGCTTGACACGGTTCCGCGGGTGCGGGAGTGGGGGACCGGCCGGCTGGCCCAGGGCCTGCGGACCGAAAGTTACTCGATCGAGAACCTCAAGTATGAGGCGACGATCGAGGTGGACCGCGATGAGATCAGCGACGACCAGACCGGCCAGATCCGTCTGCGGATCGGCGAACTGGCCCAGCGCGCGGCCACGCACAAGGACTACCTGCTTGCCCAACTGCTCGACAACGGCGGCACGAGCGGCAACAACAGTTATGACGGCGTGTCTTTTTTCAACACGCAGCACGAGTCCGGCGCGTCGGGGCTGCAGTCGAACAAACTGACCATCAACATCGGGGTGCCGAGCAACCCGGTGCTGGAGGAGTTTCGCGACGCCCTGCGGCAGGCGATTTCGGCGATGGTGAGTTTCAAGGACGACCAGGGCGCGCCCGCCATGGTGTCGGCGTCGGGACTGACCGTGGTGGTGCCGCCGAACCTGATGTTCACGGCGATGGAGGCGCTGGCCCCGGTCATCGCGGGATCCGGACCGAATTCGCTGGCGGGCATGGCGCAGGTCATCGCGATGCCGTGGCTGAGCAGCCCGGCGACGTGGTATCTCTTGAAGACGGATGGCGTGATTCGTCCGTTCATTTTTCAGGATCGCGAGCCGGTGGAGTTCGGGGCGCTGACCGAGGATTCCGAGGAGGGCTTCCGGCGCGAAAAGTTCCTCTACGGCGTGCGGGCGCGGTATCGCATGGCATACGGCTACTGGCAGCATGCGGTGTCGGTGCTGTTCAACTGATGAGGTAGCGCGGCGGGGGAGGGGCGGATTCGCGGGGCGCGGCGCCGCGCCCCGCGGATGTCCGCGGTGTTGTTCGACACCCTTGAAGAAGAGGTGGGGTCATGGCGTATCTGACCAATGCCGACGTGAGCGACTGGCTGGGCAGCGCGACCGTCATTCAACTGACCGATGACGCGGGGACCGGATCCGCCGACGAGGATCGCATTTCCGACGCGCGTCAGGGCGCCGAGGGTGAGGCCAACAGTTACCTGGCCACGCGCTATGCGACGCCAGTCTCGTTTACCGGGGAGACGGAGGTCGCGGCGGTGCTGCGGGCGTTCGTGCTGGATCTCGCGGCCTATCGCCTGCACGGACGCAGGCCGCCGATTCCGCCGGATGTCGTGCGCCGGCGCGAGGAGGCGATCGAGTGGCTGGCGCGGGTGGCGTCGGGATTGGTGCAACTGCCGGCCATCGCCGCGCCGCGCGAGCCGACCTCGCTGGGTGTGCTGGCCGACGCCGCCGGGGGCGAGCGCACCATGACGCGGGAAGCGCTGGATCACGTATAGACAATCAGAGTGAATCCAATGCGGCGGACGATGTGCGGCGTCAAGTGCCTGCGAGCGTTATCGCGCTCGTCGGCTGCGCAGAAGAAGACCGCCACGCGTGATGGCCCACGGGAGTTGACGCATGTCGCAATTAAACAATTACGAGGCGGCGCTAATCGACCTTGTGACCTCGGCCGAGCACGCGGGCGGTCCGGTGTTCAGGACGGTGCGGGGCGTGTCGGGCGGGTATCGTCCATTCCTGCGCGATGCCATTCGTCGCGAGCCGATGCCGGCTGCGTTCGTCGCATTCATTGAGGAGCCGACGGCGCCCGAGGTCGCGCCGTCGCGGCGCGGGCCGCAATTTGCGGTGATGATCGCGGCCCGCAACCTCCGCGAGACCGGCGATCCGCGCGGGGACGATGTCGACAACATCGGGGCCTTCACCGCCCTTGCGTCGGCACGGGCGGAACTGGATGACGTTGAGATCGCGTCCGGCATTCTGCTGCAGAGTTTGAGCGTCCGGTTTCTGGATGGGGATGATCGAGTCGCGGTGTATGAACTCCGGTACCGGGCCTGGCCAGTGGTCACCAAGTTGCTGGTTCCCAACGCCCCGGAGGACCTTCAGGCAACGGTCACCCCGGAGACGGTTGATGTCACGTTGACCTGGGAATTGCCGACGGAACTGGTCGAAAAAGGCGACATCGAGTTGTACAAGGTGTACCGCAAGCGGGCGGCCGAGAGTTCGTTTGTCATTCAGGCGGCGGTCAGTCCGCGCGAATTTGCGGTGACTCTGCCCGATCAGCCGACGGGAGAGTCACTTACGTATCATGTCGTCTCCGCAAACGAGGGCGGCGAGAGCGATCCCAGCAATGCGGTGGTGGTCGTGCTGTGAGCGGTTAGGAGCACTTAACCTATTGCCAATAATGATGTTAATATCGGCCGCGATACGAACTCGGGTCGGGCCGGAACTCGACGACTCGTGATCGGGCTGCAATCGCCACCCCGCCTGTCGGTAGACCGTATTAACCCCGCGCGTCCGGCGCTGCCCCGCGCGGCCTAATGTCTTTCGCCACAATGAGTTAGACTATACCCGTCCGTTTCCGGGTGCCGAACTTACTACATGGCCAGTTTCACCTACATCGCCCGCAGCCTCGATGGCAAGGAAACCACCGGCGTTCTGACCGCCGACAGCCAGCAGACCGCCCTGCGCATGCTGGGCGAGCAATCGTTGTTTCCGGTGGAGGTTCGCGAGGGCGGCAAGGCGGCCAAGACCCTCGGCACGGGCAAAAAGCGGGTGAAGGCAGCCACGGTTGCGGTGATTTATTCGCAGTTTGCCGACCTGCTGCGCGCGGGCGTACCGGCCTTGCGGTCGCTGGACGTGTTGACCCGGCAGACGTCGAATCCGGTGCTGAAGGAGGTCCTGCACGAGGTGCGGGATGACCTTTCGAGTGGCCAGACCCTGGCCGACGCCATGGAAACGCACCCCAACGCCTTCAATCCGCTGCACGTGTCGATGATTCGTGCCGGCGAGCAGGGCGGCTTTCTGGAGGACGTGCTTCAGCGCATCGCCATTTTCACCGAGCGTCAGAACGAACTGCGCGGCAAACTGATCGGTGCGATGATTTATCCGTTCGTGTTGATGCTGGCCGGCGTGGGCATTGTCACGTTTCTGCTGCTGGCGGTGGTGCCCAAAATTCGGAGTTTTCTGAAGGGCGATCTGCCGGCAATCACCCAGTTCGTCTTCGCGGCCTGCGACTTCCTGCAGCACAACGGGTGGTACGTTGTGGGCGGGGTGGCGGTCGCGGCCCTTTTGTCGGCTTCCATCGTCAAGAGCAAGACCGGGCGGTTATACTTGGATCAGGCGGTACTGAAAATTCCCAAGGCCGGGAAGATCATCAAACTGGTGGCGATCTGCCGGTTCTGCCGGGTGTTGGGTACCTTGTTGAAGAACGGCGTGCCGATCCTGCAATCGCTCAAGATCGCGAAGGATTCGGCGGGAAACCAGTTGCTGTGCGACGTGATCGAAGAGGCGACCGAGAACGTCCGCAAGGGCGCGGCGCTGGCGGCGCCGCTGGGAAAGAGCAACCTGTTTCCCCTCGACATTGTAGACATGATAGCCGTCGGCGAAGAGAGCAATAATCTCGACAACGTCCTGGTGACCATCGCGGATTCGTACGAGGCGCGAACGGGGCGGGAGATCGACTTGATGGTGCGGCTGCTGGAGCCGCTGCTGTTGGTGGTGATGGCCGTGGTGGTGGGCGGCATTGCCATCGCGCTGCTCCTGCCGATTCTGACGATGAGCAGCAGCGGCGCGGGCTGATCCGGGGCGCTCGCAGGGCGGGCGTCCGTTGCGGACAGACGATGGCAAACGGGTTTCGATGCCGGGTTCGGCAAAACAGATACGCGAAGAAACGCGACAGGAGTAAATGAAGATGTCAAGTAAAAATCGGAAAGTTCGGGCACGGCGCAGCGCCTTTACGCTGCTTGAAATTCTGCTGGTCGTCGGATTGCTGGCCCTGCTGGCCTCGTTCGCGATCCCGGCCCTGATGGGTCAGGCGGAGAGAGGCAAGGTTGACCTCGCCCGCGCGGCCATCGGGCCGAACGGTTCGATTTCGCAGGCCATCGACATGTTCAAGTTCAACACCGGGGTGTATCCCTCGGAGTTGAAGGATCTGATCGACAAGCCGAGCGATGACAAGGTTGCCCAGAAGTGGACCGGCCCCTATCTCAAGGATGTCAGCGGCCTGCAGGACCCGTGGGGCAATGAGTACATGTACGAGGCTGACGGCAAGCACAATGTCGGCAAGGTCGACATGTGGAGCAAAGGCCCCGACGGCATCGACGGCAACGACGACGACGTTCCCAACTGGAAGACCGACAAGTAACCATGACCCCGCAGGCGACAGCAGCGATGCCGGTGTTGCGAAGCGTTCGCGTGGAGACACGCGTCGGCGTTCGCGCGGGGTTTACGCTGCTGGAATTGCTGCTGGTCGTCGGGCTTCTGGCGTTGCTGGCCCTGTCGGCATGGCCGCTGCTCGAAAACCGCATTTCGTCCGCCGAATTGCCCGAGTCGGCCACGAAACTGCAATCGCTCCTGTTCATGGCCCGAAGCCAGGCCATATCCGATCACAAGCGCTACCGGGTTCGTTTCGACGAGGGTCTTCAACAGCCGCTGGTCGAGGTCGAGCCGGATGCGATCAACGCCGCCGGCGAGTGGTTCGAGACCACCGAGGCCTGGGCCGAGGAGAACACGCTGCTCGGAGACGTGCGCGTTCATGCCGTCAAACTCGGTCGTCCGGTCTATTTGACGCCGCAGCAGACCCGCGATGACGCCGAGGCAGAATCAGACGAGGGTCTTTCCGGCGTCCTGACCCGGGCGCAGGAGGAGGTCTCGCAACTGGTGCAGGGCAAGAAGGGCCTCGGCGACGGCGAGACCTGGCCTGCCATCATCTTCGACGTCGACGGCCGCACCGATTGGGCCACGGTCATCCTGGCAAAGATCGATCCGGATGAGGAACTCAAGCCCGAGGACGAACAGCGCTGGGTCGTGCTGGATGGCCGCACCGGGCTTGCGCAGGTGACCGAACAGGTCACGGAGACGCAACTGGCCGACGCCGGTTTTTACGTCGATCGCGACAAACTGGGCATGCCCGAGACCGGCGAGGATGGCGCCGTGTATTTCACCACGCCGGGCGAGCAGATTTCCCCAGGCGGCAGCACGACCGTCATGTCGGGCGGCGCTGGTGCCGCCGGCGCGGCGGGGGCAGGGATCGGCATGACCGGCGGTGACCTGTCGGGAGCGGTCGGTGCGGCAACGGCGGCCATGGGGTCGGTCGGTGCGGGCGCGGGGGCTTCCGGGGGCGTCGGAGCGCGGGGTCCGGCCGGCACGTCTGAAGACGGAGGCGGTCGCCCGCGACGAGGCGGCGGTCAACGGCCCGATCCTGGCGTAAAGCCAAATGATGGCGGTGGTTCAGACGAGGCCGTCAAGGGGGACGAACAACCGCGCGACCCCAATCGCCCCGGCGCAAACCGGCGTCCTGGCGGCACGGATGTCCCCCGAAACCGCGGCGGCCAAAAAGGCGGCTAGCAAGTCTGAAAAATAGGTTCGTTGTGAATTTCAGCCCCTGCCGGGCGTAACCCGTTGTCAATACGGCAATTCCGGCAAGGCGCGCACGCGAACTTCGTCCGATGGGTGAGACATCTCCTCGCGCCACGGCCCGATCTCGATACAAAGCACGCAACGCAACCGGCCGCCGCGAGTAGAAGAACCAGGTCCAATGGACCAGTCGGGGAGAGTCCGCGCCGACTTGGAGCGGGACAGCCTCGCGGGACATAGAGTGTGCCGTATGACGAACGTCTCAACACATTCAGGTCGTCCGGGATTTGCGGGACGGGTTGCGCCGGGGGCGGCCCCACGCCGGCATCGACGAACCGTACGGGCCGGCGCGGCGCTGCTGGAAGTGGTCGTTGCGCTGTCGTTGCTGCTGATCAGCATGGCAGCCATCGGGGTCGCCTTCAACAACGGCTCGTATTTCATCGAGAAGGCCGAACTGCTCGCACGTGCGGACATCATGACCGAACGGTTGATCGGTCAGATTGAGACCGGCATTGTCAGTCTGGATGCGCCTCAGACGATTGGCGATTTCGGCGAGGAGGGTGTTCCGGGCATGACCTTCCGGGTGACGGTGAATCCCGATCAAAACGTGCAGGACCTGCTGCGCGTCGACATCGAGGTGTTCATGGGGCACCCCGAGGAGGATGACGACGCCGAACTCGTGACGCGGACCCATCTGCTGCGGGCGATGCCCCGGGGCATCGATTTCGCACGCGACTTCGGGTTCGACGAGGAGCAACTTGCGCAGGTGACCGACGCCATTCCCGGCGGCGAGGCGGTGCTGGATGTCACCAATTTCGATCCGAAGGATCTGGCGAGCCTTGATTTAGACATGCTGGTGCAAATGCTGCCGACGCTGATGCAGGCGCTGGGCGGCAACATGGCGGGCGGCGACCTCAGCGGCTTGCTACAGGCCGCGGCGAGCGGCGATATGTCGGTGATCAAGCAACTCCAGGAGGGCCTTCAGGGCGCACAGCAGGGCGGCCCGCCTCCACAGGGGGGGGCGCCGGGTGGTCCTCCGCCGGGTGGTCCACGGGGCCGGGGCGAAGCAGATCCAGACGGGCGTCCTGAACGTGGGCCGCGGCCGGAGTTCGGCGGCGACGGCGAAGGCCGACCGCCTCGGGGCGCGGGTGGGCCGGGACAGGGCGATCCGGATGGACGCGGTGGAGAGGGTCGTCGCGGCGGCGGACGCCGGGGAGGCGGCCAGTGAGGCGTTTCGCAAGCACATACAAACGGCACGGTTCGAAGAGCCGAATGCGCGAGCAATCGACGGTCCTGTCCGCAGGGAGCGCAACTTCGCATTCGCATCGCTCACAGAGCGATGGCACACGGCGGCATCGCGGATTGACGCTACTGGAACTGCTGCTGGCCATCGGGCTGATGGTCCTGATGTCCGGCATGATGTTCATGTTCTACGCGGTGACGCTGCGCACGCGCGAGCACGGCACGCGGATGATGGTGGATACGCAACTGTGCCGCACGATCGCATTGAAGATCGCGGACGAGATTCGCAGCGCCAACGGCTTTCTGCAGGGCCTGGGCCCCGGCATCGGGGGCAACAGCCGCATCATCCGGCTGCAGACCGTCGTGCTGCCCGACAAGGAACAGTTCCTCACGCGGAACATTCAGGACGCGCCGCCGCCGGCCAGCAGTGACATACGGCAGGTGGCGTATTACCTGGCCTACGATCCGAATCAGATACACGTCTATGGCGACGGGACCGAGGGTCCGCTGCCGCTGGGTCTGGTGCGGCGGGAGATCAAGACCCTGAACCAGGTGATCATCGATGAGACCCGCAAGGAGCAGGTCGACGTCGACCTGTATTCGCGGGACATCAAGTACCTGCGGTTCCGCTATTTCGACGGGGCGCAGTGGCTCGACGGCTGGGACCTCGGCACCGGACCCGAAGGCGGCCTGGGCAATTCGCTGCCGCAGGCGGTCGAGGTGACGGTCGGATACCAGGCGGTTCAGCCGCCGAGTGAGGACATTCTGAACTTCAGGGATGACGGCAACATCGAGCCGTCGCTGCCGGAACTGTACGCCCCGGACAGTTACACGGTAATGGTGCGATTGAGCCAGGCGGACACATTCTTCGGATCGCGGCTCATGCGTGCGACACGGAAGGCGAGCACCGACTCCGCGGCTTCGGCCGGCGGCGATGCGGGAGGCGGTGGCCGATGAGTGCGTTCCAAAATGGGAACAGGAGCCGGAATGTCGCGCGGGGCACTTCCTCTCATTCCTCCGCCGCGGCGGACCGGAAGTCCGCACTCCCCGGGATGATTCGTTCCGTGCGCAGAACGCGTCGGCGCCGAAGCGGACTGATTCTGCTGGTCGTCCTGGTCATGATCGCGCTGCTGTCGTTGCTGGCGGCGGTGTTTTCGTTCATGGTTCGTTCCAATTACGCGACGATCCAGGCGCACCATCGCGAGTTCCAGGCGCGCATGGCCGCCGAGAGCGGCATTCAGCGTGCGATCCTGGCGTTGCGTTCCTCGCGCGGAAACATTGATTCGTGGGCGAACGATCCGACCAGTTATCGCGCGGGGCTGGTCTTTGGCCTGCAGGAGGGCTTCGAGGCCAATCCGGCCCTGGTGACGCGAACCGACGCGGTGTCGTTTGACCCCAGCGCGCCGGAGGCGTGGCGCTTTAACCTGGTTGCGCCCAGCGACGTGCCGGGCATGGTTCGCTATGGCATCACCGACGAGGGGGCGCGGCTCAACCTGAACACCGCGACCGAGGCGGAGTTGAAGCGGCTGTTCACGGCCGTGATTCCTACGACGATCGAAAACACGGTTGACATCGACGCGTTGGTGGACTGCCTGCTCGACTGGCGCAGCGCCGGCGAGCAGCCTCGGCCCAGGGGCGCCAAGAACGAGTACTACCTGGGTCTGACGCCGGCCTACAAATGCAAGAGCGCGCCGTTCTCGTCCATTGAGGAATTGCTGCTGGTCAAGGGCTTCACCGGGTGGGTGGTCTTCGGCGAGGACTACAACCAGAACGGCCTGCTCGATCCGAATGAAAACGACAGCGACACGTCATTTCCGCCGGACAATGGAGACGGGGTGCTGTATCGCGGCGTGTCGGCCTACCTGACGCTGTGGTCGCGCGAGATGAACATGTCGGGAGACGGCCGACCGCGAATCAACCTCAACAACAGAGACACGCAGAAATTGCAGGATTTGCTGACCGCGGAATTCGACGCCGCGATTGTCAGTTATGTGATGCAGGTTCGGAGCAGCGGCAGGGCGTTCAACAGCGTTATGAACTTGATTCCGGCCCCACCGGCTCCCGAACAGCCGGAGGAAGAGCAGCCGCCGGAAGAGGAGCCGCCGCCGCCGGAGGACCCCCCCGCGACAACACAGGAAAGCGGGGAGGGTGCGGAGGCCAAGGAAGGTCTCGAGGCGTCACAGGAAGAGATTGAAAAACTCGGGACCGAAGTGGCGGAAGCGGTCGATCAAAGCGGGCCGCCCGGCAGGTCCGAAAATCGACGAGGACCCAGCCAGCGGCAAGGTGGTCGCACGAGCGCCCAGCCGAAGTTGCCGGTGTATCAGGATGTGGCGCCGGATCCGCCGGGCACGCTGGAGACGCTGCCGCAGATCCTGGATCGGCTGACGACGAACCCGGTGCCGGTGATGCAGGGACGTATCAATATCAGCACGGCGCCGCGGGAGGTGCTGCTGACGCTGGAAGTGCTGACCGAGGACGAAGTGAACGCGATGGTCGCGGCGCGGGCCGAACTCAAGCCCGAGGAGAAGGCGACGCCGGCGTGGCTGCTGACCAAGGGAGTCATCGATCTGTATAAATTCCGTCGCATCTTTGACAGGATCACGACGAGCGCCTCGGTGTTTCGAGCCGAGGCGGTGGGCTATGCCGACCACACCGGGGCGATGCAGCGCATCAACACGGTGTTTGAAATGCGCGGTCCGATTCCGCAGGTGCTGTACACGCGGAACCTGACCTCGCTGGGACCGGCTTACAACCCGTACGGGGAGGAACGGCGTGGCGGTACGATTGCAACTGGCCGCTAAGAAACTGCTGGCCATCGACTGGGACAGCCGCGACGTGCGCGTCGTGATGTTCCGGCCGAAGGCGGACGGCATCGAACTGCTCAAAGCGGTGTCGATTCCGATTCAGGCGGGCGTCTCGGCTTCCGAGCCGGAGGCCTTCGGGGCGTTTCTGCGCGCGGCCCTGGCCCAGGCGAAGATGAGCGTGAAGCACGCGCTGCTCACGATGCCGCGTGATCGCGTGGTGCTGAACAATCTGCGCCTGCCGCCGACGCCGCCGGAGGAATTGCCCTCCATGGTGAGCCTGCAGATCGGCAAGGAACTGCCCTTTCCGGCGGAGCAGGCGACCATCGACTTTGCCCTGCTCGGAGCGCCGACCGACGGCAAGGCCGGCATGGAGGTTCTGGTCGCGGCAGTTCGCAACGACTACCTCGAACCCTATCGAACCATTGCCTACGAAGCGGGCCTGACGGTCGACAGCATCGGCCTGCGTCCGCACGGGAACGTCGTGGCGGTCACCTCGGGCGAACCGTCGCCGGGGACCATGCTGCTGGTGGAAGTCGGCCCGAGCATGACGGAGATCGACTTCGTCCGCGACGGCGTGCCGGCCTTCTCCCGGGCGGCCTCGGAAATCGTCGGACCACCGCCGGGCGCGCTCAACGGCGAGCGCATCGACGACAGCCGCATTATTTCGTTTCCGATCCAGGACCGCGAGCCCGATGAGACGACCACGCGGGCGGTCGGCTCCGTTCTGCGGCAGGTGGTTCACACCTATGAGGCGTACCGCGCCACCGATCCCACCGTGAAGATCAACCGCGTCGTCGTGGCCGGCGCGACCGGCATCGAGGCGGAACTGGCCCAGGCGCTGGGGGGGCGGTTTGCGTTGCGGGCGGAGTTGTATTCGGCGGAGAAGGCCCTGGGTCTGTCGGCGCAGCGGGCCAGGGAGTTGCGCGGTTTCTCGGCGGTGCTCGGTCTGGCGATGAGCCACGCCAAGCGCGGCCTGACGCATTTCGACTTCCAGCATCCCAAGAAGAGCGTCACCAAGAGCCAGCGTCAGTTGCGCAAGGCGCCGATCGCGGCGGCCGTCGCGATTCTGTTCTTCGGGGCGGGGGCGGCGTCCTATTGGAACGTCGTCGTGCCGAAGCAGAAACTGGCCAGGGATGTGATCAACGAGGTCAATGCCAAGAAGAAGAAATACGACGCTTTGTCGAAATTCAACGAGAAGGTGCTGGCGGTTCAGAACTGGCAGACGGCCGAACAGTACTGGACCGACGTGCTGCATGGACTGACGCGGAACTTCCTGCCGGAGACCGAGGTCTTCGTCACCCGGCTGGTTTTCAACACGTCTTTCAAGCCGCGAACCAACGAGCGCACGCAAACGGTCACGATCAGCCTTCGCACGGCCACGGCCAGCGTCGTGAATCGGCTGGTCGACAAACTCAAGGAAATCGGGTTTGAAGACGTGCGCCCCGGTCGCACCAACGAGAGTTCGACCCAGGGCGCCTACCGGTTTGACGCATCCATCACCGCGGTGGTGCCGCCGCGCAAGCCCGCGCCGGTCGAAGAGGAAGACATCGAGACGCCGCCTCCAGCGATCGAGGACGCGGCGCCGCCTGAGCCGACGACAAACGTCGCGACGGCCGCCCCGACGAGCGCGGCAAGCGAGCCGGAGCAGGCGAGTCAGCCCGCTGCGCCGTCTGATGATGCGAAAGGTGGCCAGCCATGATGCCGCGCGAACGCCGTCTGGCGATCATCATCGGTGGGTTGATGGGCGTGCTGGGGGTCTACCAGATCATCAACATGATCGCCATCACGCCCTACCGGGAGGCCCTGAAGAAGATCGAAAACGGCCGCATCGAGGCGGCCAAGTACGAGGGGCTGATCAAGAACGCACCGGCCATCCGCCGATCGTGGGAGGCGCTGGCGGCCCGCACCTTTTCGTACGAGTCCAGCGAAATTCGCAACCGGTTTGAACAGCAGGTCAAGAAACTGGTGGCCACGCACCGACTGCGCAAGGCGACCTACACCCCGCGCAGCGGCGCCAGCATCAGCCGCAAACCCGAAATCAAGACCGAAGCCTATTTGTTCACCGGCGAGGGCGACTATGCGGACGTCATGGCGTTCCTGCGCGATGTCTACCGTTCGCCCTGCATGACCCAGATCACGACGCTGTCGGTCGCCCCGATGGACCCGAAGCAGGGCCGCAATCAACTCAAGATCGATCAACTCATCATCGAGACGCCGCTGCTGCCGACCCTGGCCTCGGTGGACAAGAGGGAGAAGGCCGAACTGGCCAATCTGGGCATCAAGACCGACCCACCGACCTGGCACGATCTGGCCGAGCCGCCGACCGATCCCGTTCGGCGCGGGTTGATCGAGGATGGCGCGTTTGCCCAACTGATGGAACGCAACATTTTTCGGATGTACATGCCGGCGCCGACCAACATCGTGAAGTTCGAGAACAAGGATCGCCTCGAGGTATCGGTCGCGATCAAGGGGTTCTGGGATGGCAAGGAAACCGAGCAACTGAACCGGCAGTTGCCGGGTAAGAGTAACAACGAAACGCAGTCGGTATCGGGGGATGTGGTTGAGATCACGGCCACTTATGCCGACGGCAAGCCGGCCCTGACGAGGCGACTGGACGGCGGGACCCAACAGCCGTGGGTGATCACGATTCCATCGCACACCCCGCCGGAGCAGGTGCTGCTGGCGCTCGAGAATAAAGACGAGAAGCCGGTCGACGTGACCATCGCCGTGACCGGGGCGGACGGAAATCCGGTGACCAAGCCGACGATCCGGGTGAAGGGCAAGGGCAAGGAGGAACTGGACGCGTACATCGCCCGGAGCGTGCGGGTGAGCGTGACCTACGAATCCGGCAAGACGGGCAAGACCGAGACATTTACGCCGAAGGAAGGCAAGCAGACGTTTGTCATTCCGGTGGAGCCGGTGGTGGCCGTGGTGGACGCGGGTGATCCGCCGCCGCCTCCGCCCGATCCGCTGCACGAGGCCAACCCCGATATGCGCGTGACCGGTCGCTGGATGTACGGCGCGTACCACGAAATGTTCGCCCAGGATTCGAAGTCGAATCAGCGGGTGATCTTTTCGAAGGGCGACGTGGTGGATGTCGATGGCGTGTTGCTCGCGGCCCATCCGGCGGGCGGCGTGGTGTATATGGAGCGGTTTGACCAGTACTACCTGTATCCGATCGGCCGACCGTTCACCGATCGGATCCTGCTGGAAGGGGCCGAGCGGCCCGAGGATCTGGAACGGATTATAGACGAGGTGCTGTCGCGGCCGCTGGCGAGCCGCGGCAACTAAGGGGAGTGCGGACCTCTGGTCCGCCGTGCGGGCGGGGACGCCCGCGGTCCCCGGTGCTCGAGGCGGGCAAAGAGAGTCTTTGTCCTGCCAGGAGGGGCCGACGGGTGAGGCAAAGATTCGCTTTGTCTTCGAGATCGGCAGGTGTTCGAGGGGGATGCGGTAATGCGGCGTTCGCGGTGAATCGCGGACGGTTGCGGGAGGTTTGACGATGTCGTCCTTGCAAGTTCGGACGAGGCGAAACCCGGCGGGACTGCCGGCTTGTCTATATGTGTCGGTGTTCTGCTGCGCGGTTGCCTCGGCCAGGGCCCAGTCCGCGCCGGCCGGAGACAATGCGCCCACACCGGCCGCACCCACCACACCGGCCGCCGCGGCGCCAGCGCCATCGACGCAACCGGTCGTTGAGACGTCCAAGCCCAATCCCGACCTGGAGGCGGCCAAGCAGGCCGCGCTGGAGTCGATTCGCAAACGCCGCGAGGAGGAGGCCAAGGCCGCCGCCGCGGCGAATCAACCGACCAAGCCGGCACCCGCGGCAGGCGGAGAACTCGCCGCACCGCCTGCGCCGCCGGTTGATACGCCTGCGCTCAATCCGCCCGTGAATGTGCCGGTGCAGAAGCCGATCGTCGAGCCGCTGCCGACGCCCTCCGGTCCGCCTGTCGCACGAATGGGAGGCGGCGCGGCTGCCTCGCCGCCCGCGGCGCCGCCGCCCGCCGGCAAGCCCGGTCGGCCCGGCAAGCCCGGCGATGCGCCGCCGGCCGCCGCCGCGAATTCCGGCGATCGCGCGAAGCAACTCCCTTCGCTGGAGTACATGGCCAAGCCGATCGACCCGACGTCCCGCGTCTATTCCTTCGATTATGACAACACGCCGTGGCCCGATGTCCTCAGCGACTTCGCCCGCGTCAGCGGCCTCACCCTGCTGGGCGATGTCGCTTCGGTGACCGGGAACATGTCGTTCCGCAGCCCCAAGAACTTCACCTACACCGAGGCTCTGCACCAACTCAACGAGTTGCTGCTGAAGCGCACGCTCGACAAGCGGCTGCTGGAGCGGACCGACAACTACCTGGAAATCTGGCGGCTGCCCGATCGCATCAAGCAGATCCCGGCCGAGAAGATGTTCGACAACTTCGAGCAGATGACCGAGGCCAATCTCGACGACTACGACATGTGCATCGTGAACGTCGATCCGCCGGCGGGCTGGTCGCCGTTTCAGATCATCGAGAGTTTCCGCACGCTCTTCGACGACTATTACGGCACGCAGGTGGTCGGCAACCGCATTCAACTGTCGGGCCTGGTGCGCGATCACCACGATTTCGTGAAGAAGATCAACGCCCTGGCCGGCGAGCCGGAGAAGTCCGACCCGCGTCCGCAGTTGACCTATCAGTGTGTCTTTATCAAGGCGAACGACCTGCAGGGCCTTCTGCGGCAGATCTATCCGGCCACGCCGCCGGGTCCGCCGCGCCCGGGCGTCGATGCCAAGGCCGAGCAGGCGAAGCAAATCACCATTTTGTCGAATCCTGCCGCGAACACGGTCATCATGCGCGCGCCGCAGCCGGTGCTGACCGAGATGGGCATGCTCTGCAAGCAGTTTGACGTGGGCTACAACCCGACGCCGCCGATCATTCAGCGCGTGCAGTTGAAGTTCGCGAATGCCCAGACCCTGCAGGGCCTGATCAAGCCCATCTCCATGAAGGAGATTCAGGAACTGACCAAGCCCGGCTCGCCGTACATCTCGCCGGAGCGTCTTAATTCGCTGACGTGGGACGTGCTGCCCGATCTGCAGACCAATTCGCTGGTGGTGATCGGCGGGGCCGAGGGCGTGGCCAAGGCCCAGGCGCTGATCCTGCAATACGACGTGGCCGACACGCTCGAAGACGTCAAGATCGTCGACCTGACGAACTGCGACGCGGCGGCCATGGCCCTGAACCTGTCGCAGATCTTCCCGCCGCAGCCCAAGCCGGGCATGCCGGCCCTGCGGATCAAGCCCGACGGCGACTGCCGCCTGGTGCTGGTCGGATCCAAGACGGATCTCGAAAAAGTGGCGGCGATGGTCGCCCAACTCGACACCGGTGACACCGATGCCCCGAAGGAGCATTTCGTCAAACTGCAAAACGCCAAGCCCAGCCAGTTGGCCGCGCAGTTGACCCAGATCTTCGGCGGCGCGCCGGGCATGCCGGGGGTGAAGGTGATCAAGGGCAAGGCCGTGGCGGGCCAGCCTCAGGCAGCCGCCGGCCCCGTGCGATTCATGGCCGACGATTCGACCATGACGCTGATCGTCGTTTGCGACGAGCGGGAGTGGGCCAAGGTCGAGCCGCTGATCCAGCGATTTGATGCCGATGCCGCGGCCGGAAAGCCGGAATTGCGGTCATTTGCCTTGAAGAATGCCCGTGCCCGCGATGTGGTTGCCGCGCTCACCGCGATGTATCCGACGCTCAGTGGTCAGCCCAGGCCGCAGGCGCCGGGTCAGATGCCGCAGGTGAACCAGACGATGGAGCGCATCTGGGAGGATCCGCGCGACGGCAGTATTCAAGTGTGGGCCGGCAAGGCGTTTCTCGAGGAGATCACGCCGCTGATTGAGAAACTCGACGTCGAGGGCCGCGACGGTCTGACCGTCATCAAACTGGAATGCGCCCAGGCGGCGGAGGTCGCGCCGATCATCCTGCAGGGTTTTGGGGCCAGCGGTCCGGGCATGGCCCAGCCGGGCGTGCAGCCGGGTCGGCCGCCGGGCATACCGCCGTCGGCCGGAGGCGGGTCAGCGGTGCGGGTGACGGCCGAGCCGATCACCAATTCGCTGCTGGTCTCGGCGGAGCCGTCGGAAATCGACAAGATAACGAAATTGATCGCGGACATCGATCGCAAGTACTGCGACGAGAAGAAAGAGGCCCGCGTCATCATGATCTGCGAGCATCGGCCGGCCGCGGAAGTGGCCGAGACGCTGATGGCCCTCGCGGGCGCGGGGCGCACCGGCGCGCGGCCCATGCCGGGGCGTCCGGGCATGCCGCAGGCGCCCTCATCGTCGGCAGGCGGCACGCTGAAGGCGACGCCGAGCGGCAACAAGGTCGTGCTGGACGGCCCGCGCGACGAAGTGGCCAAGGCCGTGCAGATTTTCCCCGAGGTGGATGCCGAGGTTCAGCGCAATCAGATCGTGAAGTGGTCGGTGCGTGACGCGGAAGAGACGGAAAAGGCGCTGCGGATCATCCTGGGCATCGGCGGCGCGCCGACCGCAGCCTCGTCCGCCGGGGGACCGGCCGGTGGGGCGGCTGCGGCGCTGGCCAGCCTGGGCAAGCCGTCGGCGGGCTCGCAGATTTCGCTCTATGCCAACACCTATGAGAACACGATTCTCATCTCGGCGCTGCCGCGCGATTTCCCGCGCATCGAAGAGGCGCTCAAGATCTGGGAAAACGATCCCACCAGCGTGACGGGCGAGGCGATTGATCCCGGCGACGGCCTCCCGGGCATTTACGTTCATCTGTTGAAGTACAAGACGGCTTACGACATTGCATTCACGGTCGAAGACCTGCTGAAGCCCAAGACCGGCACCGGCCCGACTTTGGACGAAGGACCGGATGAGAAGACGCTGATCGTTCGCAACTTCAAGCCCTCGCAAAAAGAGGCGATCGTCAAGATGATCGAGATGTTCGATCTTCCGGATCACGAGGCGGGCGAGGACGGCGTCCTGCCGCTGGATGCCAAGGACATTCCCGCGGCGGTGCTGGCCCGAATTGCCCGCGAAGTGGCCGAGCAGAGCGGCCTGCAGGTCAAATGGAACACCGACCTGACCGGCGACAAGGAGTTCGAGATTATCGACATTCACGCGGATGATCCGGCGGTTCCCGTGCGGCCGGTATCGACCGAGTCGCCGGCGGCCAAGCCGGTGTCGATGCGGAGGCCGAGCCTGAATCCGGCATTGCGGATCGCGGAGTTGTCGGTGGAGTTCGCGCTGGGGCAGGCTGCGACCGACACGACCCAGCCGTCGGAGCCGGCCAAACCGCAGAGCATCGAGATTCGCCCCGATCCGGTCAACGGCCGGGTGAACATCTACGGCCCGCAGGAGTTGCTGGACAAACTCGAGAAGAAACTCGACAAATACCGCGATCTGAAGCCGGGCACGGTCTATCGGCGCTTCCCGCTGAAGTATGCGCCGGTGAACGATGCCGCGCAGAAACTCGAGCAGATCGTCAACTCGCTCCCGACTTCTGCGGCACAGCAGGCGCGAACCCGCGGCGGGCGGAATCAGCCGGCGGCCGCGCCCACGATGCCGGCCATGCCGGGTCAGCCGCAGCCGGGCCAGCCGCAACAGGGTCAGCCACAGCAGGGCCAGCCGAACCAGGGCCGCCCAGGCCAGCCGCAGCAGCAGATGCCGATCGTCCAGGCCGGGTCGCAGCGCATCCGGGTGATTCCCGAGACGCGCACGAAGAGCCTGTACGTCGTGTGCGTGTCGACCGACGTGCCGCTGATCGTCGACCTGCTGCGCAGCATCGACGTGGAGGTGATTCAGAACTCGCAATTCAAGATCTTCCAATTGCAGCGGCTCGACGCCTCGACCGTGGCGAACAGCCTGCGCGACACACTGGGCATCACCAATCAGGGTTTCCGCCGCAACATTCAGATGGGCGGTCGCGGCGATCAGGGCAATCAGGGTGGCCAGCCGGGCATGCAGCCCGGTCAGCAGCAGCCCGGCGGTCAGCCGATGGCGGGCATGCCCGGCGGCGCGGGGGCGACGCTGTCGAGCGATGTAGAAACCAAGATCACCGCTGAGGTGCAGACCAATTCGATCATCGTCATGGGCTCCGAGGATCAGATTCGCCTGGTGGGCTCGATGATCGAGGAGTTTGAAGAGAAAGATAATACACAAGAACAAAAGACGGTCCGGGTCAAACTGGTCAATGCCCGGGCGACCGAGTTGGCCACGATTGCCAAGGAGATGCTCGCCCGAACTGGCGGTGGTGGTGGCGGTGGTGGCGGTCGCTTCGGCGGCGGTGGCGGCGGCAGTCGGCGCGGCCAGGTGAACGTCATTGCCGATGCGCGGACCAACAGCGTCATCATCTCGGGCGCGGCCAAGGACCTCGTCGATGCCGAGAAGACCATCCGCGAACTGGACAAGGAGACGACCGGTTCGGAGATCAAGCAGTTTACCGTGCAGGGCGACGCCGCTTCGATCGCCAACGCGCTCAAAGCGATCTATCCCGCGGGACAGTCCGGCGACATCGTCATCACGGCGGATACGTCGACCGGCACGCTGATCGTGAAGGCGCCCGGCCCGCAGATGACGGAGATCAGCAGTCAGATCGAGCAACTGGAGAAGGGCACCGGCGATTTGAAGGAGATTCGCACGATCAAGATCGGCGTGGCCGATGCCGAGGCCGTCGCCACCACGCTCAACCAGATCTTCGGCAGTCCGCAGGGGCGCACCCGGGGTCCCGGCGCGGTCACCATCCGCGGCGTGAAGAGCGCGGGCATCGTGTATGTGCAGAGTTCAGAGGAGAAGTTCGAGGAGATCAAAAAGGTCGCCTTGTCGCTGGATCAGAATCCCGGCATTCAGGTGCAGACCTTCCCGCTCAAGTTTGCCTCGGCGATCGACGTCGAGCAGAAACTGAACACCATGATGGCCAAGGCCATGGCCACCGGCGGCATGAAGGACGTCAAACTGGATCTCATCGGCGTGGTGCCCGATGCGCGCACGAACGCGCTGATCGTGACCGGCGGGCCGGTGACGTTCTCGCTGATCGGCGATGTGCTGGCGGCGATCGACGTGGAGTCGCCGACGCCGATCGCCCGCGAGACGATCAACTACCAGTTGCCCGGCACGGCCAATGCAAACGAAGTGGCCAACAACATCAACGCCCTGTTCCAGGGCCAGTCGCTGCAGAAGACGGGCATCGAGCCGCCCAGTGTGACGGCCAACGCCGGGGCCAACCTGGTCATCGTTCAGGCCAACGCCACGCAGCACAAGCAGATCAAGGAACAGATCATCGATCCGATCAAGCTGGCGATGGGCAGTCCGCTGCAGGATTACCAGGTGCAGGTGAAGTACGCCCGTGCCGACGAGGTGAAGACGACGATCGAGACCTTCATGAATCAATGGCGTCAGACGCGCGGCAACAAGGCGCAGGACGCGTTCATGATCACCGCCGATCCGAACAGCAACATGCTGCTGGTCAACTGCTCTCCCGAGACCAAGACGGTCTTTGACAAGCAACTGGCGGAAATCGACAAAGAGACTGCGATCCTGGCGGGCGAGCGCAACCCAGAGACGTATCCCGTGAAGTGGGTCAATCCGACGACGGTGCAACAGGCGATTCAGAGCCAGTTCACCCGACCCAGTGGCGCCCGCGTGGCCGACCGCGACCAAGTAACGGTGACGCCGGACATGGAGAATAAGATCGTCACGGTCATCGCCAACAAGGACAACCACAAGAAGGTCAAAGCGCTGATCGACATGATGGACAAGGAGAACAGCAACCAGGCCGGGGAACACCTCTACAAGGTACAAAATGCCAAGGCCGCCGACTTGGCGAACACGCTGACGTCACAGATCCGTGCCACGCGCAAGGCGACCCAGGGCCAGTATCCGGTCAACGTCGTGGCCGATGAGGCCTCGAACACGCTGATCATCAGCGCCAGTCAGACGGACTTCGACGCGCTGATGGTCACCATCCAGTCGCTCGACATCGCCGGCAGTCAGCGGGTGACACGGGCCTTCCAGGTGAAGTACGTCATGCCGTGGACGATGGCGAATGTCATCAACCAGCAGTTCCAATCCCGCGGCAGCCGCAGCCCGAACGATCAGGTCACGGCGAGCTTCGAGGATGGCACCGGGGCGATCATCGTGTCGGCCAATTCCAAGAACATGGAGGAGGTCGAGAAGATCATCCTCGATTCCGACAAGCCCAACACCGGCTCGATCAAGGAGACCCGCTTCATCAAACTCGCCAACGCCCGGGCCGAGGACGTCGCCAAGACGATCAACGACGCCTTCCGCGCCAAGACGGTCGCCAATCGGCAGGGGGTGTTCCCGGTGGCGGCATCGGCGGACATGGCCTCGAACAACGTGATCGTGACCGCGACGAGCGAGTATTTCGACGAGATCACGGCCATGGCCGCGAATCTCGACAAGGCCGGCGGTCGGACGGTGTATACGGTTCAATTCCCCGATCAGGTCCCGGCGAAGTCTGCGTCGGAGAACATCAACCGCATGTACGGCGCGGCGGGCGGCCGCGAGGGCGTCAAGGCCGAGTTCCACGAGCCGACCAACACGCTCATGGTCCTGGCCACCGAGGGCGAGTACACCAAGATCAAGGCCGAGTACATCGACAAGGTGAAGGAGATGCCGGCGACCGGCGCGATGAAGGTGTACAAGATCGCGCTGAAGCACGTGGTGGCGGACGAAGTGGCCAAGACGTTGCAGGAGTTCTTCGACAAGAAGGCCGGCAAGGGTCAGGCCAACCTTCCGCCGTGGATGCGGGGCGGCGGCGGTGAGGCCAGCCGCCAGGACAACAACGTGTCATTCACGGCCGAACCGGGCAGCAACATGCTGCTGGTCAACTGCACCGAGGCGACCAAGGAACTGATCGACGACATTCTGAAAGACATTGATACGGACGTGATCGAAGGCGGCCGGACGGTTGAGATCGTGCCGCTTCAATACATGGACGCCGCGGAACTGGTCACGCTGCTGACCGAGTACCTCAAGGTCTCCAAGCGCACGCCGTCGGAGAACAAGCAGCAGTTGCCGTGGTGGATGTCGGACATGGTGGACGTAAACAAGCCCGAGCAGACCGTGCTGGCGGGCGACATGCGTCTGAAAGCCATCGAGAGTTCCAATTCGATCATGGTGGCAGGCAAGCCCGAGCGCGTGCTGGAGGTGAAGGCGAAGATCGCGGAGTTCGACAAGCCGCAGGAGGGCCGGTCGGACGTGCCGCGCGAGATCAAACTGGTCAATGCCCGGGCCGGCGAACTGGCCGACCTGTTCACCAAGTTGTTCATCGAGGGCGCGGCCGGCGGAAAATCGACCGGCGGCTACAAGCCGGTCATCACCGCCAATGAGGGCAGCAACAGCCTGTGGGTCAAGGCCAAGACGGCCGAGTTCAACAACATCAAGGCCATGGCCGACGGCATCGACGCCAGCATGAAGGACGAGCCCACCGGCATCAAGATGATCCAACTTTCGCCGGGCCGGGATGCCGAGGAACTGGCCCGAAAGGTCGAAAAGCAGATCAACGATTCCGAGCAGGACAAGGCGACGCGGATCAAGGACTACAAGCCCAACCGGGTGCGGATCAACGCCGATCTGATGTCGAACGCGCTGATGGTCTCCGCGTCCAAGTCACAGTTGGAGGAAGTGCAGCGGGTCATCGAGACGCTGTCGAACATGGCGCCGACCAGCGGCCGCGTTCGCACCTTCATTCCGACCCAGAACCTGACGCCCGAGCAGGCCAAGGAACTGATCGACAAACTTCAGGACAGCAACAAGACCCGGACCACCGGCGGTCGAAGCGATGCAACCTGGACCCGCCATCGCCGGACCGATCGGGTGATCCGCTCGCGCACGGCGACGACGCTGCCGCTCATACTCGCGCAGGTGGCAATGACGACGGCCGTCGCCCAGACGCCGCCCGCCGGCAAGGATGACGCCGCTCCGCGCGGGCCGACCGTTGTGCAGGTCCGCCCCCGGGAGCAGCCGGGCCTGACGCCGCCGGCTGCCACCACGCGCCCGACCGGCGCGCCGGCCCTGCAAGTCCCGCCGACCGCGACCATGACCGATGACGCGGTCAGGAACTTTCAGCGCCGGCTTTCCGGTTCGCCCATCACGGTGACGGCGACCAGCGGCGGCATCATCGTGGATGGGCCGCAGGACGACGTCGATGTCATCAACTCGGTGCTGCAACTGGTCGATCGCACCCAGCCCTCCAAGAAGATCGAGTACGTGCAACTGGAATTCGCCCAGGCCAAGAACCTGGCCCAGACGCTGACCGAGGCCCTCGGAAAGATCAGCCGGCCCAACAAGCCGGACGACAAGGTCGACATCATCGCGGACACGCGGACCAATGGTCTGTACATCGCGGCGATTCCCGAGCGAATGGAGGAAGTTCGCAACCTCATCAAACAGAACGAGGACTTCGCGGCGCGCGACCCCGGCAAGCAGATTCGCAAGTTCGACTTGAAGAACCGCCGCGCCACCGAGGCCGGCGAAACCTTAAAGAAACTGGTGACCGGCTACCTGCGGCAGAAGGGCCTCGACGCGTCGCAGATTTCGATCGAAGTCGATCCGCTGACCAACAGCATTTACATCACCGCCAGCGCCGGCGATCTGCGCGTTCTGGAGCCGCTGATCAGCGGCATCGACGCGGAACCGCCCGAGGAGACGCCGGAGAAGGCGGCCCTCAATCCGACCAGCGCCGACATCATGGTGGTCCCCCTGCGCATCGCCAAGGCGGACTCGGTTGGAAAACTCCTCAATGACATGCTGCAGAAGGCCGCGTCCGGCGATACGCCGATGAAGGACTTCCTGCGCCGGCTGCGGGTGCTGGATGAAAACGGCAACCCGATCGCGACGGTCGACCTGAACCGGCCCACGGTGGTGGTCGGCGATCCGGACAGCAATTCGCTGATCATCGCCAGTTCGCGCGAGAACGCACTGATCCTGAAGCAGGTTGCCCTGGCCTTCGACAAGGATCCGGCCCGCGCCGAGGTGAAGCACGCCATCATTCCGCTCAAGTACGCCGACGCGGGCGAACTCGCCGAGCAGATCAACAAGATGCTGACCGACGGCGAAAACCTGACCATGAGCCCCGGCAAGACGGAAAAGAGCGGTCGCCCGGACGGCGATGCCGGCGCCCTGGTGTACAAGGCGGTGGTGTCGGCCGATGCGCGAACGAATCAGATCGTGCTGGTGGGCCGGCCGGACGCGGTGGATTTGTTGACGGGCGTCGTGAATACCATGGACGTCAGGGGTCAGGACGTGATGCCCTTTTCCATCATCAAACTGGAATACGCCAGCGCCGGCGCCCTGGAAGAGGCGCTGACCTCGATGTTCAAGGAGCGGCAGGACAACATGCCGCTGGGCAAGAGCGAAAACGCCAAGAAGGCGGAGACCGTCATCGTTCGTGCGGACACCAAGAGCAAATCGCTGATTGTCGCGGCCAAGACGGGGCGGCTGGAGGAAGTGAAGGCGCTGATCAAGCAACTGGACGTGCCGTCGACCGCCTTGATCGAGGACATCCGCACCATCACGCTGAAAAACGGCAACGCCGTGGAGATGGCGGAGAAGTTGAAGACTCTGTGGGAGGAGCGGCAGAAGGCCCAGGACAGCGGATCGAAGGGGCCGAAGTTGGAAATTCCGGCGATCGTCGCGGACACCCGCAGCAATTCGCTGATCGTCGCGGCCAGCAAGGGCGACTACGAGGCGATTGCATCGGTGGTGGCCAAGATCGAGGCGCTGGAGTTGAACCCGGCGGCGGGCATCTACATCGTTCGGCTGAACAACAACTCGGCCAAGGCCCTGCAACCGGCGCTGAAGGCGCTCTTCGAGCAGCGGGCCAAGATGCGGACGGTGGACGGCAAGATCCGCCCCGAGGATGAGATCGCCCTCGAAGTCGATGAATTGACCAACGCCTTGATTCTTTCCGGATCCAAGGAGAACTACGACGTCCTCATGTCCAAACTGACCGAACTGGACTCCGCCCTGGTCAACGAGGGCCAGGTCGAGTTCTTCGTGGTGGACCACGTCGATGCCAAGCGGATCAAGGACGCGATCGACCAACTGTTCGAGGGCGACGGGCCGTTCAAGACCGGCGCCGCCTCCGACAGCGACATCGCCAAAAAGCGGGCCAAGGTGACCGTCACCCTGGACGATCGGGCCAACATGCTGATCGTGTCGGCCAGCCCGGAAAACATGCGGCTGGTGCGGGAAATCTACACGCGCATGAATGGCGTGGGCGGGGCCTGGCCGGGCGGCGACACGCGGATGGTGGTGGTGGAGAACGGCGATGCGGTGAAGATCGCCTCGCAGATCATCGAACACTTCAAGCAGGTGGACGAACTCCGCGGCTCGACCGGCGAAAACAAAAGCCCTTTCGGCATCACGGCGTTCGCCGATGCGCGCAGCAACCGGATCGTGCTGGGCGGCACCAAGGACGGCATCGACCGGGCCGCGGCGCTGGTGTCGCAGTTGGACGTGCCGCCGGGCGACCCCAGTGCGACGGTGCAGGTGTACAAGTTGACGCAGACGCGGGCGTCGAAGGTCGGCGAGACGATCCAGGCCATTTTCGACGAGCGCAAGAAGCCCCGCGGCGACGCCGACAAGGTGCCCGATCTGGGCGTGAAGATCGAATGGAATGATTCAACCAACAGCATGGTGATCAATGCCACGCGCGAGGACCACATCCTCATTCGCGACCTTGTCAGCCAACTGGATGTGCCAACGGACATACTGAAGAATGTCCGCATCTTCCCGCTGCAGAAGGCGCGGGCCGAGCAGGTCAAGGAAATCCTCGATAAGACCTATGGCGGGGCCGACGGCGGCACCGGCGGCGGGACGGCGGGCGGCTCGGGCGCAAGCGGCGGTTCGCTGGTGACCGTGAATGCCGACACGCGTGTAAACTCTTTGGTGGTGTCGGCGCCGCCGGGCGAGTTGGAGAACATCGCGAAGATCATCGAAATGCTCGATTCGGCCATGCCGATCGACACCGCGCAGGTGGGCATCTTCGTCTGCGAAAACGAGGACGCCGAGAAGATGGCGGAGTTGATCAACCAGATCATCAGCGGCCAGGGCACGGCGGGCGGCAGTTCGAGTGGCGGCGGCAGCGGCGGAGCGGGTACGACCGGTGCGACTGCAACCGCGGCCTCCAACCAGGCCGGGGCCAGCCTGATCAGTTATCAGGGCACCGGTCCGGACGGTCGCGAGTTGTTTTTAAAGACAATCCGAGAAAACGTGCTGGTGACTCACAGCGAGCGAACCAACAGCGTCATCGTGACCGCTCCACCTGCGGCATTGCAGTTGATCGAGGCCCTCGTTCGCAAACTGGATCGTATCCAGAAGAGATCGGTGCTGGTCAAGGTGTTCAAACTGATCAACAGCGACGCGACCAAGATGGTGGAGTTGCTGGAGCAGATGTTCGCCCAGGACGAGGGTTCTGAGAGCGAAGCGGAGTTCCAGCGCGGACGGGAGATTGAAGTCGAAGGCGCGAGCGGCGCCGGGAGCAGCGGCGTCCCGACCGCGTCGTCGCAGGGCAACGTGTCGAAGGGCACGTTCGGCCGGCCCAAGACCACCTTCACCGCCGATCAGCGGACCAACTCGATCCTGACGGCCGGCTGGCCTGAGGACATCGATGTGGTGGCCAACGTCATTTCGCAACTGGACAACCAGCAGGTGCCCGATCGCGAGCGAATCGTGTACAGCGTGGTGAACGGCACGGCGGCTGATCTCCAGGCGACGCTGCAGGACTACTTCGATCAGGACGCCCAGCGCATCGACCGGCTCGGCGACTCGGTCTCGGCCCAGGCGCGGATGGATCAGGAGGTTCAGGTCGTCGCTTATGAGGAGTCAAATCAACTCGTCTTGTCGACCAGTCCGCGATACAGGCGGCAGGTGCTCGATCTGATTGAACAACTCGACCAGGCTCCGCCGCAGGTGATGATCCAGGTGATGATCGCCGAAGTGACGCTGGATGATCGCTTCGAGATGGGCATGGAGTTCGCGTTGCAGCAACTGCGCTTCAGCGAAACGGCGACCCCGGGCGGCAACGGCATCCTGCAGAGCACGCACTTCGATGCCATCGGCGGCACCGATCTCGGCGCGGCCGGCTCGGGCCTGGGCGGCGTGAGTTTCACCCTGACCGGCGAGGACTTCAACTTCCTGGTGCGCGCCCTGCAATCTGACAGCCGTCTGGAAGTGATTCAGCGGCCGAGCGTGATGTGCCAGAACAATCAGACCGCGAACATCTCGGTCGGCCAGGATGTGCCGACCGTGACGGGTTCAACGATCGGCATCGGCGGCCAGGCGACCAGCCAGGTGCAGTATCAGAAGGTCGGCATCATTCTGGACGTCGAGCCGCACATCAATCCGGATGGATTCGTCTATATGAACGTGCGGCCCGAGGTCAGTTCGATCTCCGATTCGAGCGTGAACATCGGCAACGGCGCCGTGCTGCCGATCTTCAACAGCCGCTCGGCCGAGACGACCGTCGCCGTCAAGGACGGCGAGACGGTCATCATCGGCGGCCTGATCACCACGATCGACAACGAGAGTGAGAGCAAAGTGCCGGTGCTGGGCGACCTCCCGGGCATTGGCGCGGCCTTCCGCTCGACGGTGCGCACCAAGAACCGAACGGAACTGCTGATCGCCCTGACGCCGCAGATCGTCCGCACGGTTGAAGACGCCCGTCGGACGAGCATCGCACACCGCGATGAGTCGGGCATCATCACTGACAAAATGAAGCAGAGCATCCTGTTCGGGAAACTCAAGATCGAACCGGAAACCTCCAGCCTGATCGACGACATCAATCAGCCGCCGATGATGGATCAACCGCTCACGCTTCCGGAGGACCCCGATCGCACCCTGCCGCCGGTGCCCGGTCGCTTTGTGGAGCCGCCGACGTTCTCCGATCCGGCGTACACCCAGCCCATCGGCGATTCGCTGATTCCGATTACGCCGGTTCGGACGCAGCCGCAGATCACACCACTGCCGTCGTCGCCGGCCCCTTCGGGCGCCCCGCGGCCCAAGTATGGTCCTTCCTCGCCCAGGTACGGGCCGATGTCACCGACCGAGGTCGAGACGCTCGGACGACGCCGCGGCGACTCCGCGCTCGGCATGGCGGCTCCGCGGGATTGAGTTGATATGCCAGCACAGTGTCAACAATGCATCTCCATCCGCGTCGCCGTCGTGGCGGTCAGTTGCCTTGCGCTGGCCGGGTCGTCGGGTTGCATGAAGATGTTTCAGGATTTGGGATGGGTTGAGACGGTCGACAAAAACGGCAATACCCTGCCGAAGAAGTCCATCGAAGGCGGCACCGTGACCTATGGCCCGACGAAGGCCGAAAAGCGCGGCGGTCAGACCAAGCGCCGAAACATCTTCGCCCGCGAGACGCCCGCGACCGATACGCCGTCCGGCGGCGAGCCTGATTACCTTGCGGACACGGAATCGAACATCATCCGCGTCAACAAGATCGTGAACAGTTCGCCCTGGCTGAGTTTCGACCCGGACGGCACCCGCAAGGTTGACGGCATTCGCATAACGGTCTATCTCGAATCGGGTGACCGACCCAAGGGCGTCTTCGGCGATGGCATCATTTCCGTGCAGATGTTCCGGCTCGAACGGGACAAGGCCGGGCAGGAGATCGCGAAACTGGCCCAGGAGTGGGTGCTGCCGCCGGAGAAAGCCTATCAATGGCGGGCCACGACCGAGTCCATGCTCGGCAAGGGCTACAGCCTGCGTCTTCGATGGGATGAGAATGCAAAAGTCAACGGCAAGCAGATCGCCATCCTGGTGAAGTACCAGCGTCCGGACGGCCGCATGATTGCTTCAACGCGCCAGGTGCTGAAGGTGCCGACTGCGCCGGCAGTGAAGGTCGAGTAATTTTGACTCGCGTAGGAAATTGGATCGCAGCCAGAGGAATGACGGATGAACGGCCACACCGAACCCGCCGGACAAGACCTTCGCCGCGAGCACCTCGCCGCATTGGACGTGCTGCGACATGCCAAGAACATGACTTTCTGGCTGGCCGTGCTGGCCATCCTGGCGCACGTCGGCGCGTGGTATGCCGTCCGGCACACCACGCTGCTCAACGGACAGAACGCGGCCAATGTCGACACCTCGACGGCCGGTTCGACCGCGGGTGTCGGCGAGGTCAGCAAGGCCTACGAATGGGAAGTGCGGATTGAGGGTACGCTGGGCGTGGCCGGACTGGTCGGGCGCGCGGCCATCGTGCTCTTGATGGGTCTGTATGTGCTGTCGCTGCTGGTCAGCCTTTCAGCCCGCCTCGGCGGTGCGGCGGGCATGGCCAAGGCCTGCGTTTGGTCACTGCTGGCGATGGCCCTGCTGGTGCCGTGGGATCGGGTCACGCCGCAGGAATACTCCAACCTGCCGTCGGCGTTTTTCAGTCTGGACGACGTCACCCGGGCCGCCGTCACCACCGGCTGGAACGCGCCCGACACCATTCGTTTCGCCGCCTTTCCGCTGGTCATCCTGCTGCTGCTGATGGCCGGGCAATGGGCCTATCGGTCCGGGTATTCGCGAATCGTCGCGGCCCCGGCGGCGCGATTGGCCATGCGCGAACTGTAAGTCGCTCGTTCATGCCGCACTTCATTTGAATCGCCCGTCATCGCCGCGCACGCGCATCGCTGCATTCTGATAGCCTATTGCATATGAAGCAGGTGGTTCTCACGGTGCTGGCCCTGATCGGCGTCGGCATTTGCGCATTGCTCACGGTCATGTCCGCGCCGGACGGCGGCGACGCCGTGGCGGCGAACTGGTGCGCGCCAACGGCGCGGTTGAACTGCGGCCACGTGCTGGGCAGCGCGTATGCCAAGGTGGGGCCGATCAGCGTGGCGCCACTGGGATTTGCCTATTTTGCATTTCTGGCGGCGTGGTTCTGGATCGTGGGCCTTCCGAACTGGGCCGGCCGCGCATGGCGGTGGGTGCCGCTGAGTGTCACGATCGCCGGCTTGACAGCGTCACTGTATTTTGTATTCATCATGGCGGTCAGGCTCCCGGTGTGGTGTCCGTGGTGCGTGGCGGTGCATGTCGTCAACGGCCTCCTATTCGTTCTGCTGTTGATCTGGCGACCGAAGGCGCCGCGCGGGCAGGTCGCTGTTGCGGCCGCGCCGTATCCGTCGCCGGTCCGCGCGTTGGGCGTGTTGGGCGGGGCGTTGTCCCTGGCGTTGATCGTGGTGCTGGCGGGCTTCGCGGCGTTTCAGTTCCTGGCAGCCAGGGCCAATCAGACCCGTCTGCTCAAGATTCTGACGGACGTCGATTACTGCGCATGGGACTGGCAGCGGCAGCCCCGGTTTGAGTTTCCCCGGCGAGCGGACGATCACACCGAAGGCTCCCCCGATGCGCCGTTCGCCGCCGTGGCATTCATCGACTTTGAATGCACGCACTGCCGCGATCTGTACGCGTTTTCCCGGCAGATCGAACAGGCGTTTCCCGGCCGCGTTCGTTTCGCGTTCAAACACTATCCGCTGAATGCGTCGTGCAATGCGCATTCGAAAAACGTGCACCAGTTCGCGTGTGAAGCGGCGTTGGCCGTGGAAGCCGTTCGAGCCGTGGGGACCCCGGCGCAATCCGCCACGTTCCGGGAACTGCTGTTCAACAACATGAGTCGCCTGGCGGCGCGTCCATACAGCGCGTTGGCCGCGCAAGCCGGCGTGGACCGGGCCGCGTTCGATCAGGCACTGGCCTCCGGCGCAGGCGCGGATCGCATTGCCGAGGATGTCGATCTGGCCAACCGGGCGGGAGTGATCGGCTCGGGTAAGATATTCCTGCAGGGCCGATTGCTGGAGCATTGGGGCGTCGCGAGCATGGTGTCCGGTCGACAGCATGACGGCCCGAAGACTCGGCAGTTGTGGCAGCGATTGCTGGAGTTGCCGGCAACACAGCCGTCGGAGTAGGCGCTGTTTCTCATGAATCACCGATCAGGATGAGGTCGCCATGTCACGTCGATGTTTGTCAGTATTCGCACTGTTGCCGCTGTTGTCCGGCGCCTGTGATTCCGGCGAGAAGCCCAAGGCCGTGCCGGTCGGGCCGGTGACGGTGCACCACGCGCCGACCACAGCGCCGCGCGAGGAAGAAGTCGCGGCGCTCAAGGATTTCGTGAGCGGCGGATCCAAACCTGTGGCAACGGCGCCGTCTTCCCCAGGTGAATTGTCGGATGCCGGGCGCCCGGCGGCGTCGCCGGATCGACCCATGCCGCGCGCCGGCATTCCCGTGCCGAATGCGCCGAGTCAGGATCTGAAGTACGACGTGCCGGCCGATTGGATTCCGGAGAAGCCGACTTCGATGGTGCGAAAAGCGCAGTGGGCGCTGCCGCGGGCCGAAGCAGACGCGGAGAACGGCCTCGTGGTCCTGTTTTACTTTGGGAAGGGCCAGGGCGGCGGCATCGCGGGGAACATCGCCCGATGGAAGGGCATGTTCAGCACCGAAGACGGCAAGCCCCTGCCTGACGACGCAATCAAAGAAGAACGCTTCACCGCCAATGGACTCAACGTGACCCTGGTCGACATGACCGGTCGATATGCGGAGTCCATGATGCCCGGGCAGCCGCCGTCGGCGGTGAAGAGCGGGCATCGCATGATCGGCGCAATTGTGGAGACGGCCGACGGGTCGTTCTTCTTCAAGTGCACCGCGCCTGCGCCGACCATGGCAAAGCACGAGGCGGGCGTTCGCAGTCTGTTAAAATCTGTGCGGCAGTAGCACGGCTGGTTTGGGGTCAGGGGCGGTATCGACCTCGCGGATTGACGAACCAATTTAGGTAAACCCAACATTCACCGAGGAGGCATGAGGGTATGCGCCATTCCATTTTTTCGATCGCAACGGTCTGTATCGCGGCCTGGTTCGCATCCGCGTCCGCCGTCACCGCGCAGGAGAAAGCGCCTGCTACGACAGAGAAGGGCGACCTTCAAAAGAAGTATGCGCCCATCGCTGAGCGGATCATCACCCACGTCCGCGCCGGCAATGACTCCTTCAAGAAAATGGAGGAGCTCTGTGACGACATCGGCCACCGTTTGAGCGGCTCGGAGGCCATGAATCAGGCGGTCGCCTGGGCGAAGAAATCGCTGGAGGCCGACGGCATGGAGAACGTGCGCCTTCATAAAGTCATGGTGCCCAAGTGGGTTCGCGGCCGCGAGTCGCTGACGCTGATGAAGCCCCGTGAAATGGACATGCCGATGCTGGGCGTCGGCGGCTCGGAGGGAACGCCGCCCGGCGGCGTCACTGGACCGGTCGTCGTCGTTGCAGACGACGCGGAGCTGAAGGCCCTGGGCGACAAAGTCAAAGGCAAGATCGTGCTCTTCAACAACCCCATGCAGCCCTTCGACCGGGCGACAAACCACGCGGGCTACGGCACGGCCGTCAAGTACCGCGGCAGTGGGGCGGAGCTGGTCGCGGAGCAGGGTGGTCTGGCATGTCTCGTGCGCTCGGTCACCGCGCGAAGCCTCCGGTCGCCGCACACTGGCGCGCTGCGCCGGGGCGACAAACCGCGCGTGCCCGCGGCGGCTGTCACCGTCGAGGATGCCGAGCTGATGGCCCGCCTCGCGGCGCGAGGCAAGGAGATCGTGGTCACGCTGAAGATGGAGGCGAAGATGCACGACGACGTGCCGTGCGCGAACGTCATCGGCGAATTGAGGGGGACGACCGCGCCGCACGAGATCGTGGTCATCGGTGGACATCTGGATGCCTGGGACGTGGGCACCGGCGCTCACGACGACGCCGCCGGGTGCGTGATGGCCATGGAGGCGGTCAACGTGCTGCGCAAGATGAAACTCATCCCGCGGCGCACCATTCGCGTCGTGCTGTTCACCAACGAGGAGAACGGACTCCGCGGCGGCACCAAGTACGCCGAGGAACATGCCGCCGACATGAAGAATCACGTCGCGGCGATCGAATCCGACTCCGGCGCATTCAGACCGCTGGCGTTTTCGGTTCAGTGCGAGGATCCGGCGCGGCAGGTCCGGGCATTGGACGAGATCAAGCCGCTGCTTCCGCTCTTCACGCCGCTCGGCATGGAGCGCATGATGGCCGGCCACGGCGGGGCGGACATCGGCCCAATGGCCAAGCACGGCGTCGCCCTGCTCGGCTTCGTGCCGGAGGGTTCCTCCTACTTCGACTACCACCACAGCCATGCCGACACGCTCGACAAGGTGGACCCGAAGATCCTGTCCGACGACGTCGCAGCCATGGCAATCATGTCTTACATCCTCGCCGACATGCCGGGTCGGCTGGGGGAGAATTGAATGTCGAATGTCGAATAGCGATTAACAAATGTCGGCTTGAACTTGAGCACACTTGTGTGCCACCGCTCTGTGAGCGGTGAGAAAGGGAGGGTGTTTGCGACGGGGTTCAGACGCACAAACGCGGAGCCGAGCGCTTGTCCTCACGGCTCACAGAGCCGTGGCACCCTATTCCGAGTTCAATATCAACCAATAATGGCCTTACAACTTCGGCGGCGTCAACCCGAATCGTTTCAACGTTGTCTTCAGATCGGCCGGCCACGGACTGGTGACGGTCATGCGATGTCCGGTCGCGGGATGGATGAACGACAACTCCGCGGCGTGAAGACAGAGTCGGGGCACGCGCGGCATCTTGATCTTGCCCGCGTACATGTCGTCCCCCAGCACCGGGCAGTCGAGGCTGGCCATGTGCACGCGAATCTGGTGCAGCCGACCGGTCTTGGGTCGCGCTTCGATCAGCGACACGCCGTCTGACTCGGCCAGCAACTTGTAAGCCGTGACGGCCTGTTGTCCGTCGCGCGAGAGCACCGCCTTTTTTCGCGTCGACACGACCTCGGCGATGGGCTTCTGAATGACACCCTGCGCCGGGTTGGGCCGCCCCATGACCAGAGCCCAATAGCGCTTCTTGACGTGCCGCTCCTTGAATTGCTCGAGCAGGTTCTCCCAGGCGGCGTTTCGCAGGGCCACCAGGACGAGTCCCGATGTGCCCTTGTCCAGCCGGTGGAGCAGTCCCCAGTCGCGGCTCTCGCCGAGGTTCTGCAGGGCGTGTCCGTAATCGGCAAACAGGCCGTTGAGCAGGCTGTCGCGGTCATGGCCCTTTCCCGGCTGGGTGACGACGCCGGCGGGCTTTTCGACCACGAGCAGATGCTCATCGGCGTGACGAATCTCGAAGGGCACGCCGGGATTGGCCTTGATGGACAGGGACATGTCGAGCATTCTTTGGGCGCGACGGGTTTGACGCAATGAGGAATCGAGGATGAAACCTGAATGACGCAACCACCGCCGGATCAACGGGTGTCGCCAGCCAATGCCGCGCTTCAGGGCAGCATCGTTGAGTATGAGACCACGTTGCTGGGCCGCATCAATCGGGCCTGGCGCGCGCCGCGCTATGCCAACATGATTCTCATAGGCGTAGCGGTCATCCTGGCGATTCCCGGGTATCAGAGTGTCCGCGCGATTCGCAAGACGGAGAAAAGCACGATTCGATCGGATGGCGTGCGCCGGGCGACGGCGCTGGGGCGGTGGATGGCCGACGTGGAGGCCCTGACGCGCGTGGCCGCGGCAGCGACGGTGGCTGATGCGGGCTCCGGGAACAACCCCTACGGCCCGGGCCACTGGTTTCCGACGCCGACATTTGTCCTCATGTGTCTCGTACCGCTGTGGAAACTCGGGGTCAGCACCGCGGCCGTGGTGTGGGCGGGGCTGAAGATCGCGGGCGTCATCGGCGTGCTGTGGCTGCTGCTGCGGTCCATCGGTCCGCCGGGGTCGGTCGTACCGAGCGGCATATTGGCCATGGCGCTGGCCTTCGCCTTGCGGGCGCTGGTGTCGGATCTGCAGCACGCCAACGTGAATACATTCGTATTCATATGGCTGGGCCTGGCCTGGTGGGCCTGGATTCACCGCCGCGACGGCGCGGCCGGAATCTTCCTGTCGCTCGCGATTGTGACCAAGGTCACCCCGGCGCTGGCGCTGGTGTATTTCGCCTACAAGCGGGCCTGGCGACTGTGCATCTTCACCGCGATCGGCCTGTTCATTTTCGTGCTGATCGTGCCCGGGGCCTATATCGGTTTCGCGAAGAATGTCGATTTGCTGGGCGACTGGTTCAACATGCTGGTGCGGCCGTTCGCCCTCGAGGGCTGGGCGGAACTGTCAATTCCCAATCAGTCTCTGTGGGGCGTCGTGCTCCGGCTGCTGGACAACTACGGCATCATCGCCGTTGAGCACATGCCGCTGACGCAGGCCTTGAGCGTCGGGCAGGAGGACATGGCCCGGCCCGCGACGGCTGCCGGACGCCTGCTGCGACCGTTGATTTCGATCTCGCTCGTCGCGGTCCTGGCATGGGCCTGCCGACGGCGGGTGGACGATCGGCGCGACCTTCGCGGCGTGCTGGAGTTCGCGCTCATTCTGCTGGCGATGATGCTGCTGTCCGAACGGACCTGGAAGCACCACGCGACGACGCTGCCGCTGGTCTACCTCGCCGTGTGGTTCGCACTGACGCATCTTGCGTGGGGGCGGACCCTGCGAGGGTTGTTCGTGGCGCTGCTTGCGGTGCAGTGGTTCATGCTGGTGGCCAGCAGCGAGGGCCTGTTCGGCGACCGGCTAGCGGACCGAATGCTCGACGGCGGCGTCTTCTGCTGGGGATTGGTGCTGGCGGCGGCGCAGATTGTGTGGATGCTGGCGTGGATGAACAAACGGGCGTCGATCGCCGCGTAAACGGCGCGCGAGCCCCGTGCTGATTGCGGTCCTGCGCGCACAGCCGCATTCAATATCGAAAAACCAGATCGCTCGTGTTGTCTCAATCCTGGACGCGCTTGGACACGTTCGGGCCGGCCTCAATGCCGATGAAGTTGAAGAAGTGATCCTGCGTCATGCGCGGGACCATGAGCGAATCGGCCCGCTTGATGGCTTCTTCATACAGCGCTCGCTCGCTCAGCGCCCGGCGGGTGCGGGCCGGCAGCGGGTGGTCGACTTCGTCGGGCTTCACGATCGCCCTCGGCGCGGGCTTCGGCGCCGGCGCGGCCTCGTCCTCATCGCCGTCCTCGTCGCCGGATTCATCGCTCTCATCGTCGGCAGGCTCTTCCTCCGCCTCTTCCTTCGGCGCGCGGGCGACCGGCATCACCGGTTCGGAATCCGGCGGAATCGTGCCGACGATCAGGTAGTCAGTGGAGGCATCGACGCTGTCCACCACCTCGCCGCCGAATCGGCGAACGAACGCCTTGATGGCATCCAGTCCGCGAACATCCGGCTGACCGTCGTAGTTGAGGTCGAAGCGACCGATGATGCAGAATCGCTGCCGCTTCACGGCATTGCGCGAGAGCAGGATGTTGCCGACGCCGTCGCCTTCGAGAATCGGGTCCTCCGGCGAGGGCGGCGTGATGACGCGGCACTCGCTGGTGCGCTCGCCCACGCTGACGATCTCCAGGTTGGCCTTGCCGCGGCCGGTCTCAGGCACGCGACGATCGGGCGTATAGACCGCCAGGGTCATGCCAATGGCCACGCGATCACGCTTGCCGAGATCGACGTGCACGATCGTGTCGCCGGGCAGGGCTCGCAGGATGCGGCCGACCGGCTTGCGGGCCACGGCGAGGGCTTGCGAGCCTTCGGGGCCGGGTCCCTTGGAGATGCCCAGCGCCCGGCGCTGGTCTTCGATGATCTGATCGGCCTTGGTCAGGTCGGCCGCGTAGGTGCGCTGCAGTTCGGACTTCTCACGGACGACGGTGGCCAGTTCGCCGCCTTTTTCGTCAATCGTCTTCTTGAGAGCGTCGAGGTCGGAGTTCTTGATCGCCTCCAACTCGAGTTTGCTCTTCTCCAGTTCGGCCACTGTCGTGCTGAGTTTCTTGGTGGTCTCGTCAAACTTTTCGCTCAGGCCCTTGTTGTTGGTCAGGGCGTCTTCCAGCGACTTGTTGGCCTTGGCCAGGTCGGCCAGCGCGGTCTCTTTCGCGGACTTCTCCGCGGCGAACCAGCCGTGCATCTGTTGCAGGATGGCGACGGCGCCGTTGGCCTGCGACATCTGGTCGGGGTTGGGCACCTTGCCGGCCGCGACGATCTCGGCGAGCACCGTGTCCAGTTTGTCCGCCGCCTCCTTGGCGCTGTCATTGGCGTTGCCGGTCAACCGTGCGACGACCATGTTGGCCGCCTTCACCGTGTTGCCCAGCAGGGTGGGCGCGGGGTTGCCCGATGCGGCGATGAACTTGTTGGCGCTGTCCCGGTCCGAACCGCCGGCGATGCGGGCGAGATCGTCCTTCGCCTTCTTTTGATCGGTGCGAAGTTGCTCCTGACCGGTGAACAGGAAGATGAGTACGCCGAGCAGAATCACCGAGACGACGATGGACACGACCATGCCGACCGTCGTCGCGTTGGAACCGCCGCGCTGGGGGGCCACGCCAGCCATTTGATATCCTCGCTTGAATGTTCAGTCGCCGCAGGCGACCGATTGGCTAATTCCGTCCGCCGGGGGGTCCATGCGGTCCGGCACGCTTCCCATGCGCTTCGCGTGGTTGGGGTGAGCCCGCGTCCGGTCTGGCCGGGCCGCGAGCGAGGTGCGAAGCGTACTAGAGTATCCGCGAAATCAGCGGGAATGTCAATGTCCGCAGGGCTTTACGGCGGATTGGACGGAGGGTGCGTCCGATACGGAGGGCGAGCGCCTGGTTCCCGGCACGGGCGGCCTGTGAATTTTCGCGCGGGCGCAGCGACCGCGCGGCGGGGGGTGATAAAAGCCGCCCCGCGCCGACGGGTGGCGCGGGGCGGTTATCCAACTGATTCAGAACGTGTGTTGCCTACCACGGCGCTGCCAGCGGCAGGCCGAGGATGCGAAGTTCGTCCATGACGCGCTCGAAGCGCTGGGGGCCGGTCAGGGTGTGCCAGTCGCCGGGGGTGCCGAAGACCTGCTGGTCGAGCCAGTCGTAGAAGGTCGCCCACGCGGCGTCGGCGTCGAACTCGC